>ERZ724517.1087-NODE-1087-length-15473-cov-6.852315_pt1 | contig 15473 bp, 14 predicted proteins | sample MGYA00376050_ERZ724517 | MGnify/ENA primary metagenome ERZ724517 (study PRJEB28724, sample SAMN07190886) | activated sludge metagenome | isolation source: activated sludge of sewage treatment plant in Hong Hong | place: USA: Christiansburg, Virginia | collected... | reverse complement strand
AGCCCGCAAGCCCAGGCCCTGATGTTGCTGTTGGCCAGGTACCCCGAAATGCTGACCGCCGCCGCGGTGGATGAAGCGCCGCACGACGTGACCTTTTACCTGCGCGAGCTGGCCGCCTGCTACCACAGCTACTACGATGCGGAGCGCATTCTGGTGGACGACGAGGCGGTCAAACTCGCCCGCCTGGCCCTGGTCGCCGCCACAGCGCAGGTGTTGCACAATGGCCTGGCGGTGCTGGGCGTGAGTGCCCCGCAAAAAATGTAAAGACCTTGTGGGTGGGACCACTCGCGAAAGCGATGCGCTCTGACCCAAACGGACGATTTGGCGGGACAGATTTTTAGCTCTGTCCCCAACTGGTTAGTTGATTGAAAAAAGGTAGTGCATGAAGCAGCAGCTAGGCGGAACCATTTTGGGATTCATTATCGGCGTGGTGGTTGGATTGGCCGCCGCGTTGGCGGTGGCCGTGTACGTGACCAAGGTGCCGGTGCCCTTCATGAACAAAGGGCAGAGCCGATCGGCCGACCAAGACGAGGCCGAAGCCAAGAAAAACAGGGACTGGGACCCCAACGCTCCGCTGTACGGCAAGAATCCAGCCAAGCCCCAGTTGCCGTCGTCCGCTCCGAGCCCCGCTGTTGCGGCGTCATCCACCAAGTCCACCGATGCAACAAAAACTGCGGTCAAAGGAAGTATCAAGCCCGATTCCAAGGGAGAGACCAAACCAGCAGTATCCGCAGACCCTCTGGGAGATTTGGCGCGTGCCAAGACAGAGCCGTCGGCCCCCGAGCCATTTGTGTTCTTTGTGCAACTGGGCGCCTACCGAACGGCGGAAGACGCTGAAAGCCAGCGCGCCAAGTTGTCGCTGAGTGGTATCGATACCAAAATTACCGAGCGTGAGCAGTCCGGGCGGGCGGTGTTTCGCGTACGGACAGGGCCTTTCGACAGCAAGGAAGAGGCCGAGCGAAACCGGGAGCGGCTGGAAAAAGCTGGCCTGGAGACATCGCTCGTGCGGGTGCAGCGCTAGGCACTGGCTCGGGAACTTTGCCAAGCGGTGGCGATCACAGACACACTTTTTTGGAGTTGTATTGCATGAACATGAAACGTCGGGAATTTTCTCAGGCAGCGGCGGGGGTTGCAGTTGCATCGTCCGTGTTGTTTCCATCTATGGCCCAGGCCCAGGCCCAGGCCAAAAAGCCGCAAGCCGGCAAGGATTACCAATTGGTCGATCCGAAGGCTCCGGTTGAGGCCCCGGCCGGCAAGATTGAAGTCGTTGAATTCTTTTGGTACAGCTGCCCTCACTGCAATGTGTTTGAACCGACCCTGGCAGCGTGGGTGAAGGGTATCCCCAAAGATATTGCATTCCGGCGCGCACATGTGGCGTTCAACGATACTTTTGTCCCGCAGCAGCGGCTGTTTCTGGTCTTGGAGGCCATGGGGCTGATGGAACAATTGCATAGCAAGGCCTTTACCGCGATCCACGGCGAGAAACTCAACCTGGCTAAAGGGGATGCAATTGCCGACTGGGTGGCCAAGCAGGGTGTGGACAAAGCCAAGTTTATGGAGCAATACAACTCGTTTTCGATTGCAACCAAGGGTACACGCCTGACCCAATTGCAAAATGCCTACAAAGTCGAAGGTGTTCCGGCCCTGGGCGTCGCGGGTCGTTTCTACACCGACGGTGCCATGGCTGGCAGCATGGAGCGAGCACTGCAAGTGGTCGAGTGGCTGGTTGCAGAGGTCAAAGCAGGCCGCTGATTCGCTGCCCACAAGTCGCCTCAGCGCATAAACTGGCGCAGGGCGCTTGCGGTGGCCTCTGGCAGTTCCTCCGGTATGAAATGACCGGCCGGAAGGGCCTGTCCCGTGACGAGTCCTGCGCATTGGGCTTGCCACAATTCCAGGGGTTTGAAAAGGCGTTGCACAACACCGCGCTGCCCCCATAACACCAGCGTGTCACAGGCAATTTTCTGGGCGCGTTGGCGGCTTTCGCGGTCATGGGCGAGGTCAATGCCGGCACTGGCGCGGTAATCCTCGCAGGCGGTGTGGATGGCTTCTGTGCGGCAGAAGCAGCGTTCATACTCTGCCAGCGCATCCGGTTCGATGTGCGCCATGCCACCCGTGCCCCAGCCGCCCAATTTGTGGTGCAGATAGGTTTTTGCGTTGCCACCAATCATGGTCTCCGGCAAGGGCTGGGGTTGAATCAGATGAAACCAATGGTAATAAGCGCGGGCAAACTCCATGTCGGTGCGGGCGTACATGTCTAACGTCGGGGCAATGTCGATGACACACAACTTCTTGACCTGCTTGGGATAATCCAGCGCCAGGCGGTGAGCCACACGACCACCCCGGTCGTGCCCGCAGACAAAATAGGATTCGATGCCCAGTGTTGCCATGACAGCAGCCACATCGGCCGCCATCGCCCGCTTGCTGTAGTTGGCATGGTCGGGCTCACCCGGTGCATGGGAGGAGTCACCATAACCGCGCAGATCCGGCATGACCAGAAAATAGTCGTTCTTCAGTTCTTGCGCGACGCGTCGCCACATCACATGGGTTTGCGGAAAGCCATGCAGCAGGACCAGGGCAGGTCCATTTCTATTGCCCCCCGAGCGAACAAATGACGCCACGCCGTTGACAATAAAAGTACGCGTGTCAAAACCGTCAAACCCATTCATGGCGCGGGCGTTCGTGTTTGAGCGTCTAACGTAATTTGCATCATGCCCTTTCTGCCTGCCCCAATGCTGGCCGTGACTGGAAATGGTACACCTGCGCTGAAAAATATCGAAACAAATCGATACCCGGCCGAGAAGACGGGCGGCCCGTGTTGCGAGACCATGGGGGCCTGTTTGGCGCAAGCATTTTGGTGGGCGGTCTGGCCGCCTGTGGTCACCACCGGCACGAATATGGCGTAAATATGAGCGCAGAAGAATAAGCCCTCAAGCGCGGCAAAATCATCGAACGGGTGGGGACCTCACCGCTGAGCAAAGGCAGTGCCTGGGCGTGCTGGCCGACAAGTTGCAGGCACAACCGGGCGGCGCTGGTTGGCACAACCATGCAAGGCGGCCGCCAAGGCTGGTGGCATCGCGGCTAATAATCGGCGCATGATGCGCATCCTGTTGCGCAATCCGTTGGGCAACGTCCGGCGCCACAGCGCGGGTGCCGCTCAGCCGCCCTACTTGCGCGTCGAGCGCGAGGCCAGCGAAGGTGGGCATGCTGTACGCATCACCGTGCGTGACTACGGCGCAGGGGTTGGCGAGTACGTGCTGCCGCATCTGGCGGAAGCTTTATACCGCCCCGACTCCGCACGCGGTCGCACGGCCGGCGGGGTCGGTTTGGGTCTGTATCTGTGTAAGCTGGTCGGGCAGGCCCACGGCGGCAGTCTGACATTGCGCAACGCGCAACCCGGCTGGAGGCTGCCGTGACGCTCCCATAGCGCCAACTGGCTCCGATCAGACGGAGCCTCAGTCCTTCGATTTGCCCTGAATTGATCGTTTGGATTTGGACTTCGACTTCGCCTTCGAATCCCCGTCCTCTTCGGTTTCCGCGGTCGGGAACTCGCTTTTGGCCACTTTACGTGCCTTTTTGGACAATGGTTGGATTCCCTTAGGGATACGCCCATCCAACTCGGCTTCGACGCGTTCGCACAGCGTCTGCAGAATTTTCACGCGGGCGTAGTTTTTGTCGTTGGCCTCAACCAATGTCCACGGGGCATTGCCCGTGCTGGTGCGCTCCACCATGTCGCAAATCGCCTGTTGATAGGCGTCCCACTTCTCGCGATTGCGCCAGTCTTCCTGGGTGATCTTGAATCGTTTGAATGCGATTTCCTCGCGGGCTTTGAAACGCTTGAGCTGTTCCTGCTGACTGATCTGTAACCAGAACTTGACCACCATCACACCGGAGTCAGCCAGTTCGTGTTCAAAGTCGTTGATCTCGGTGTAGGCCCGCAACCAGTCGTTCTCCGCACAAAAACCTTCCACCCGTTCGACCAGTACCCTTCCGTACCAGGTGCGGTCAAAAATCGCGACTTTGCCCTGGCGCGGTACATGGCGCCAGAATCGCCACAGGTAGGGCTGAGCCCGCTCCTCCTCGGTTGGCGCGGCGACCGGGATCACCTGGTATTGCCGGGCGTCCAGCGCCGCGCCAATGCGCCGGATGGCGCCGCCCTTGCCGGCGGCATCCGCCCCTTCGAAGGCGCACAACAAGGAGCGGCCTTTGAAGCGCGGGTCACGCATGAGTTCGGCCAGCCGTGCTTGCCACTTGGACAACTCTTTCTCGTAGGTCTTGTCGTCCAGCTTTTTGCCCAAGTTCAATTCGGACAATACGGTTCGACCATCGGTGTCCACACGCACCATGGGTGCCACCGGGGATTCCTGCTTGTCGGTGCTGGCCAGTTTTTTCTGCATGGCCTGCAGCATGATCTGGCCCACCGTCAATGAACGGTAGCGGTCATCGGTTCCCTCTACGACTACCCACGGAGCCCAAGGTGTATTGGTCAGGCGCAAGATGTGTCCCGCCACATCTTGCAGTTTGTCGTAGGTCTTGAGTCGGTCCCAGTTCCATTGCGTCACGCGCCAGGCGGTGCGAGGGTCTTTCTCCAGTGCTTTGAGCCGTTTGACCTGACCCTCCTTGGTCAGGTGAAACCAGAATTTCAGGACCAGGGCACCTTCATTGACCAGCATGGCCTCAAATCGGTTGATCTGGTCGGCTTGGGCATCCAGTTCCTTGAGGGACACCTCGTTCAGAATGCGCTGGCGGATGGGGTCCGAATACCACGAACCGGCAAAGATCCCGATACGTCCCTTGGGTGGCAGCGAGCGCCAATACCGCCACATCGGCGGGCGTTCGCGCTCTTCATCACTGGGCATGGAAAAGGCCAGTGTGGAAATGAAGCGCGGGTCCATCCATTCGTACAGCACATTGATGGTTTCGCCCTTGCCGGCGCCGTCCTGCCCGCTGATCAGCACCACCACCGGAATTTTCTTGTTTTCCTGCAAGTCAACCTGGGCTTCGAGCAGCGCAGCGCGCAGCGCAGGGACCGCAGCCTTGTAGGTTGCCTTGTCAATCTGGTGGCCAATTTCTGCGGATTCAAACATGTCGGTACTCCGATAGTTAGGCGTCGCCCTGCATACTTTTATTCTAGGGTGCATGTCTTGTTGGGATTTGTCCTGTCTCAAACAAATGCCACACCCGCGCCACTAAGGAGCGTCAGTCGATGGCATGCGCCAGTGCTCCAAGGCTTCTGCCGGACCCGGGCGCGCCAGAGAATAACCCTGAAAGTGCAGGCAACCGCGCTGCTCCAACGCAGCGCGCTGGGCGGCCGTCTCAACACCTTCCGCAATGACTTCGATTTCCAGGGCCTTACCCAAAGCGACGATGGTTGTGACGATGGCTTCGTCGTTCGGGTCTGTGAGCAAATCGCGCACAAAGGACTGATCAATCTTGAGCTGATCCAGAGGCAGCCGTTTCAGGTGACTCAGGCTAGAGTAGCCGGTGCCAAAGTCGTCCAATACAAACCGCACGCCGCGCTTCTTGAGTTGCACCATTTTGCTGATGACGGCTTCCACATCATCGACAAGCTGGCTTTCGGTCAGCTCCAGTTTGAGTCGATCCGGCGGTGCATGGGTTTCGTCCAGCACGGCCAGCACGTCGCCGACAAACCCTGGGTGCTTGAATTGGCGTGCACTGACATTGACTGCCAAATGCAGGTGGGCCATGTTGGGTTGCGCAGCCCAACGCACCAATTGCAAGCAGGCGGTTCGCAAAATCCAGCGACCCAAGGGCACGATCAGCCCACAGGCCTCGGCTGCTCCGATGAACTCCCCGGGCTCAACCAGTCCGCGTTGCGGATGCTGCCAGCGCACCAGGGCCTCGGCACCCAACATCTTGCCGTGGTTGTCGGCCTGGGGCTGGTAATACAGTAAAAACTCCTGGCGGACCAGTGCTTCACGCAGGTCGGCCTCCAGTGCTACGCGTGCAGACATGCGGGCCTGCATGTCGGGGTTGAAAAAGCGCAGTGTGTTGCGGCCGTCGGCCTTGGCCTGGTACATGGCCAGGTCGCCCCGTTTGAACAGCTCTTCCTGGGTGCTGTGAGGGTCCGAAAACATAGCAATGCCCACACTCACAGTGCTCTGGTAATGTTGCCCCGCAAGCATATAGGGCTCGGCCAGCGTCGAGACTATTTTCCCCGCCACCGCATCGGCCTGGCGTGCCGCGTCGTTGGCATCGGTGCTCAGATCCTGCAACATCACGACGAACTCGTCACCACCCAGCCGGGCCAAGGTGTCCTGGTCACGGGTGCACTGTTTCAATCGCTTGGTGACCTGTTGCAACAACAGGTCACCAACGTCATGGCCCAGCGTGTCATTCAGTGTTTTGAAGTGGTCCAGATCGATGAACAGCAATGCGCCGTCGTGGGCCGTGCGGTCGCGCGCCGCAAGGATCTGTTGCATGCGGTCCATCAACAGACGGCGATTGGGCAGCCCGGTCAATGCGTCATAAAACGCCAATTGGTGGATCGCCTCCCGGCTCCTTTTTAGCTCGGTGATGTCGGTTGAGATTCCGCACAACGCATAGATACTCCCATCCGGACGTCGCAGGGGCAGCTTGACCGACAGGTAGGTGTGTGTATGTTTGCCGTCCGCCGTGGTGATTGTTTCCTCGTCGGCCACCCGCTCGCCGTGTTCCAGCACCCGCCGGTCGTTGCGCTGCAACTGCTCGGCAGTCGCGGCGTTAAACAGGTCGGTGTCTGCCAGTCCCACGAGCGGCCTCCCCACGGACGCGCTGAAAATGCTATTCGTATATTGGTAGCGAAGTTGGGGATCTTTAATGTAAATGTACGACTCCACACTGTTAAGTATGGTGCTCAGCTTGTCTTCACTCTGCAGCAAATGCCGGGTTTTTTCACGGACCTGGCGCCGCAACAAGCTTACAAAAACGATGGCCAACAGCAGCAGGGTTCCCAGTGCGAACAGTATCCACCAGAAGGCGCGGGGCACCAGAGTGCGCGGCGGCTCGCCGCCCCAGCGTTTCAATACATCAAAATAAACGGAATTCGGATCGTCTCGCCACACATTGAGGTGCTGATCCAGGGCTGCCAACAGGTCGGCATTGCGGCCTTTGCCCGTTGCATAAAACAGGCGGCTGGGCTGGAACATGATGGGGGTCTCCACCAGCATGTAGCGCGGAGCCTGAAGGCTGCCGAACTGGTGGTTGGAGACCACCACATCGGCTTCGCCAGCAGACACTTTGGTGAATCCTTCGGCCAGACTGTTGACCGGCACCCAGATCGGCTGGACACCAAAACTGCTGAGCAAGCCGGAAAAATAGTCCTGTTGAACCGAGCCCTGCAGAATGGCGACACGGCGGTTTTGCAGATCCAGCATGGACTGGATCGATAAACCCGTGCGTTGGTACACCTGTGACCAGCTATTGATGGCCGGGGTTTGGTGGAAGCTGAAAATTTGTGCCCTTGCCTCACTGTGGGCAACGTCGGTCATCAGGTCGATTTGCCCTGCGCGTGTCGCATCCAGGCAGGCCTGCCATTCGCAGACCACCGGTACCAGTGTCCAATCCTCTTTTGCGGCAATTTCGCGTAACAGATCACCAAAGATGCCCGAGGGCTGGCCGTCGGCACCCAACATCACCTTGGGGGCGTTTGCGTAGACCCCCACCTTGACTTCACGGGCATGCAGGGTGTTGACGAACGATAACCAGCCTAGCAGAAGTATGCAGAAAAGTTGGCAGACGCTCGGTTTGGAGGCTCGCATGGTGGGGCCATTATGGCGCTCCGAATACCGTGCGGTAGCGGCAACTTAGCAAGCACTTGGAAACGATGGGGTGCGCGCTCAGTACAATCGCCCAAGCCCAATGCGAGCAAGTTTCGTGCCTTTATGAAAAACATTCCCCTGTCATTCGTTATGCTGCTCACCCTTGGGGTGTTGGTGTTCCCCGCACGCGCTGAAAAGGCGGATCGCAGCAAAGAGATGAATATCGAAGCCGACGCCATGCGTTATGACGACGTGAAGCAGCTGAATATTTTTTCCGGCAATGTGGTGCTGACCAAAGGCAGCATCGTCATGCGGGCTGCCAGGATTGAGGTACGACAGGATCCGGACGGATACCAATTCGGCACCATTACGGGGACGGCCGAGAAACGGGCGTTTTTCCGGCAAAAGCGCGAAGGCCAGGATGAATACATCGAAGGCGAAAGTGAGCTGATCGAATACGACGGCCGGGCTGATACCGTCAAGTTCAGCCGCAAGGCCCTGCTGCGGCGCTTGCGCGGCGCCACTTTGGCCGACGAAATCACAGGCGCAGTCATTGTTTATGAAAACCTGACCGAAACCTTCAGCGTCGATGGCAATGCCACCAAAGGCAGCTCGACCGCCCAGGGCGGGCGGGTGCGTGCCATGCTGACACCCAAACCCGAGACTGCGTCTGCATCTGCGCCACAAAGCAAAACATCTGCGCAGCCGGCGCCGGCCTTGCGCGCCACCAGCACACTGGGGAGCGTCCCCAAGTGACAGGTCTTGTGCACACAGAGCCCGATTCTGCAATCGGGCGGCTTCAGGTCAGTCATATCCAGAAAGCCTATGGCAAGCGCCAGGTGGTCAAGGATGTGTCGCTGACGGTGCGTACCGGTGAGGTGGTGGGCTTGTTGGGCCCCAACGGCGCCGGCAAGACCACGTCGTTCTACATCATCGTGGGCCTGCTGCGCGCTAGCGCGGGAGACATCACGATTGACGGCCAGTCCATCGAACACATGCCCATTCACCGACGCGCGCGCCTGGGGCTGGGTTATCTGCCGCAAGAGGCGTCGATTTTCCGCAAGCTCAATGTGGAAGACAACGTGCGCGCCGTGCTGGAGTTGCAGCATGACGAGGCGGGTAAGCCGCTCAAAAGTGCCGAAATTGAGCGGCGGTTGACGGCTTTGTTACAAGACCTGCGGGTTGAACACCTGCGGGAGTCTCCCGCCCTGGCTTTGTCGGGTGGCGAGCGGCGCCGGGTGGAGATTGCCCGCGCTTTAGCCACCCGGCCGCGGTTCATTTTGCTGGACGAACCCTTTGCCGGCATCGACCCGATTGCTGTGATCGAGATCCAGCGCATCATCAACTTCCTGAAGTCCCGCGACATTGGTGTGCTGATTACCGACCACAATGTGCGTGAAACGCTGGGCATTTGTGACCACGCCTACATCATCAGTGATGGCATCGTGCTGGCCGAAGGCACCCCCGCCGAGATCGTGGCCAACGCCGACGTGCGCCGCGTGTACCTCGGCGAACACTTCAAAATGTAGTGATGTTGCCCCCACGTTTGTCACTACGTGTACTGCACTGCCCCCCAGGGGGGCTAAGTCCGCTTGGGGCCGCCCGGCGCGGACTTGCCCCCACGCATGGGCGCAAACGGCAAATTGCCGCTCCCTCTGACTACAGGCCTGCTTTGACATGAAACAAGGCCTTTCTCTACGTGTCTCGCAGCATCTGGCGCTCACGCCCCAGCTGCAGCAGTCCATCCGCCTGTTACAACTCTCCACGCTGGAACTCAGCCAGGAAGTGGACCAGATGCTGGACGAAAACCCCTTTTTGGAATTGACCCAGGACGAGGCCGTGCGCGAGGAATTTGGTCTGGCCCAGGCCGATACACCGGTCAGTGCGGGTGAGCGTGAGGTTGAAGTTGCTCCTAATTCAATAGCTGATTACGCAGATTCCACGGGGGCTAACGCCACAAAAGACGAAGATAATACGCCGCTGGGCGGCAATGATGACGAGCCCAACTGGGACGGTGATGGCACCACCGAGATGGTGCCCGACGACGGCGAGTGGGGCACGGACGCCAAGGCCCGCACCAACAACCTGGGGGACGGCGAAGACACCGACGCCACCGAGCTGGCCCGCACGCAGGAGTCGCTGCAATCCCATCTGCACCGTCAGGCCCTGAGCCTGCGTTTGAGCGAGACCGACGCCAGCGCGCTGCGCTTTTTGATCGAGTCGCTGAACGACGACGGTTACCTGGAAGACCCGCTGCCCGACCTGGCCCGCAGCCTGGCCGGTGAAGACGAAGAGCAGGTGGAAGACCTGGTGCACCACTTCACCGTCGCATTAGGTTTGCTGCACAGCCTGGAGCCTGCGGGTGTGGGCGCGCGCGACCTGGGTGAGTGCCTGCGCCTGCAATTGCGCGCCCAGCTGGACGACGCGCTGGACCCGCCCGTGCCCGAATACGCCACCCTGCTGGCACTTGCGCTGCGCATTTGCGGCCAGCCCATGGACTTGCTGGCACGCCGCGATATTAAAAATCTGGTGCAGCGTTGTGGCGGCACCGACGCACAAACCCGTGAGGCCATCACGCTGATTGCACGCCTGGAGCCCAAGCCGGGTCGCCGTTTTATCGATGTGGAGCGCAATATTGTCGTGCCCGATGTGCTGGTGGTACCGGTGGGAAAGGCCCGTGCCGGCATCAACCCCCAGTTCCGCGTCATGCTCAATCCCGAGGTCATGCCCAAGCTGCGCGTGCACGACATTTACGCCAATGTGCTGCGCAACCACCGCGGGGGCGGCAAAGACAGCGCCAGTTACGCCGGCCTGCAGCAGCGTCTGCAAGAGGCCCGCTGGTTCATCAAGAACATCCAGCAGCGGTTCGATACCATCCTGCGCGTCAGCACGGCCATTGTGGAGCGGCAAAAAGGCTTCTTCTCCCACGGCGAGATGGCCATGCGGCCCCTGGTGCTGCGCGAAATTGCCGACGAACTGGGCCTGCACGAGTCCACCATCAGCCGCGTCACCACCGCCAAATACATGGCCACACCGTTCGGCACCTTTGAGCTGAAGTATTTTTTCGGCTCGGGACTGGGTACCGAGTCCGGCGGCAATGCGTCCAGCACGGCGGTGCGCGCACTGATCAAACAATTCATCAGCGCCGAGAGCGACAAAAAGCCTTTGAGCGACAACCAGATTTCCGAAATGCTGAAAGAGCAGGGCATCGAATGCGCCCGCCGCACCGTGGCCAAATACCGCGAGGGGCTGAAGATTGCGCCCGCGTCGTTGAGGAAGGCTCTATGAGAGCTTGCGGGACAGACCGAAGCGCAGCGGAGCTCTGTCGCCAACTGATCAGGTTCCATCTATGAATTCACTCCAAATTTTCCTCCCCTGCGCCGCTGGCGTAGAAGACCTGCTGGCCCATGAGGTGCACGACCTGACCGGCCTGAAGGGCGAAGACCTGCTGACGCGCCGCGGTGGTGTCATGGCGCGGGCTTCGTGGCGCGACGCCATGCGCCTGAACCTGCACTGCCGCCTGGCGCAGCGTGTGCTGGTGCAGTTGTCGTACACCGACTACCGCAGCGAACAGGACCTGTACCGCGCAGCAAGCGACGTGGCGTGGGAGATCTGGTTTACGCCCAAACAATCGATCAAGGTTGAGGTGACGGCCCAGCACAGCCCGCTCACCAGCCTGAACTTTGCCGCGCTCAAGATCAAGGACGCGGTCTGCGACCGCTTCCGCGACAAAGCCCACGGCGTGCGTCCCGACGTCAACACCCAGTGGCCCGACGTGCGCATCTACGCCCACCTGACCACCGACACCTGCTCGCTGTACATTGACACCTCGGGTGAGCCGCTGTTCAAGCGCGGCTGGCGCGAAGACAAGGGCGAGGCGCCGCTGAAGGAAACCCTGGCCGCCGCCATGATTGCCGCCAGCGGTTGGGCTGACGGCGACGACGAGCTGTTGCCACTGTACGACCCCTGCTGCGGCAGCGGCACTATTGCCATCGAGGCCGCGCAGATCGCCTGCAACATTGCGCCAGGCAGCCTGCGCCGCTTTGCATTCGAAAAATACATCCCATTCCAGCAACACGTCTGGGACGGCATCAAAACTGACGCCGCCGCCGCCGTGGTCAAGCCCGAACCCGGCCAACAGCCTTTGATTTTTGGGAGCGATGTGGCTCACCGCATGGTCGACTTTGCGCAGCGCAATGCAGAGCGTGCCGGGGTCGCAGATGTCATTGAATTCCGCGGTGGTGACGCGCTACAGCGTATGCCGCCCACCGATGTACCGGGCGTATTGTTGCTGAATCCGCCTTATGGCGACCGTATTGAGGTGGCCGGTGTCAGCGGTGCGGGTGCCCGGCGTTCCGGTGCATCCAACCGCGGCGAACGCAATGACGCGTCGCTGCCGGACTACGAAGCGCAGAGCGGTGCCCGCGAACAGGCAGTGACCGAAGACGGCGGCGAATTCTTCAGCCAGCTCGCCACCCACTGGAAGAAAAACTACAGCGGCTGGACCGGCTGGATTCTGACACCCGACCTCAAGCTGCCCAGCAAAATGCGCCTCAAAGAATCCCGCCGGGTGCCGATGTGGAACGGGCCGATCGAATGCCGCATGTTTCGCTTCGACATGATCAAGGGCACGGCCCGAGACAAGAAGTAATTGGGTGGAGAACCGGAAGAAGAATAGGGGTCGGATCACTGGCCGCGCAGCGGACATGTGCTCTGACCCCCATTCTTCATAGCACTCGGAGCGCGAGAAATTGGAATCTGACCCCCATTTAGTCGTCCTGGACACCAATATCGTCCTCGACACTTTCATCTTTAACGATCCCGGCGCAAAGCCTCTGCTGGAAGCCCTGCAATCCGGCACCCTTCGCTGGATCGCCACCTCTCCCATGCGTGACGAGCTGGCTCGTGTGCTGGCCTATCCCAAAATCGTCAAGCGGCTGGCCTTTTACCAATTGGAGGCCGCGGTGGTGCTGGCGCAGTTCGATACGCTGGCCAAGCTCGTGGACGTAGCCCCCAAGGCCACGGCCACCTGCAAAGACCCCGATGACCAGAAATTCATAGACCTGGCAGTGGCCCACCAGGCCCTGGTGCTGAGCAAGGACAACGCGGTGCTCTGCATGAAAAAAAGGCTTTTTGTTCTCCAAGTCCATGTGGCTTCTGCTGTTGGGGAGCAATAGCAGACGACGGGCAGGTCTATCTTTGAAGTGATAAGCTAATCAGCCCTTTGAATCACTTTGCTCAGGAATCCCCCATGACCGTGCTTGTTCGTTTGTTGTATGCCAGTAAAGTCGCTCCCAATTTTGGTCCCATGGACATGCGGGACATTCTTGAAAGTTCGCGTCGCAACAATGTGGATCAGGGTATCACCGGCCTCCTGATCATGGCGGATGGCTACTTTTTCCAGGCGCTCGAAGGTGATCGCAAGGTGGTCAATTCCACCTACATCAAAATCCTGAAAGATGCCCGACACGCGGCCTCCATCATTTTGAGCAACCAGGAGATCGAAAAACGGCAATTTTCTGGCTGGTCCATGGGTTACGTGCTCAGCAGCGAGAAGAACCGCCCCTTGTTTATGTCCTACTCCGCTGGAAAATATTTTGAACCCTTCTCCATGCGCTGTGCGGCGGCGGAGTCGCTACTGGCCGAAATCGGAGGTTATGCACGCCAGCTCGGTGGGACCGAAAGCGCTACTGGCACGTAAGCGAGCCGGGCAGTTTGCCTGGACTCTGTGATTGCACAGGCAAAATGGTGTTTCCCTTGAACACCGAACCCCAAGATGACCCCCACCATTCCCGCCGATTCCACCCCTGCTGCCGTGCGTCCTTTGGCCGCTGACGCGCAGGACGCGCTGACCGACACATCCGTTTCGGCGGAGCAGTTCGACGAAATCGACACCATCCTCGACGATCTGCGCACCCGCTATGACGAGACCCCGCAGTGGGAGTTCTGCGAGGGTTTCATGGCTGCGCTGATCTGCTGCCGCCGACCGATTCCACAGTCCGAATACCTGGACGTTTTGTTGGGAATTCCTGCCGACGGCGACCCGGTGCTGCTGGACCTGGAAAGCTCTGAACCGGTGTATCCGGTTGGCTCCTTTGCCGATGGCGCCCAACGCGCACGCTTTCTGCAGATCTGGGAACAGCGCTGGGCCGAAGTGCTGGCGGCACTGGACACGCCGATCGAATCACTGGAAGACACCCATGCCTACCACCCCGAGGTCATGGATGTACGTGGCGCCATGGCTGGTTTGACGGAAGCCGAGCGCGGCGAACTGCCGGATGAACCACTGCCGGCCTTTGGTCAGGTCTGGGCCTTGGGTTTCATGTACGCCGTGGAAGCCTGGCCCGAGGAGTGGGCCGAGCCCAGCGACAAAAAGGCGGCCAAGTGGCATGACGTGGCACTTCAGGCCATTGTGGCGCTGACCGAGGATGACGAGGGCGAACCCGAGTTGTCGCCCTTTAGTGAAGACGGCCCACCGTCCATGAGCACGGAGAGGCTCAATACCTTTGCCGACGCCATCTGGTCGGTCTACGACCTGCGCGAAATCTGGCGCGGCATTGGTCCGCGTGTCAAGACGCTGCACCGTGCCGACGTGCCGGGTCGCAACGACCCTTGTTATTGCGGCAGCGGCAAAAAATACAAGAAGTGCCACGGCGGATAAGTCAATTTGCCGTAACGCGCGGCGCCAACGCCAGGGGCAGTGCCTCAGCCAGCAGGTCGTAGACGGCGCGGATGCGCGGGTTGGTGCGGATTTCGCGGTGCACCGCCAGCCACATCGGCAGGGCCGGAATCGGCAGCGCACCGGCCAGAACCGGCCGCACATCGGGGTCGCTGCGGGCCATATAGTCTGCCAAAAAGCCAATGCCCAAACCGGCGCGCACGGCCTGCCACTGCACGATGAAATCATCGGTGCGCAGCACAAAGGCCTCCCGGCTGACCGGATACCCCAGGGCCTGAAAGCCGCGCAGGATGGACGGATCGGTATCGTTGCCGATCAGGTCGTGCTGCAACAGGTCGGCGGGCAGGCGCGGGGGGCTGCGCCGCGCCAGATAACTGCGGTGGGCGTAGGCACCCACGCCCACACTACCAATTTTTTTTGCCACCAGTGTGCCCTGGTCCGGGCGCACCATGCGCACGGCAATGTCGGCCTCGCGGCGCAGCAGGTTACTCACCTGGTTGCTGGAGACCAGCTCCACCTGGATGTCCGGCAGAGCCAGGCGCATCTGCGCCAGGATCGGCGGCAGCAACTGCACCGCCACCGGCACGCTGGCGGTGATGCGCACCGTGCCCGTGGATTGCGACTGGGCTCCGGTCAACGTGTGACTAAGCTGCAGTGCACCTGCCTCCATGGCCCGCGCCGATTCGGCCAGTTGCAACGCGGTGGCCGTGGGCACCAGGCCGCGCCCGGTGCGCTCAAACAACACCACGCCCCACTGGCTCTCCAGTTCTGCAATGTGGCGCCCCAGCGTGGGCTGGCTGGTTTTGAGCTGGCGCGCCGCGCCCAGCAGGCTGCCCTGGTCCAGTGCCGCTAGAAAGGAGCGGATCAGGCTCCAGTCAAACGGGGTGGTTGCGGTGGTATTCATAAACGCATAGCTCCTGTGTACATCTATGCAATTGTGTTGGATCGCGCTTGTTTCCACAATACAGGCATCACTGACAAGGAACCCCGTTATGCCGACCAACACTGTACTGATCCTGGGCGCCCGTGGCCGTTTT
>ERZ724517.1083-NODE-1083-length-15509-cov-5.668824_pt1 | contig 15509 bp, 14 predicted proteins | sample MGYA00376050_ERZ724517 | MGnify/ENA primary metagenome ERZ724517 (study PRJEB28724, sample SAMN07190886) | activated sludge metagenome | isolation source: activated sludge of sewage treatment plant in Hong Hong | place: USA: Christiansburg, Virginia | collected... | reverse complement strand
ACCTACGCCATCATCCCGCCTTAACTGAACGGTATTGCGCCTAGCCCCCCCTGCCGGGTCGAGGTATTCCGCCATCGTCAGAAGATGGCCGAATACCTCGACCCGGCGGGGGAGGGGCAAGCAGTGACCCGGCTACTCGTCGCGCCAGGAGCGCCAGAGGGCGGCATACGCCCCACCGGCGGCGATGAGCTCGTCGTGCGAGCCGATCTCGGTCACCAACCCGCCATCGACGACAGCCACCCGGTCGGCGTCGTGAGCCGTGTGCAGCCGGTGGGCGATCGCCACGACAGTGCGCCCGGTAACGACCGCGGCCAGCGAGCGCTCCAGATGCCGCGCCGCCCGAGGGTCTAGCAGCGAGGTCGCCTCGTCGAGCACCAACGTGTGCGGGTCGGCGAGCACCAGCCGAGCCAGCGCCAACTGCTGCGACTGGGCCGTCGTCAACGAGTGAGCACCGGACCCGACCCGGGTCTCCAGCCCGTCGGCCAGCCCTAACGCCCACTCGCGCCCGTCGACGGCGGTCAACGCGTCCAACAACTCGTCGCGACTAGCCGAGGGCCGGGCCAGCAGCAGGTTGTCCGCCAACGTCCCGACGAACACGTGGTGCTCCTGCGTCACCAAGGCCACCTCACCCCGCAACCGGTCGAGGTCGAGATCGACCAACCTCACCCCGCCGACATCGACCCGACCGAGCCGCGGCCCGTCGATCCCCGCCATGAGCCGCCCGAGCGTCGACTTGCCGGCCCCCGACGGCCCGACGATCGCCAGTCGCTCCCCGGGCGCCAGATCCAGCGACACTCCGCGCAGCACGTCGCGCCCGGCGCGATAGGCGTAGGACACGTCGTCGACGACCAGGTGCGCATCCACCGGCGTCTCACCGGTCGCCTCACGGTCCGGCGGGACGTCGGCGATCCCGATGACCCGGGCGAGCGACGTCGCCCCAACCTGGATCTCGTCCAGCCACATGAGCAGGTCGTCCAGGGGGTTGGCCAGTTGGTGGACATAGAGCGCCACCGTCGTCACGGCCCCGATGCTCGCGTGCCCCTGCGAGACCAGCCAACCGCCCCAGACCAGGGTCGCCGCCACCGGCAACAGATACGCGAACTCGACCTGGGGGAACCAGAGCAACCGCAGCCGCAGGGTGTACATCTCGGCGTCGAACGATGCTCGCAACGCCTCGTCCATCCGGCGCCGACGCCGGGCCGACAACCCGAGCGCATCGACGGTCCGAGCGCCGTCGACAGTCTCGGTGACGACGCCGTTCATCACGGCATACGTCGCGCGCTCGCGCAGATAACCGTCGGGGGCAAAGCGCAGATAGCGCCGGGTCGAGAGCCAGATGATCGGCACGCCGACGACGACGGGCAGCGCGACGAGCCACCCGGTGGCCACCGCGGCCGCGACAGTGATCGCCAGCGTGACCACCGCGACGAAGATCGACGGGATGCCGAACCGGACGACGTGGCTGAGCGCCTCAACGTCGTTGGTCGTCCGCGATACGAGGTCACCGGTGCCCGCCCGCTCGACGGTCGAGAGCGGCAGCGCCATCACCCGCGTCATGAACTGCTCACGCAACTGGGCGAAGACCCGCTCGCCGAGCCGGAACGACGACCGCCGCGCAGCCCACACAAGCACTGTCTGGGCGAGGATCGCACCGGCCAGCCACAGGGCCTGCCGGTCGACGCTCTCGTATGCCGTGCCCGCAGTGACCTCGTCGACGAGCCGCCCCACGACGAACGGCGCCGCCAGCCCTGCGACCGCGGCTATGGCATGCAGCCCGACGACCTCGATGAGCGCGCCGCGGTGCTCGCGCAACAGCGCCGCCGTCTGGGCACGCACCGAGGCCAGCGTGGCCACGGGCAGGGTGCGTCGGGCGCTCGGGACTCCGGCGGAGACGGACATCAGCGGGTCTCCTCCTCGTCGGCGCCGCGCACGACCACCGCACGGTATGCCGCGCTCGCACCGTCGCGTCGGTGCATGAGCTCGTGGTGGGTCCCCTCAGCGAGGATGGCGTCGTCCTGCAGCAGCAGAACGCGGTCGGCCCGATCGAGGACGAGCGGGCTGGCGGTCATGACCACCGTCGTCCGCCCGGCCCGGAAGGTCGCCAGCCGGTCGGCGATGCGGGCCTCGGTGTGGGCGTCGACGGCACTGGTCGGCTCGACGAGCACGAGGATCGGCGCGTTGGCCAGTAGCGCCCGGGTCAGCGCCAGGCGTTGGCGTTGGCCGCCGGAGAACGACCGGCCGCGCTCTTCGACCTCGCTGTCCAGGCCGTCAGCGAGCGCCTCCAGGACGTCCTCGCCGCTGGCGATCGTCAGGGCCGCGAGGATCTCCTCGTCGGAGTGGGCGCCCCACGGGTCGAGCTCGTCGCGCAGCACCCCGGTGAACAGGCGCGGGTCGGTCTCGCTCACGAGGATCCGGCGCCGCACCGTCGCGAGCGGCAAGTGAGTGAGGGGTATGCCGCCCAGCGTCACCCCCTCGACGTCGGTTCCGAAGCGCCCCAACCGGTCGGCGAGCGCGGCCGACTCCTCGGGGCGTCCGCTGACCACCGCGAGGAACTGTCCGGGCTCGACGACGACGCCGCTGCGTTCGTCGCGCAGGGCGGAGTCGGCGGGAGGCTCGGTGGCGCCAGGAGTCACGACATCGGCGTGATCGACGTGATCAGGCTCGACCTTGAGCACCCGGATGATCTTGCGGGCGCCGATGTGGGCGCGGGTCAACCGGTCGACGAACTCGGTCGCGGTGCGCAGCGGGGTGACGAGGAAGGCCGAGTAGCCGTAGAACGCAACCAACTGACCGGGCGTGATCCGGCCGTCGATCGCGAACCGAGCCCCAAGCCACGTGACGAGGACAACAAAGATGCCCGGCAGGAGCACCTGGGCCGCATCGAGGGCAGCCTGGACGCCGGCCACCCGATAGCCGACCTCGCGCACCTGCTGGCTCTGGGCGGCATACCGGGCGAGGAACGTCGTCTCGCCCCCGATGCCGCGCAGCACCCGCAACCCAGCCACGGTGTCGGCCCCGAGCCCGATCAGCCGACCGGACTCCTCGCGCTGCTGGGCCTGGCGGCGCTGCAGCGGCCGGACGATGAAGGACAGCAAACCGACGAGGACCGGCACGCCGATGAGGACAAGCAGGCCGAGCGGCATCGAGGCGCGAAGGAGGATGACGGCGACGACGATGTAGGACACGATCGCTCCGGCGAACCGCGCGGTGGTGTCGTAGGCCCCACCCAGCCGCATCGAGTCCGAGGCGACTGTGGCGACCACGTCGCCGGTGGGGGTGTCACGAGGCAGCGCCTCGCCCGTGTCGGCGCTGTGCCAGCCGATGAGTTGCACGGACCGGAACGCCGCCCGCAGCCAGTTGGCGACCGCGAGTTGGTGGCGGGCCGCGCCGGCGAGCGCCGTGACGGCAGCCAGACCCAAGAGGGCACCCGACCAACGCAGCAAGGCCCCGGTGTCGCCCGGAATGATCCCTTCGTCGATGGCCTTGGCGAGGGTCGCCGGGATCAGCGCCTGGGCCACCATCCAGATGACACCGAAGGTCACTCCGCCCAGGAGGGTGCGCCACTGCCGCCGGCCCACCCAGCCAAGGAAGGCCATCGGGCTGGTGAGCACCGGGGTCCCGGGATGGTCGTAGGGCAGAGGGCGCACAAGGATCCACGCTACCCGCGCCGCCAGACCGCTTCACCCCGTTTTCTCCGGGGTATGCCGCGCGCCGTAGCCTGGGAGGCGTGCTGCGGACCGCCCTCACCCCTCGCTGGTTGGTGTGGCTTGTCGTGGTGCTGGGGCTGGGCGCCGGGTTCGTCTTGCTCGGGCTGTGGCAGATGAACGTCGCCCGCGAGGACGCCGCCGCGGAGGTCCTGCGAGAGGCCGCGGCCCGCCCGGTGCTCGAATTGACCGCGACGATCCAGCCGCATGCGGCGTTCCCTGCCGATGGGTCCAACCAACGGATGCAGGCCGTGGGCCGTTTCGAGCCGGCCCGCCAGGTGCTCGTCGCCGACCGTCGGCTGGCCGGGGCGGACGGGTTCTGGGTCGTGCAGCCGTTCGTCGTGCAAGAGACCGGTGCGCGGATCCCCGTGGTGCGCGGCTTCGTTCGATCGCTCGCTGCGGCCGACGCCGTGGCGGCGAACTCCGCGGCTGGTTCGGGCGCTACTGAGCCGCTCACCCTCGTGGGGAGCCTGGCCCCCACCGAGTCGTCGTCCGCTGGCAAGAAGCGTCTGCCCGACGGGCAGATCGGATCGATCGACGTCGGCGCCCTGCTCAACGACTGGGGCGGCGAGGTGTACAACGCCTTCCTCTTCGACATCAGCGAGACGCCGGACCAAGGGGTGGCGGGGACCACGGGAGCCTCGGCAGCGGGCGGGATGGAGCGGGTGCCGCCCCCCGACCTGCCGTCCGGGCTGACCCTGCGCAACGCGGCATACGCGCTGCAGTGGTGGGTCTTTGCGGCGTTCGCCCTCTGGATGTGGGTGAAGATGGTGCGCGACGACTACCGTCGTCATCAGCCGGTGCCTCCGCTGGGTGCTGGGCCGACCGCCGATGTAGGAGCCACGCAGTGAGCATGTATCCGACCAACCTGGCCAAACCGTTGCAGATCCGCCGGGCGCTGGGGATCTACCGGGTGCTCGCCATCGTCGCCGGCATCGCGTTGTTCATCCTCGTCGTCGAGATGGTCATGAAGTACGGGATGCACCAGGAGAACTGGTTCACGAAGAACTGGTCCTACATCCACGGCTTCATCTATATGGCCTATGCCGCGTCGATCGCCAACCTCGGCCTCAAACTCGCCTGGCCGATGATGCGGATCGTCGTCAACCTGCTCAGTGGGTTCGTGCCGCTGGCGCCGTTCTTCGCCGAGCGCAAGATCACGGCGGAGACCAACGGCATCCTCGCTCGGGTCTATTGAGCGCGACGTCCACCGGGGCGACCGCCACGCGGGGGGCGCGAGCCTCGGTAGGCTTTGCGGGTGAGTGAGACGTTGCAGTCCCGGCCGGTCCTTGTCGTCGATTTCGGCGCGCAGTATGCCCAACTCATCGCGCGCCGCGTCCGCGAGGCGAAGGTCTACAGCGAGGTCGTCCCGCACACGATGTCGGTGACGGCCATGCTCGCCAAGAATCCCGCTGCGGTCATCCTCTCCGGCGGCCCCGCGAGTGTGTATGCCGCGGGCGCACCGTCGCTTGACCCCGCCCTGTTGGCGGCCGGGGTCCCGGTGTTCGGGATGTGTTACGGCTTCCAGGCGATGGTCCAGGCATTGGGTGGGACGGTCGCCCACACGGGGACGGGTGAGTATGGCCACACCGACGCGGTGGTGACCCCGGACGGCTCGCTGCTCTTCGACGGGCAGCCGAAGGAGCAGTCGGTGTGGATGTCGCACGGCGACTCGGTGACCGAGGCTCCGGCCGGGATGGCCGTGACGGCGACGACCCCAGGGGCCACGGTGGCGGCCTTCGAGGACGCGGACCGGCGGTTGTTCGGAGTCCAGTGGCACCCGGAGGTGCTGCACACGGCATACGGGCAGCGCGTGCTGGAGAACTTCCTGTGGCGAGGTGCGGGGATCCCCGCGGACTGGACGGCCTCCAACGTCGTCGAGTCGCTGGTCGAGTCGGTGCGGGCGCAGGTCGGCAACGGTCGGGTGCTGTGTGCGCTGTCCGGCGGCGTCGACTCGTCCGTGGCGGCGGCGCTGGTGCAGCGCGCCGTCGGTGACCAACTGACCTGCGTGTTCGTCGACCACGGGCTGCTGCGCGAGGGCGAGCACGAGCAGGTGGAGCAGGAGTTCGTCGCGGCGACCGGCGTGCGCCTGGTTGTCGTCGACGCGCGCGAGCGCTTCCTCACGGCGTTGGCGGGCCTGACCGACCCGGAAGCTAAGCGCAAGGCGATCGGCGCGCAGTTCATCCGGGTCTTCGAGCAGGCAGCGCGCGACCTCGTTGGCTCCGCCTCGGCCGACGGGAACCCCATCGAGTTCCTCGTGCAGGGCACGCTCTATCCCGACGTCGTCGAGTCCGGCGGGGGCGAGGGCGCGGCCAACATCAAGTCGCACCACAACGTCGGTGGGCTGCCCAAGGACCTGAAGTTCACCCTCGTCGAGCCGCTGCGGGCGTTGTTCAAGGACGAGGTGCGGGCGGTCGGTCTGGAGCTCGGGGTGCCCGAGGCGATTGTCTGGCGCCAGCCGTTCCCCGGGCCGGGGCTGGGCGTGCGAATCATCGGTGAGGTGACCGCCGAGCGACTGGCGATCCTGCGAGCGGCCGATGCGATCGCCCGCGAGGAGTTGACGGCGGCCGGGCTCGATCGTGAGATCTGGCAGTGCCCCGTCGTGTTGTTGGCTGAGGTGCGCTCGGTCGGCGTGCAGGGCGATGGGCGCACCTATGGCCACCCGATCGTGCTCCGGCCGGTGTCGTCGGAGGACGCCATGACGGCCGACTGGACGCGGGTTCCTTACGACGTGCTGGCCAAGATCTCGACCCGGATCACCAATGAGGTGAGCGAGGTCAACCGGGTGGTCCTCGACGTGACAAGCAAGCCCCCGGGCACCATCGAGTGGGAGTAGCGCCTGGCGATCGGCGAGGTTTGGTCTGCGAGGCGGGCGTCGCCGGGGGTCAGTTCCAGGTGACGAGCACCACCGCAAACATGGCCGCATAGAGGACACCGAGGACGCCCAACAACAACACGTACGCATTCCGTAGGCCCTCGCGCTGCTGCTCGGACGGACCGATCGATCCTTTGTGATACTGGGTGGCCGGGCCGGCATACCAGACGTCGACGACCTCACCCGGCTCGATGGTGATGGGGTAGCTCGCGTGGCCGTGGTGCGATCTCCACACCTGGCTCGCTTCGACGACATAGCGCCCCGGCTGCAGCGGGATGGTGTTCTCGCCGTACTTCACCTTCACCGGCGTCCCGTTGAGGGTGAGGATCGGCTTGATCCCCGTCGTGATCCACCACGTTCGCTGCATATGGAAGCGCAGGTACCCCACCTCGGCCGGCGCCTTCGGCGGCAGCGGCTGGTGGAAGGACTCAGCGGGCGGCGCGGGACGGAAATCAGCCGGCGGCCGGGCGGGGGAGTGCGCGGGTAGGTCATCCCACGGCCCGAGCGGGTCCGGCGGCAACGGCTGCCACGGGATATCGGTCACGGCGACAGGGTATGCCGGGTGCTCGCCGTCTCAGCCACAGGCCGGCGGGTCCGGCTAACGGCTGAGGGCGAAAAGCAAGGTGAGGGGTAGCCCCAGGAAGATGAGCATGATCGCCGCCAGCATCCCGGCGAGCGCCCAGCCACCCTTGCGGGATTGCTTCGCCACCCCCATCGACCCGGTGTGGAACTGGGTCAAAGGCGCGGCATACCAGATGTCCGCGGCCTGACCCGGTGCGACGTCCACGGTGTATCCCGCCTGCCCATAGCGCCGCATCCACCGCATGCTCGCCTCGACGACGCACCGGCCGGGGTAGACCGGAATGACGTTCTCGCCGTACGTGACGGGCACCCGATAGCCGTTGATGGTCACGGTCGGCATCACCAGGCTGGACGTCCAGACCGAGCCCTGCAGGTGGAAACGCACATAGCCGAAGGGACCTTGCTGCGGCTGCCACGGGCTGTCGGTCACGCGGACAAGGGTATGCCGCGCACCCCTCGTGGGCGGCACGGAGTGCGTTTGGTGGGGTGATCGCCCCAGTGATCGCACTCCGTGGCGCGCTCGACCAGTCCGGTAGGCCGGTTAGGGTGGGCCTGTGCTCCGGACCTCCGCCGCGATCATCGCCGGAAAAACACTCCGGTATGCCGCGCGCCTGCGTGGTGGTGGATCGGCCCTGCCGGGGTTGGTCGCCGAGCGCGTCGACCCTCAGATCTTGGCCCGCACCCTGGCCAGCGTGCCGGGCGGGATCGTTGTCGTCACGGGCACCAACGGCAAGACGACGACCACCAAGATGCTGGCCGCCATCATCGCCGCGCATGGCAAGCACGTCTTCACCAACCCCACCGGCAGCAACTTCACCCGCGGGGTCCTCTCGGCGATGCTCGGGGAGATCGGCGTCGGCGGGCGCCTGCAAGCCGACGTCGCCGTCCTCGAGCTCGACGAGTGGCACGCCCTGCAGTTCGCCAAGCTCGTCACGCCGACCCACGCGCTGCTGCTCAACGTGGCCCGCGACCAACTCGACCGGTTCGCCGAGATCGACACGACCGCCAAGCTGCTGGCGACCCTGGCCGGCCAGACCTCCCAGGTCGTCGTCCTCAACCGCGACGACTCTTTTGTCTTCCGCATCGCAGAAGGCTTGTCGGGCAAGGAGATCCGCTACTTCGGGGTCGACCCCGAGATCGCCGACCAGGTGCCCGCGCTCAACGAGGCCGACGTGCGGTTCGAGGACGCCGCAACCCCGCCGCCCCCCACCGACGACGACGGCCTCCTGCACCCCGTCGACACCCGTGACTTCGCGATCCGCTTCGGCCCGGCCGAGCAGGTCGGCCCCCTCGCGCTGCGCCAACGCGGCCTCGCCGCCATGGTCAACGCGACCGCCGCCACGACGATGGCCCGCGCCGTCCTCGGCGCCGACTTCCGCACCGACCTCACCGAGGCGGCCCTGCGCACCGTCACAGCGCCCTTCGGTCGGGGCGAGGTCATCGACGTCGACGGCCACCCGCTCGAGTTGGTCCTCGTCAAGAACCCTGCTGGGTTCACCGTCGCGCTGAGCACCTATGGCGCCGAGCCCGTCGCCACGATGATCGCCATCAACGACGACTACGCCGACGGGCAGGACGTGTCCTGGCTCTATGACGTGTCGTTCGCCTCGCTGCGCGAGCACGGGGTGGCGATGACGAGCGGGGTCCGCGCCTACGACATGGCGCTGCGACTGGACTACGACGAGGTGCTTGTCGAGCAGATCGAGCCCGATCTCGCGGGAGCCCTCGACGGCTTCCTCGCGGCATACCGCGGGCAGCCAACCCGCATCTTCTGCACCTACACGGCGATGATGGCGCTGCGCAAACTCCTCGCCGCGCGCTTCGGTCTCGCCGGCTTCGCGCAGGAAGGCGAGTGAGTATGCCGCCCACCTCCAGCAAGGGCCGGATCGTCCTCGTCCACCTCTACCCGCGCGAGATGTCGATCTACGGCGACCTGGGCAACACCCGATGCCTGGCCGCCCGGATCCGTCGTCACGGCTACGACGTCGAGGTCCACGACCACCACCCCGGTATGCCGTTCCCCCAGGACGCGCACCTGCTCATGGGCGGTGGGGGGCAGGACTCCGGTCAGAGCAGGGTCGAGGACGACCTGGCCGTCATCGGTGACCGGCTGCGTGGCCTGGCCGCCGACGGCACCCCGATGGTGATGATCTGCGGGATGTATCAAATGTTCGGACACGCCTTCATCACCAGCGACGGTGTCGAATTGCCTGGCCTGGGCATCCTCGACGTCACGACGCGCGGGCAGTCGACCCGGATGATCGGCGGCATCGTCCTGGACACCCAGTGGGGCGAGGTCGTCGGCTTCGAGAACCATTCCGGCGCAACGATGCTCGGCTCCGGCCAGGCCCCCTTCGGCACCGTCCGGGTCGGGCACGGCAATAACGGCCAGGACCACACCGAGGGCGCTCGCACCCACAACGTCATCGGGTCCTACCTGCACGGACCGATCCTCCCCGCCAACCCCGCGGTCGCCGACGCCCTCATCGCGGCGGCTGCGGAACGGGCCACCGGTCGGCCCTTCGAGCCTGAGCAGGTCGACGACTCCCTCGCCGACGAGGCCCGCACCCGTCAGATCACCCGGCTGCGGGCACGGGGGACCGGCAAACTCAAGGACACCGCGGTTCACTAGACCGAAGGTCGCTCAACCAGGCAGTCGCCCTAAAGCACGGGGTCGCTGGACCCGGAGAGGTCGGCGAACCGTTCCCGGCCCAACAACCGTTCGAGGGCAGGCCGGGGCAGTCGGGTCAGCAGGTCGATGTTGCGCGGCAGCGCGCTGTCGGAGGCCAGTTGAGACTCGTGAGCCCGCATGGCCGCAACTTTGGCGTCCAGCTGCTCCCGCACGTCGACCTCCACCGTCACCGGTCGGACAGGAGCCAACGCCAGACCGCGCGGCTTCATCAGCCTGGCCACCCGCTGCGAGACAGCAACCTCCAATATCCTTGGTGTCTGGGCCAATTGGGCTGCGGCCGCACCGACCCGGTGGACCTGCAGGTGGTCGGGGTGGCCATACCCGCCGTTGACGTCATAGGTGAGCAGCGTGTCCACCGATTCCTCGCGCAGGATGGCCGCGAGCCGCTCGGCCGCCTCGGCCACCGGCACCCGCACAAACCGCACCTGCCCCGGCGGGTCGTCAAGAGTCACCGGCCCCAGGCCGCTGTCGGCATACCCCAACTGCTCGACCCGCGACACCCCGAGCAGCCGGGCGCTCTCGCGCACCTCGGCCGCGCGGACGCTCGCCAGCCCTTGCGCGGCATACCTGCTGCTGGTGAGGCCGAGAGCGCCGTCGGTGGCGGTGACGAGGACGACCCGGTGGCCGGCGGCGGCGGCTCGCGCGAGGGTCCCCCCGGTGAGGATGGCCTCGTCGTCGGGGTGGGCGTGGAAGGCGAGCAGGGTCAGTGGCATGGCGAGACCCATTCTCCGGCACATGAAAGAGTGGGGCCGTGCGGATCGCCATGCTCACCGACTGCTACCTCCCGCGCCTGGGCGGCATCGAGGTGCAGGTCGCCGACCTGTCGGCGCGGTTGGTCGCCCGTGGCCACGAGGTCGAGGTCTTCACGTTGACGCCGGGCGCGGTCGGCTTCGGTCAGACCGAGACGCTCGACGGGATCCGGGTCCATCGGCTCGGGGTCCGGCTGCCGCGCCAACTCCTCGTCAACCCGCTTGCGACCCGTGGTTTGCGGGCCCAACTCGAGGGTTTCGACGTCGCCCACATCCACATGGGGGTCGTCAGTCCGTTCGCGTCGGACTGCGGCTTCGTCACCAGTCGTATGAGCCTGCCGACGACGATGACCTGGCACTGCGTCCTGGACAAGGCGGAGTCGGCCGTGCGCGCTGCCGGGATCGTCCGGCGTTGGGCGCAGTCGGGAATGGCGATGAACGCCGTCTCCGACGTCGCCGCCACCCCGCTGCGCAGGATCGTCGACGGACCACCAGTCACGGTGCTGCCCAACGGTATTGACGTCGACGCGTGGCGCCCCACCAGCGGCCGCCCACTGCTCGGCGACGGCGTCGTGCGCTTCGTCTCGGCGATGCGCCTGGAGGCCCGCAAGCGCCCCGTCCAACTCGTCGAAGCGATGGCCAAGGTGCGCGCCGCAGCGCCGCGAGCAGGCGTGCGCCTGGAGATCCTCGGTGAGGGGTCCGAGCGCGCCAAGGTCGAGCGCACGGTCGACCGGTTGGGCGCGAAGGATTGGGTGTCCCTGCCCGGCCGGGTGCCGCGCGACACCCTCAAGGAGAGGTATGCCGCGAGCGACGTCTTCGTCTCGCCGTCGGTCCTTGAGTCCTTCGGTATCGCGGCGCTGGAGGCTCGGGTCGCTGGCCTGCCGGTCGTCGGACGGGTGGGGTCGGGCATCTCGGAGTTCGTCACGGACGATGTCAACGGCTTCCTGGCCAACGACGACGAGGAGTTGGTGCGTCGGTTGACGACGCTGGCCGTCCACCCGAGCGTGAGGTCCCGGATGACGGCATACAACCTCAAGACCGACCCGGCGCAGGGCTGGGATCAGGTCGTGCAGGCGGCCGAGGCCGAGTACGCCCGGGCGCGCGCGCTCGCCGGATGACCGCCTGGGACCTGTGGCTGGAAGGGCGCCTGGCCGACGGTCGGGTCGTGGGGCCCTGGCTGCTTGAGCATGGCAACGACCCTGGAATCACGCTGTGGGACAACGGTTTGGTGATGGATGAGTTGCTCGACGTTTGGTCTGAGGCAGGCGAGGGCCGCTGCGTTCTGACCTTCGGCGTTCGAGAAGTCACCGACGGGGACCGGACACCTGCGGCGCGCGTGCCGGCGCGTGACCCGGACGTGGTGCAGGCTCCGGGGGAGGTGGCCGAGCGCGTGCAGCGGCTCGCGGCATACGCCTTCGTGCACTCGCACCGGGGAGTGCTGCTGGCCCAACTGTCCGACCGCACCCACGCGCCCGGGCAGTGGGGGTTGCCCGGTGGTGGTGTCGACCCGGGGGAGTCGCCGCAAGATGCGGTGTTGCGTGAGGTCGCCGAGGAGAGCGGTCAGCGGGTGCGCCTGGTCGGTGTGCTCGGTGTCGTGGACGGTCACTGGGTCGGGCGCGCACCCGACGGCCGGTTGGAGGACTTCCACGCCGTGCGGCTGGTGTGGCAGGCGGTGTGTGACGACCCGACCGACCCGGTGGTCCACGACGTCGGCGGGACGACGGCTGCGGCCGCGTGGGTGCCCATCGAGCACGTGGCGAGCCTGCCGCTCAGTGACGCATGGCGTGGCGTACTCGTGGATCTGACCGTTCCGACCACGGACGGCGCCGGGGGCTCAGCCCACCAGACATGAGCCTGGGGGGCCGCCGCCCGTCAGGACCGGTGGCGTCGGCGCAGTAGCCCCAACTGCCCGATGACGACCAGGGCGGCGCCGCCGATGATGAGGACCATCGGCCACGGCAGCGACACCGAGGTGACGAACTCGATCCCGGCGAGGTGGCCCAGCAGGGCCGCGGCGCCGAGGAGCAACAGCAGTGAGTGGATCAGCAGGCGCGAGTTGGGGCCGCGCGGGGCGGGGATGATCTGGGGCGGTGGCTGACTCATGAGACTCCATCCCGGATGACTGACGGGGCCGTGGTGCTCTGCAACCGGACGCTGCCGAAGCCGACGCTGACGTTGACGACGACGTCTGGTGATCCGGTGCCGACGAGATAGGTCTGCTGGCCCGCCCCGCCGGAGTAGAGGTGGCTCGACGGGTCGGCACCGCCGGGCTGCTCGGCGATGACGTCGCCCGCTCCGATGGCTAGGTTGATGCGGGCGGTGACCCCGTCGGGCACGATGACGACGAGCTCACCGAACCCCAACTGCACGGAGACCTGCTGGGCGCTCAAGCCCGCCGTGGTGTCGGCCGTGGGGGAGATCCCCTTCAGATCGAGGGTCCCCTCACCGAAACCCAGCGCGTATGCCGTGGAGCCGGTTCCCGAGACGGGCGTCCAGGAGCGCTCCCCGGCACCGGCCAGGTAGCCGACGGGGTTGGGGACGAAGGCGGCTGCGGCGCTGACGGCCAGGACGAGCGTCAGGAGGAACGCCGTGAAGGGGGCCCGCATGCCGCGCAGAGCGACGACGAAGAGCACCAGTGCGGCGACGGCGCAGCCGGCGATGACCGCGAAGAGTGCGGGTTGCGCAACCCGGTCGCCCAGCGCATTGGTCGAGCTCAGAGTTCCCGTGGTGATGGCGGCCAGCCCCAGGGCGGTGATGAAGACGAGGAATCCACCGCGGCGGCGCTTCTCGCGCACGACTAGCGGGGCAGGCGCCTGGGGAGCGGGGCTCCACGTCCTGCCGGGCCCCATTCCGTGTGGCGCGGTCATCGGCGCCGGATGGTCTTGCGGCAGATGCCCCCAGGGCGAGTCGGCGGCGGGCGACGTGGGAGTCGCGTGAGACACCGGGGTGGCCTGATACGGCTGATACGGCGGGGGTGCCTGATACGTCGGCTGATACGGCGCAGACAGGGGAGGCGCTGGAGCCGGCGGTGTCGCGGCGCCCCACCCGCGGACCGCGTCGGCAGCCTCAGCAGCGTGCGTCTTCGCCTCAGACCCCAGTTGGCGCGGGGACTTGCCCGCAGCCGCGCCGCGAACGATCCACCAGGCGGCCAGCGCCAAGGGGATCGCCAGCCACACCCACCACCGGTCGAAGAACTCTCCGACCGTCATGACGGCAATGATGAAGACCAGGAAGATGGCACCCCCGTGGCGGCGACGCAGCGCCTCCTCGGCAAAGATCGTTCCCTTCTCGTCCGGCAGCATGGCCAAAGCGACCAGGTAGGCCAGCAGGCCGAAGCCGCCGAAGACGGTGAGGACGACGAAGACCAGGCGCGCGACGAGCGGGTCGATGTTCCACCGTCGGGCCAGGCCCGCACAGACTCCGCCGGCGACCTTGCCCTGCGTTGCCCGAGCCACTCCGAGCCGGCGCAGCCGCTCGAAGAAGACGTCGATCCCGCTGGGACCGACCGGACCCGCCGGACCCGCGGGACCAGCCGGGCCGCCAGGGCCGCCGGGCATCGGCGCGTCAGCGGGGTTTCCCGTCATGCCCCTATCGTCGCTGGTCGGAGGCCCGCCCTGCCATGAGGGTGGACCCTGAAAGCACCCTGAACCCGCCCCGGTGAGGGGAGCAGACGGCATACCCATGCCCCAAGATGGGGACGTGACTTCCTCGCCGCCGCATGCTCGCCCCCCGTTGGCGCGCTCCAGCGCGGACGCGGTCGTCGGCGGCGTGTGCGCGGGGCTGGGTGAGTTCCTGGGTATGCCGGCCGTCGCCGTCCGCGCGGCGGCCGTCCTGCTCACGGTGTTCGGTGGTGGCTTGGGCGTCGCGATCTACCTGGTGCTGTGGGCGGTGCTGCCCGTGTCGGCTGCCCCCGCGGTCATCGCCGAGTCGGTCGAGGAGCGGCGGCAACCGCGGTTCTCGGTCTTCCATTGGCTCGTTCTCGGCGGAATCGTCCTGGTCACCGGGGGCATCTCGCTCGCCAGTGATGCGGGGTCGTGGTTCACCGACGCGAGGTATGCCGTCCCCGCCCTGGCCATCGCGGCCGGCGCGTTCGTCGCGTGGTACCAACTGGACGACCCCACCGGGCGTCGCCGCGGCCGGACCCGAGCTCGTTGGGTCGGTGTCGTGCAGGTCGTCGTCGGCGTCGCGTTGGCGATGGTCGGCGTCGTCGTCATCGTCACGCAGGGGCAAGGCACGCGTGGGGTTGTCAACGGCGCGCTCGCCGGTGCCGCCGTGCTCGCGGGGGCGGTCGTCATTGCGGCGCCGTTCGCGCTGCGGCTCTATCGCGGGCTGCAACGCGAGCAGGCCGAGCGGGTGCGGGCGACCGAGCGGGCCGATATCGCTGCGCACCTGCATGATTCGGTCCTGCAGACTCTCGCGCTCATCCAGCGCCGAGCCGATGACCCGACGGTGGTCGCCGGGCTGGCCCGACGCCAGGAGCGCGAGTTGCGGGCCTGGCTCTATGGCGGGGAGTCCCGCGAGAGCAACAGCCTGGCTGCCGCTGTCGCTGCCGAGATCCACGAGGTCGAGGACGAGCATGGGGTGCCTGTCGAGATCGTCGTGACGGGCGACCGGACGATGGAGGAGGCCGGCGACGCGCTGGTCAAGGCCACCCGCGAGGCGGTGCTCAACGCGGTGCGGCATGGTCGTCCGCCGGTGTCGGTGTTCATGGAGGTCGGGCCGAGTGGCGTTGAGGTGTTCGTCCGCGACCACGGCGACGGCTTCGAGATGAGCGACATCGGGGATGACCGTTTGGGCGTTCGCGAGTCGATCATCGGGCGGATGAAGCGGGCCGAGGGGACGGCCCGGATCCGGCGCCTGGAGAACGGCACCGAAGTCTCGCTGACGCTCCCGCCGCCTGCTCACGC
>ERZ724517.1078-NODE-1078-length-15550-cov-4.137722_pt1 | contig 15550 bp, 16 predicted proteins | sample MGYA00376050_ERZ724517 | MGnify/ENA primary metagenome ERZ724517 (study PRJEB28724, sample SAMN07190886) | activated sludge metagenome | isolation source: activated sludge of sewage treatment plant in Hong Hong | place: USA: Christiansburg, Virginia | collected... | reverse complement strand
TTATAATAATCTAAATCAATTACCATTAGCCGTTGAAAATTATTTACAAGCCTATAATTTAAATCCCAAGAACTTTAATTATTTAACCAATATCGCCGACATTTATTATGATATGAAAGAAGACGATAAAGCATTAGATTATTATAAAATGTGTCTTGCTGTAAATAACAATGATTTTGTTTCTAACTTTAGAGTAGGCTGGATTTTAAATGAGAAAGAAAAATACGATGATGCAAAACCATACTTAAATAAAGCAGTAGAACTAGACCCCAAAAGCCCTGATGCATGGATAGAGTTAGGATGGATAGAATATGTAAAAGGAAATAATAGCGCAGCAGAAAATGCTTTTAAAAAAGCAATTCAATACAATCCAAAATCAGAATTGGGCAAATACTATTTAGGCTTAGCGTATGTGGAACAAGGCAAAAAAAATGAAGCAACCAAATTGCAGGAAGAATTAAACGCTATGAATTCTCAATACGCTATTAAATTAAAAGAAAAATTACAAAAATAAAAAACCTGAGATTGCTCTCAGGTTCACCATACTAAACTACTAAACTTAAGAAACTGCCACTGTTTTTGGCTTTTTCTCCACTACTTCAATTTTCTTTTTTGGAACAAGGATATTTAATACACCATTTTCGTATTTACCCTCTATCTTTTCGGTATCTACAGTGTCTTCATCTACCGTAAAACTTCTTTTGAAAGAATTGTAGCTAAATTCTCTTCGAGTGTATTTGCCATCTTTGCTTTTTTCCTCTGTCTCCTGTTTTTCTTCAGAAGAAATAGTCAATAAACCATCTTCCACCTCTACCTTAAAATCTTCTTTCTTTAAACCCGGAACAGCCACTTCGATTCTAAATGCTTGCTCGTTTTCTATAATATTTACCGCTGGTGTTGTTTTAGCAAAATTACTAAACGATTTTGACGGAGCAGAATCGAAAAAATCTTTAGTAAAAAAATCTTCGAATAATGCCGGAAAACTGTTGTTTACGCCTGAATGTCTTTTAATGAATGTCATAATATTTAATTTTTAAAGTTTATAATTAATTTATTTTACCCTAAAATTACAAACAACATACCATTCTAATTTTCAATCATTATTAGCACAATCTTCATTCAAAATAAGACATATTGTCAAATTCATACAAATATATACGACAAATTGTCTTAATCTTGAATTGTTTTAATAAAATTGAATCATCATTCTATTTCAATTTCTCATTATTTTTATGTCTTTCACTATCTCTACTTGTTTTTTTCTCTAAATTTTTTTTAAGTGCAGTAGTCAAATCCACGCCAGTTTGATTGGCAATACAGATTAAAACAAACAATACATCCGCCAATTCATCCGAAAGTTCTTTGTCTTTATCAGATGATTTAAACGACTGTTCCCCATATTGACGAGCAATAATGCGAGCCACTTCACCCACTTCTTCGGTGAGAATGGCCATATTGGTCAATTCATTAAAATAACGTACACCCGTAGTGTTAATCCATTGGTCAATAACTGCTTGAGCCTCCTTTATAGTCATATAATAATAGTTTGAACTAAAAATAGTAAGTTAATTTGTACTTTTGCTTCAAATGAGTACAATTTTTATCACCGGTGCTACCGCTGGATTTGGAGAGGCAGCAGCCGAATTGTTTGCAAAAAATGGTTGGAATATTATTATTTCAGGCAGAAGAAAAGAACGTTTAGAAAAATTACAAACAGCTCTTTCTTCAAAATATAATGTACAAATACTTCCTTTAAGTTTTGATGTAAGAAATTTAAAAGAAGTGCAAAATGCCATTGGCTCTTTACAAGGGCAATGGAAAGAAATAGATGTTTTACTAAACAATGCAGGATTAGCAGCCGGCCGCGGTCCAATTCAAGATGGTTTATATGAAGACTGGGAACAAATGATAGATACCAATGTGAAAGGCTTGTTGTATATGACCAAAGAAATTGCCCCATTAATGATTACTCGAAATAAAGGACACATTATTAACGTAGCATCCTTAGCAGGCTGGGAAGCCTATGGTGGTGGTAATATTTATTGCGGAACAAAACACGCAGTGCGTGCCATATCTCGGAGTGCAAGGATAGATTTATTGCCACATCATATAAAAGTATCCGTCATAAGTCCCGGAGCTGCAGATACAGAATTCTCCTTAGTAAGATTTAGAGGTGATGAAAAAAAAGCCAATGCTGTTTATGAAGGATTTCAACCGCTAAAAGCAGAAGACGTAGCCAATAGTATTTATTTTATGGCAACGCAACCACCGCATGTCAATATTGAAGAAATTTTTATTCTTCCTACCGCACAAGCTACTTCAAATATTATAAAAAGAAATTAGCCAAACAAAAGCATAAAAAATGGTTGAACTATAATCAACCAATATTGTTTTAAATAAATTATACAAGACTAAAAAAATGGAAGCAACTCAAATACCGGTAATGATTTATACAGAAGCAACACCGAATCCAAATACTTTAAAGTTTGTAACCAATAAAGCATTGCTCCTAAATGATGCGGTAGAATTTCAATCTGTTAAAGATGCAGACGAAGCTCCATTGGTGAAAGCATTATTCGGATTTGAAGCAGTCACCAATGTTTTTATCACCAATAATTTTGTATCAATTACTAAAGATGATGATTATTTATGGAGAGAAATTATGATTCCTATCAAAGATTTCTTGAAAAAATATATGGACGATGGAGGCATTATTGTAACCGAACATTTTGTAAAACCAACTAAAATAGCCACTAATAGTATCACAGATGATGATACAGATGTAGAAGTGCGTATAAAAGGCGCATTGGATAAATATGTAAAACCTGCCGTAGAAATGGATGGGGGAAATATTTCATTTGTAAAATTTGAAGATGGAAAACTTACTTTACAATTACAAGGTTCTTGTAGTGGATGTCCGTCTTCTACCATTACTTTAAAACAAGGCATCGAAAATTTAATGAAACGTTTTGTGCCCGAAGTACAAGAAGTGGTGGCAGAAAATGGATAATTATAAAGTATTCTTATTTTCTATTTTATTTTTCGACCAAAAGTAACACGAACCCAAAATACCCTATTGTCTTTTTGCACCAATATCCCTAAAAAAACTTTATCAAATCATTAACAAGGTTATTCAATCAAAAATTCTAACTATTTTAGTAACCATGAAATTATTAGTCAGCCTATTTACTTGTTGTTGCTCAGTTCTGCATTAGTCAGATAGGATTGATATTTATATAAATAGAAAAATAAAATGCGAGCCTGTCCACCAAAGACAGGCTTTTTTAATAAGAAAATTGAAAATAAAATAAATAGACCAACACTTCAAACAAAATAAATATTTTATGAGCATTACCATCACCAAAAACATTACACCAGAAGCGGCCAGAGATATTTTTGAACTACAACACAAGATCAATTCTTATGTGAATGGTGAAATTCCGGAAGACAGATTTAAAGCATTCCGCCTTACTCGTGGAGTGTATGGTCAGCGTCAACTTGGCGTGCAAATGTTTCGTATAAAATTGCCTTTTGGAAGAGTAAATCCTACTCAGTTGGTGCGTATTGCAGAACTTTCCGAAACGTATGGAAGCTCTAATTTGCATCTTACTACTCGGCAAGACATTCAATTGCACTATGTAAAAGTTACGGATGCGCCTGCTGTTTGGGCAGGCTTGTGTGATGTAGGCGCAACCGCTCGCGAAGCTTGTGGCAATACCGTCCGAAATATTACAGCCTCTTCCACAGCAGGCATCGACCCAGATGAATTATTTGATGTGTCACCGTATGCACAAACTGCTTATGAATACCTTATCCGCAATCCTATTTGTCAGGATATGGGACGAAAATTTAAAATTGCCTTTTCTTCTTCCGATAAAGATTCTGCATATACTTTTTTGCACGATGTAGGATTTATTCCTCGCATTAAAGACGGTGAGCGCGGTTTTAAAGTAGTAATAGGTGGTGGCTTAGGAGCACAATCTATGATGGCACAAGATGCTTATGAATTTTTACCTGAAACACAAGTGATTCCATTATTGGAAGCAGCCTTGCGCGTGTTTGACAGATATGGAGAACGCACTCGACGCAATAAAGCTCGTTTAAAATATTTAATAAAAGATATCGGATTAGCTAAATACTTAGAGTTGATAGATGAAGAGAGAACTGCCAATAAATCCAAAGAGTTTCAAGTGGATATTGCAATAATAGAAAGCGGCGAACCCACCCACAATAATATTGCCCCAGCTGTTGAAATTCAAGATCAACAACGATATGACGATTGGTGTAGAACCAATGTTTTTGAACAAAAACAAACCGGATATTATGCCGTAGCACTAAAAGTAACCAAAGGCGATATAAAACCAGACCAAGCAAGAATAATAGCAGCAATGGTACAAAATTATGCATCAGAAGATATGCGTATTACTATGAACCAAGGATTATTATTGAAGTTTATCCGTAAAGAATCGCTGCCTTATTTTTATACTGTTTTAGATGAATTAGGATTTGCCAATCCGGGATTTGACACGATTGCTGATGTAACCACTTGTCCGGGAACAGATACTTGTAACCTTGGTGTTACCAATAGTATGACGCTCGGTACTATTTTAGAAGATGTCATTAAAGATGAGTTTTATCATTTGATTTTTGATTCTGAAATAAAAATTAAAATCAGTGGTTGTATGAATTCTTGCGGACAGCACATGGCCGCAAATATTGGATTGCACGGCAGTTCCATCAAAGTAGGGAGTCGCGTTGCTCCAGCCATGCAAGTAGTAATGGGCGGCGGTGTAGATAAAGATGGCAAAGGCTCTATGGGAGAAAAAATTGTAAAATTACCCACCAAACGAACGCCTGAAATGTTGCGCATCATATTGAATGATTATGAACTCAATAGTCTTGAAGGCGAATATTTTAATGATTATTTTAAACGTCAGGGTAAGCCTTATTTTTATACACTTTTGAAACCTTTAGCTAATACAGATTTATATGTAGATGATGATTTTATAGATTATGGTGGTGAAGGAATTTATGTACAAGAAATTGGTGTTGGAGAATGTGCTGGTGTAATGTTTGATATGGTAGGAAGCATTATTAAAGATGCTGAAAACAAATTGGCAGACGCTAAAGAACAATTACAAAAACAACGATTTGCAGAAGCGATTTATCATGCTTATACAGGATTTATCATTACGGCAAAAGCATTATTATTAAACAAAGATATAGAGTGCAACACACAGATAAAAATTATAAAGGATTTTGATAAACACCTGATAGATTCAGGCGAATTTATTTTAGCAGGAGGATTTGAAAATCTGATTTTACAGATTAATCAAAACGAACCAGAGAAGGCATTTGCAGAAAAATATGTTGCACAATATGATACCTTTTTAAAAGATGTAAAAACTTACAGAGAACGTATGCTAAGCGATAAGCTTGTTTTAGAGAGCAACTATAAAGCCTAATAATGATAACACCTAAACTCCTTCTTGTTGGAGCAGGACCAGGAGATCCTGAATTGATTTCATTAAAAGGAATCAAGGCATTAAAACAAGCTAATGTAGTTATGTATGATGCATTAGTAAGCGAAGAATTGCTGCAATATGCACCCAGTGCTATTAAAATATTTTGCGGAAAACGTTCGGGGGCGCATTATATGAAGCAAGAGGAAATAAACAAACAAATTGTAGAAAACGCCCAAAAACATGGAACAGTAGTACGCTTAAAAGGCGGTGATCCATTTGTATTTGGTAGAGGACAAGAGGAAATTCAATATGCTGCACAATTCGGTATTCCGGCAGAGGTTATTCCGGGAATTTCGAGTGCAACAGCTTTGGCTACTTCCCGAAAAATTCCATTAACAAAACGTGGCATTACCGAAAGTGTATGGGTAACGACTGGCACCACTTCCAATGGCGAACTATCTGAAGATATTGAGTTGGCAGCACAATCCTCCGCAACGGTAGTAATTTTAATGGGAATAAAAAAACTACCAGAAATTGTAGCATTATTTAAAAAATATAAACACGATTCTTATCCGCTGGCAATTATCCAAAACGGAACATTACCAACGGAGAAAGTAGTATGCGGCAATTTGAATTCTATTCAATTAAAAGCACAACAAGAGAATATTAGTTCGCCAGCAGTTATTATTGTTGGAAAAGTAGTAGATTGTTCGCAGATTGAGAATTTGTGTAATTTTATCTAATCGAATTTTGAAAAGAGTGAATACGCTTTATCCCATATTTTTAAAAACGGAAAATTTCAATATCCTAATTATAGGTGGAGGAAAGGTTGCATTAGAGAAAATTACGTTTCTTTTAAAAAGCTCTCCTAATGCTTCTGTTACTATTGTTGCCAATGAATTTTCTGAAGAGATAAAAACGTTTGTTTCAAAATATATCTCCATAAATATTCTTGAAAAAAAATTTGAAGAAGTTGATGTAGAAAACAAGCAACTCGTTATTGCAGCTACGAACGATAAAGAATTGAACGAACAAATTTATCAGGTAGCCAAACAAAAAAATATTCTTATAAATGTGGCAGACACACCCGAACTCTGCGATTTTTATATGGGAAGTATAGTTACTAAAGGAGATTTAAAAATTGCCATTTCTACCAATGGTAAATCGCCGACATTAAGCAAAAGATTACGAGAATTTTTTGAAACTATTTTGCCCGATGATTTACAAGAGTTGATTGATAACTTGCATCAATATAGAAATACACTTAAAGGAGATTTTGAAAAAAAAGTGAAAACATTAAATGAACTCACTAAATCATTTTCTAAAAAAAGCTGAAAACCAGCAATAGACACCTAAATTACACTTAATGCCATACATGCTACGCCGTATTATATTTAAGGGAAATGGACAAAATAGGCGACTCGTGCTAAATTTTTAAATTTTGTTTTATACCAACAAAAAACATTAGTTTGTTACCTAATTTACACATCATAATTCAATACGCTCTCTAGCCAACGTTCCATATCTTCAGTTTTCATGTTTTTGCGTTTGGCATAATCTTCCACTTGGTCTTTGGCAATTTTTCCAATTCCAAAATAACGACTATCAGGGTGCGAAAAATACCAACCGCTCACGCTCGATGCTGGATACATGGCATTGCTTTCTGTTAAAATAATACCTGTATTTTTTTCAGCCTCTAACAGCTTAAACAACATCGGTTTTTCAGTGTGGTCTGGACAAGCGGGATAACCCGGAGCAGGGCGTATGCCACTGTATTTTTCTTTTATCAATTCTTCATTGCTTAAGTTTTCTGAAGAATCATATTTCCAAAATTCCTTGCGCACACGTTCGTGCATGCGTTCTGCAAATGCTTCTGCTAAACGATCTGCTAAAGCCGCAATCATAATCTTGTTGTAATCATCCAAATTGTCTTGGAAATATTTTATCCATTTCTCTATTCCGATGCCAGAAGTAACCGCAAACCCTCCAATATAATCTTGCTTTCCACTATCTTTTGGTGCAACAAAATCACTTAAACAAAAGTTTGGCAAGCCTTCTCCTTTTTTGTTTTGTTGTCGTAAATGATGCAACACAGATTTTCTTTTGTCTGTCAATGTTTCGGCATTGCTTACGTTTTTTAACTCTATGTCATCGCCAGAGCTATTTGCCTCAAAGAAACCGACAACGGCTTTGGCTGTTATCCATTTTTCAGCAATAATTTTATCCAACAAATCGTTTGCATCTCTCAATACTTTTTTGGCCTCTTCTCCCACAATTTTATCTTCTAAAATATTGGGATATTTCCCATGCAATTCCCAGGTAGAGAAAAATGGCGTCCAATCAATATATGGTCGCAGCTCGTTTAAATCATAATCTTCAAATACTTTTACGCCTAAAAAAGAAGGCTTTGGAGGGTTGTATTTTGCCCAATCTAATTGCAATTTGTTTTTGCGGGCATTTTCAATGGTTAGGTAGTCTTTGATTACTTGTTTGCCCTTATGCCGTTCGCGCATCATTTCATATTCTGCACGAATATCCGCTTCAAATTTTTCTTTATTTTTGGGGTTTAATAAAGAGCTCGCCACTGGCACACTGCGTGATGCATCTAAGACATGCACGGTTGGATGGTTATAATTTGGTTCTATTTTTACGGCGGTATGTATTTTAGAAGTGGTCGCTCCGCCAATCAATAAGGGTTGTTTCATGCCTCGGCGTTTCATTTCCTTTGCCACAAAAACCATTTCATCTAAAGAAGGAGTGATTAATCCACTTAAGCCAATAATATCTACATTTTCTTTTTCTGCGGCATCTAATATTTTCTCACAAGGCACCATCACGCCGAGGTCAATGATTTCAAAATTATTACAGGCTAAAACTACCCCAACAATATTTTTACCGATGTCGTGTACGTCGCCTTTTACAGTTGCTAATAGAATTTTCCCATTATTAGAGCTTGCCCCTGCTTGTTTGGAGGCTTCAATGAATGGCAATAAATAGGCAACGGATTTTTTCATTACACGTGCCGATTTTACTACTTGTGGCAAGAACATTTTTCCCGCACCAAATAAATCGCCGACAACATTCATTCCGTCCATCAAGGGCCCTTCAATCACGCTTAATGGCTTTTCAAATTGTAGGCGACATTCTTCTGTGTCTGCTTCAATAAAATCTACAATTCCTTTTACCAGTGCATGTTTCAATCGCTCATTCACCGGGTGGTTTCTCCAGGATAAATCTTCTTCTTTTTTCTTTGCTGTTCCTTTTACCGTTTCTGAATATTCTAATAAACGTTCGGTGGCGTCTTCTCTTCTGTTTAATAAAACGTCTTCTACTCTTTCCAGCAATCCTTTTTCAATATCATCATACACTTCCAGCATCGTAGGATTTACAATGCCCATATCCATACCTTCTTTGATAGCATGATATAAAAATGCGGAGTGCATGGCTTCACGCACGATATTATTTCCACGAAAAGAAAACGATACGTTGGAAACGCCACCACTTACGTGTGCGCCCTTTAAATTGCTGCGAATCCATTGAGTGGCTTGAAAGAAATCCATTGCATTGTTGCGGTGTTCTTCCATTCCGGTTGCTACTGGAAATATATTTGGATCAAAAATAATATCGTTCGGGTTGAAGTTTACTTTATCTACTAAGATGCGATAACTGCGTTCGCATATTTCTATTCTGCGCTCATAACTGTCGGCTTGTCCATTTTCATCAAATGCCATCACGACTGTAGCCGCACCATATTTTTTTATCAATTTTGCATGATGAATAAATTCTTCTTCTCCGCTTTTTAATGAAATAGAATTGACAATAGATTTCCCTTGCACACACTTTAAGCCAGCTTCGATAATTTCCCATTTAGAAGAATCTATCATAATTGGAATGCGGGCAATTTCTGGCTCAGAGGCAATCAAGTTTAAGAATCGTACCATGGCTTTTTCGCCATCTATCATGCCTTCGTCCATATTAACATCTAGCACTTGCGCACCGCCACGCACTTGATCCATTGCCACAGCTAAGGCATCTTCGAAGCGTTCTTCTTTTATCATTCTCAAGAAAACTTTAGAGCCTGTTACGTTGGTACGTTCGCCGATATTGATAAAATTTGATTCTTTAGTAACCAATAATGGTTCTAATCCGCTTAATTTTAAGATACTACAATCTATTTCCATTTTTTATTTTATTTGAACACGGATAATACAGATGAAACTGATTATCACGGATTTTTATAATAATACTTTATAGTCATTTTTTTATCTGTGTTTATTCGTTTAATCTGTGTCATCCGTGTTCAAAAAGATAGAACACTAATGAAACTGATTATCACAGATTTTCTAAAAGAATATTTTTTTTATCGTTAGTAAATATTTTTCGTTTAAATTCTGGTTTTTTGCCAAAATTAAACAGTAACCCAATTTCTTTATCAGTCGCTCTTAGGTAATTTAAAAGTTGTAGTTCATTCTCTTGTACCAACACTTCGCTGGCTTTCAGCTCAATAATAATTAATTCATTTACTATTAAATCTGCATAATATTCACCAACTAACTTCTCCCTATAATATACTTTTATTTGTTGTTGAGCAACAACATCAAATCCTTGATTTTTTAATTCTAAATAAAATGCATTTTGATATACTTTTTCTAAAAACCCATAACCTAATTCATTATATACAGAATAGTACACTTTAATAATTGAATCCGTTAAATCTTTATGTAATAAATCCTTCATCTGTGAATATCTGTAAAATCCGTTTTATCTGTGTTCTAATATATTTATTATGATTCTTGTAATTGTCCAATAATTTTCCTTGGTTTGTAGTTTTTGGCGGTTTCTGCAAAACACTTAATGTGTGCTGGTGTAGTGCCACAACACCCGCCTAAAATATTAACCAATCCTAATTCTAAATATTCTTTAGTGGCTGCTGCCATTTGCTCTGGTGTTTCATCATATCCACCAAATGCATTTGGTAAGCCCGCATTTGGATAAGCACTTACAAAAAACGGAGCTTCTTTTGCCAATATTTGCAAGTAAGGGCGCAATTCTTTTGCTCCCAATGCACAATTTAATCCAATAGAAAATAATGGCACATGCGACATAGAAATTAAAAACGCTTCGGTGGTTTGTCCGCTTAATGTTCGACCACTTGCGTCGGTTATAGTTCCTGAAATAGATACAGGATATTCTCTTCCGATGTCTTCAAATAGTGTTTGCACCGCAAATAGAGCAGCTTTTGCGTTTAGCGTATCAAAAATGGTTTCGATTAGAAGAATATCTACGCCACCTTCTATCAAAGCTTTGGCTTGGTCGTAATAGGCTTTTACTAATTCATCAAATGTAACGGCACGAAAACCTGGGTCGTTTACATCTGGTGACATAGAACAAGTACGGTTGGTGGGTCCAATAGCGCCTGCCACAAATCTTGGTTTATCGGGTTCTTTTGCCGTGATTTCATCGGCCACCTCACGAGCTATTTTTGCACTTTGAAAATTGATGTCATATACGGCATCTTGTAAATGATAATCGGCCTGTGCAATGGTAGTGCCTGAAAATGTATTGGTTTCTACAATGTCTGCACCAGCTTCAAAATACTGGCGATGAATTTCTTTTATAATATCAGGGCGAGTAATAGAGAGTAAATCATTGTTTCCTTTTAATGGAAATGGATGTTCTTTCCATCGCTCGCCCCGAAAATCTTCTTCTTGTAAATCGTAGCGTTGTATCATGGTACCCATGGCGCCATCTAAAATAAGGATGCGTTCTTGGGTAATTTGGTATAAGTCATTAGTCATTGGTCATTAGTTTTAACTTGAACAATATAGTTCATTCAAAACGAATTACGAAAATAAGATAAGAAAAGGAAAATGGATTTACTTACTTATCATTCTTTGCTGTTACAAAGTAGGGTTTGGCACCGTTTTTAGATATGAGATTTTTAGATATGAGATTTTTAGATATGAGATATGAAACGAGAGAAATCTAATTTTCTCATCTCTCTTAATCTCATCTCTCTTAATCTATTCATCTAAAAGGTTGCCAAGACATCATCGAGCCTATTCTCTCCGTCTTTCGTAATAAGTTTATGAATAAAAAGAACAATTACAGTACAAAGATACAGATTGATATTGAAAATAACAATTGCCATACGGCAAAAAAAAAGCCCAAAGATTTCTTTGGACTTTCTATTATGTGACAAATAATATGTCTTATATTTTACTGCAAGTAAATGTATAATTGAAGGTTGGAGAAGTAGAGTTGACACCAACTCCTCCTTCCAGTTTTGTATTGTCAGAGTTTAATGTTGCATTTGCATCAAAAGTACCAGGAGCCGTTGTTATTGTGTGATAAAGATATACTTTGTTGCTGTTTGGTGTTTTATTCCATGTTCCCTCTAAAGCATAAGTAGAACTAGCGCCTGCACTTTTTTGTATAGTTCCAGATACTTTTCCGTTAGCATTAAAAGAGATAACAGTACTGTCATAAGCCACAGTTCCTACAGTCATTGTTCCTCTCCAGCTGCTACCGGATAAATCAACAGGAGTTGCTTCTTTTTTGCAAGAAGTGGCAGCTATTCCGATTATCAAGAATAAAACTGCGAGGTAGATTGTCTTTTTCATTGTTTTTATTTTTATAGTACAAAATTGCACATAAAATTTGATTTAGGTCAAAAATATTTAGCAAGTGGACATTTTGAATGAGAATTCGAGAAGTTTAGGTTATTACTATACGATTTACTATTTTCGCTGTCTATTAAATCAGTACCAAACAAATGAAAGTAACAGATATATTAGCAGATGCAAAGGACAATACACTTGTCTCTTTTGAAATATTGCCACCCTTAAAAGGCAAGAGTATAGATGCCATTACCAAGATTTTAGACCCATTAATGGAATTTAAACCTCCATTTATAGATGTTACCTATCATCGAGAACATTTTGAATACAAACAAACACGAGAAGGCTATTTTGAAAAAATAGCCGTCCGAAAACGTCCGGGAACAGTAGGGATTTGCGCTGCCATCAAATACAGATACAATATTGAAGCCGTACCGCATTTTTTGTGTGGAGGATTTAGTAAAGAAGAAACCGAAAACGCTTTAATAGATTTAGCTTTTTTGGGTATTCAAAATATTTTGGCCTTAAGAGGCGATGCTCGTGCTTTAGAAAAAAAGTTTGTACCCGAACCAGATGGTCATGCTTTTGCTTTAGAGTTGGTGCGTCAAATCAATGACATGAATCATGGTTCGTATTTAGATCATGACCTTATCAATCCTGTAAAAACAGATTTTTGTATAGGAGTAGCTGGTTATCCTGAAAAGCATTTTGAAGCGGCGAATTACGAGCAAGATTTATTATACCTTAAAGAGAAAATAGATGCAGGCGCAGATTATGTGGTAACACAAATGTTTTTTGATAATAATGCCTATTTTAAATATGTAGAAGATTGTCGGAAATTAGGTATTAATGTTCCAATTATTCCAGGTATAAAGCCTATCACCAAAATGGGACAATTAAATAGTATTCCTTCTTCTTTTTATATCAATCTTCCTGAAGCATTGGTAAAAGAAGTGAGAAAATGCAAAGATGACAATGCCGTAAAAGAAATAGGGATTGAATGGTGTATTCAACAAAGTAAGGAATTAGTGAAATTTGGTGTGCCGTGCTTGCATTACTATACCATGGGCGATGTTAAAACGACTTCTGCTATTTGCAGAGAAATAGTTTAATAAATCACTTTTCCTAAGCTAGTAATAATACTTGTGTTTCTGATGGCATCCCAAATCCTGCTTTCGGTGCCGCCATTTTGCAAAACGGATTGCTCGTGGCTTTTTACGCACATTTCACAGCCATTTACTGCGCTTACCGCTAAGCTTATTAGTTCAAAAAACTCTTTACCTAAAGCGGGGTTCATCATGATGTTCATGCGCAAACGAGCCGGGGCATTGTTGTAAGCATCTTTTTCTACAAAATGACGAAAACGATAAAAGACATTATTGGCAGCCAACAAAGAGGCGCAAGCTTGGGTTTCTGCAATTTCTGCCTCGGTAGCTCCGTGTGTTTTTGCTTTTGCAGCAAAGGCATTTACCAAAATTTCTTTGTTATTATTTGTGGCAGTTGCTAATGCCAATAAATGTGTTTCTTTTGCCGATAAATGCTCGGAAGTTAAAACTGCTTTTACATTTAATTTAAGGTCGCGAAGATATTTGGAATCCGCCGCTCCTAAATTTTGTAAAGTTGCATTCGTATATTCTGGCTGAATGCCTAAGTCTGCTAATAATTCCACTATTGTTTCGTGCATAAAAATTATTTTATAGTTTGGAGATTAATCATTTAGCCTATTTTCAATATCCATTTGCTGATGCAATATTCTTATGATTTCAACTAAATTTTCTTTTGTATTGATTTTATAAAAAATAAAATGTGATTTTACCTTTGAGCGTAAATACCCTTTTCGGATACTATTATAATCTTTTCCATCATTAGGGTTTTCAGCTATAAACTCAATTTCATCTAATATTATGTTATAATATCGGTCGGCTTGTTCTATTGACCAAGTTTCTAAAGTATAAAGCCAAATTTTTTCAAGGTCAATTTGAGCTTCATTACTAATCTTGAACTTCATTATTTTACAGGATGTTTTTGATGAAGTTTATGTAGAAAATTATCTCTACTAAAATCCTTTACAAAACCAGATTTTTCACCTTTTTTAAGCTCGTTAATGAGTTCTGTTTTTTTTGCTTCTTCAAATTCAAACACTCGCAAAGCTGCTCTCACTACTTCACTTGCAGAGGAAAATTTTCCAGATTGAACTTGTTGATGAATGAATTTATCAAAATAATCACCTAATAATATGGATGTGTTTTTTGCCATTCTTTATGTTTTGTACAAAGATACCAACAATTGGTATCTTTGTACAAATTTTTATTTTTGAATTTTACGACAAATTATTTGTCACTATTATAAATTCATGATTTACAATATGTTTTAGCTAAGTGTTGCTTCGCCTTTTTGCCAGTTGCAAGGGCACAATTCATCGGTTTGTAAAGCATCCAATACGCGGATTACTTCGTTCACATTTCTTCCAACAGACAAATCATTTACGCTTACAAAACGGATGATTCCTTGTGGGTCTGCGATGAATGTTGCACGATAGCAAACTTCTTCGCCTTCTGTCAAAATTCCTAATTCACGAGATAAAGATTTAGATGTATCTGCCAACATTGGGAATGTCAATCCTCTTAAATCATCGTGGTGTGTTCTCCAAGCGTGGTGCACAAATTCACTGTCTGTAGAAGTACCGATTAATACGGCATCTCTGTCTTTAAAATCTCCGTGATGTTTGCCAAATTCTGCAATTTCCGTTGGGCAAATAAATGTAAAATCTTTTGGCCAAAAGAACATTACCAACCATTTTCCGTCTTTAGTATGAATGTCGTTCGTAATCGTTTCAAATTCTTTTCCTTTTTCTAAGCTTACTACTGCTGTTTTTTCAAATGCTGGAAACTTTTGTCCTACTGTTAATAATCCCATTTTTTTGTTTTTTTTGTTTAAAAATTATAATTAAAAATTGTGTGTTTATTGATTCAACCAAGAGGAATACATCCAAATTTCTTTCTCTTGTTGCGTGATAAAATCTGTTAACAAAGTAATCGTTCCTTCGTCATTTAATGTGTCTGCTGTTTGCAAAATAGTTCTTTCTAAAATGATAATTGTTTGTAAGCTATTAACAATCAATTCTACCGCTGGTTTTGCTTCCGAGATGTTTTTACCTTCTTTTATAGAAGACTGTTTCAAATAATCTGAAAATGTATGCAACGGAGTAAATCCTAAGGTTAAAATACGCTCTGCAATTAAATCTATTTTTTCTTGGGCATCTGTGTATATTTCTTCAAATTTTACATGTAATTCAAAAAAATGCTTTCCTTTTATATTCCAATGCAATCCGCGTGTATTTTGATAATACAATTCATAGTTAGATAGTAATTTATTTAATTCTATTGCCAAAGCCTCAGATTTTTTGGTGTCTAAGCCTATTTGCGTGATGTTTTTTTGCTTGCTCATAACTAATTTTTTAAGTTT
>ERZ724517.1069-NODE-1069-length-15629-cov-9.255618_pt1 | contig 15629 bp, 12 predicted proteins | sample MGYA00376050_ERZ724517 | MGnify/ENA primary metagenome ERZ724517 (study PRJEB28724, sample SAMN07190886) | activated sludge metagenome | isolation source: activated sludge of sewage treatment plant in Hong Hong | place: USA: Christiansburg, Virginia | collected... | reverse complement strand
AGCATCGACGAAGCCTTTCTCAATTTTGATGGTATGACCATTTCTGACTATCACGACTATGGTTTGCAAATGAAAGACCGCATTCGGAAATGGGTCAGTATTCCGGTTTGTGTAGGCGTTGCTCCTACCAAAGCTTTATCGAAAGTAGCGAATAAAATCGCAAGAAAGTTTCCTGAAAAAACCAACGGTGTTTATGTGATTGATACCGATGAAAAACGCAACAAAGCTTTGAAATGGACGAAGATTGAAGACGTTTGGGGCATTGGACATCGTTTGAAAAAAAAGATGGTAACGAGAAATATCAAAACGGCTTTCGATTTTATCGATCCGATGCACACCGCGTGGATTCAAAGTCAAATGGGCGTTGTGGGTTTGCGACTCAAAAGTGAACTCGAAGGCAAATCGGTTTTGGGATTGGAAGAAGTATCCGATAAAAAAACAATTGCCATTACCCGAAGTTTTCCCAAACAACTTTCCGATTATGATGCGTTGCGCGAACGGGTTTCGACCTTTGCCTCGGTTTGTGCGGAGAAATTGCGTAAACAGCATTCGTGTTGCCAAACTATTATTGTGATGTTGAATACGGTAAACTATGACAACGGTAGAAAAAGTCGGTATTTTCAACAAGTGGTGACTTTGCCGTTTTCGACGAATTCGACCTTGACGATTGTAGATACTGCTGTCAAAATGCTACAAAAACTGCATGCTGAAAACGAAGGTTTGTCATATCAAAAGGCAGGCGTAATCGTGACGCAATTGCGCAATGAAAACGAAAAGCAATTCGATTTGTTCGTCGATGAAAATCCGAAGCATTTGTCGTTGATGAAAGCGATGGATGCCATTAATGGAAAAATCGGTTATCGAAAAGTAAAACTCGGTGCGCAAGGAAACCAAACTTGGAACATGCGGCAAAACAAACTCTCATTTAAATATACCACACACTTTGACCAAATTCTAACAATTCGATGCCAATAAATAAACTCACTTTTTTAAAGCCTGACTTCGAAAGCGAACTGCGCATTCCGTATATCGATTTTGGGGTTTCTGCTGGATTTCCTTCGCCGGCAATGGATTTTATGGAAACGGCTATCGACCTCAACAAAGCGTTATCTGAAAATCCGTTGGCTACTTTTTATATCAAAGTGGATGGGAATTCGATGATCGATGCGGGCATTAACGACAAAGATGTATTGGTTGTTGACCGAAGTTTGGAACCGCAAAATAATAAAATCGCCGTGTGTTTTATTGATGGTGAATTTACGGTGAAACGCATCCAATTGAAAAAAAATGAACTTTGGCTGATGCCTGAAAACCCAAAATATAACCCCATAAAAATCAACGAAGAAAATCAATTGATTGTATGGGGCATAGTAACTTATGTGATTAAGAAAGTCTGAATCGCCTACCAGAAAATCGTATACAACGCGGCTAAAATCGATACGATAATCAACATTCCAACGGTAAAGCTCGGCGACATTTTAAACATGGTTTTATCCACTTCGAGACCATTCGCTTTCACGCCATTTCTGGTTTCGTATTGACTGATAAAATACATGCCGATAACACAAATCAGGAACACAAATCCCATACGATCAATAAATGGGATTTCGTAGATTCCGTTAGCATTCGGTACGGCAAAACCATACGGATTTAAGAAAGCCAAATCGACAAACTTAGGCATGAATTTGAAAATAATCGAAAACAGAAATCCACCAATCGTGGCAAACAACGCTGCATTGGAAGTTGTTTTTTTCCAAAAGAAACCTAAGATAAACATCGCAAAAACACCTGGACTTACAAAACCAGTATATTCTTGAATGTATTGAAATCCGCCTTTTTTATCGATGCCTAAAAACGGTGCTACGGCAACGGCAATCAACATGGCTACAACAATGGTAAGCTTTCCAATGTTGACTAGCTTTTTCTCATCGGCTTCCACGTTGAGTTTGGTTTTGTAAATATCTAAGGTGAAAATCGTCGCGATACTATTGGCTTTACCCGCTAACGAAGCTACTATGGCTGCGGTCAAGGCGGCAAATGAAAGTCCTTTTAAACCTACGGGAAGTAAATTCAATAAAATCGGATAAGCACGATCTGGATTCACGCTTCCGTCTTGCAACATCTCGGTTTGAAAATGTCCGTTTTGGTATAAAACAAATGCGGCTATTCCGGGTAAAACCACAATAACTGGCATTAGTAATTTTAAGAATGCGGCGAAGAGAATGCCTCCACGCGCGGTTTTCAAATCGGCTCCTAAGGCACGCTGCGTGATGTATTGATTGCAGCCCCAATAATTTAAGTTGATGATTAACATCCCGCCAATTAAAACGGAAAGTCCGGGCAAGTCCATATAATTCGGGTTGGCTTTATCAAAAATCATGTGGAAATGATCGCCAGCATGGTTTCTCATCAAGTTAAATCCGTTGATGATACCTTCAGAACCAAATTCTTTAGCGACCAAATTCAAGGCTAAATACGTGGTAACCAATCCACCTAAAATCAGAAAGAATACCTGAATTACATCGGTATAACCGATTACTTTCATACCGCCAAGGGTAATCATTACGGCGAAAAAAGCTAGGAAAACCATACACATCGTAATATCTAAACCCGAAATACTGCTAATCGCCAAAGCACCTAAATACAGAATCGAAGTCAAATTGACCAACACATACAGCAACAACCAAAACACCGCCATAATCATCGCCACATTGCTGTTGTAGCGTTTGTTCAGGTATTGCGGCATGGTAAAAATTTTATTCTTGAGATAAACCGGCATGAAGAAAACGGCGACGATGATTAAAGTTGCTGCCGCCATCCATTCGTAAGTAGCGATTGCCAAACCCATTTTGAAACCGCTGCCGCTCATTCCGATAAACTGTTCGGCACTGATATTACTCGCAATTAACGACGCTCCAATCGCCCACCAAGTCAACGAACCTTCAGCTAAAAAGTAATCGTTACTACTGGTTTGGGCTTTCTTTTTTCGGTTGTAAATCCAGAAAGCGTAACCTACGATAATTACGAAATAGAGTAAAAAAACGATATAATCTTGGGTAGCTAATGATTGCATATTACTTGGTTTTGGTTTTATAGTGGATGCTTGGTAAATCTCGTAAAATTTTGGCGCTTTGTTCCGGTGAAATGTCGCGTTGCGCTTCGCCGAGCATTTCGTAACCTACCATAAATTTCTTAACGGTGGCACTTCGCAACAAGGGCGGATAAAAGTGCATGTGAAAATGCCATTCGGGATGTGAAATCCTATCCGTTGGCGCTTGGTGAATTCCAGAAGAATATGGAAATGATGTTTCGAAAAGGTTGTCGTACTTCACCGTAATGGATTTTAAAATCTCTGCAAAAGCAACGGTTTCTTCATTGGTCATGGCGATGATGTTGCCGAAATGTCTTTTGCTGATAATCAAAGTTTCGTATGGCCAAGTTGCCCAAAACGGAACAAGCACTGCGAAATGTTGGTTTTCGATTACGATTCGCTCACCATTTGTAAGTTCTTCTTTTAAATAATCTTGAAGCAGACTGGTTTTATTTTTCTCATAATAAGCACGAAGATTTTTCTGAGTCTTCTCTACTTGGGTTGGCAATGACGATTGTGCCCAAATTTGTCCGTGCGGATGCGGATTGCTGCAACCCATAACGCTGCCTTTGTTTTCGAAAATCTGAACGTAGTTGATAAAATCGTGACTGCCCAATTCGATGTATTGCTCTTTCCAAGTTTGCACGACTTTCTCGATATCATTGACTTCCATTTCTGGAATGGTCAAGTTGTGTTTGGGTGAAAAGCAAACGACTTTATTGATGCCTCTTTCGGGTTTTAGTTGAAATAACGGATTGTTGTTGTTTTCATACGAAACTTCTTCATTCAATAATGCAGAAAAATCATTTTCGAATACAAAGCAATCGGTATAAGCTTCGTTTTGAACACCATTTGAACGCATGTTTCCCGCGCACAAATAACAATCTTTGTCATATTCCGGTCGGTTGTCTTCTGGCAGTGTTTCTTTTTGTCCTTGCCAAGGGCGTTTCGAACGGTGTGGCGACACTAAAATCCATTCGTCTAGTAGCGGATTGTAGCGGCGGTGTGGATGTTCGTTGGCATGGAAGCTTTGCATGATCTAGTTTTTATATTGGGTTGTGCCTTTAGCAATTTTAATTTTGTAGGCTTTTAATGTGATTCCGAATTGGTCTTGATACTGTTTTGAAATGCAGTTTATGAGGTCGTTTTCGGTTCCTTTTTCAACCAAATTAATCGAGCAACCGCCGAAACCGCCGCCCATCATTCTGGCGCCTAAAACGGTTTTCTCGTTTTGAACAGCATCGACTAAAAAATCCAATTCGTCGCAACTTACTTCGTATTCTTGGGATAATCCGTGGTGCGTTTCCGACATCAATTTGCCCAAAGCTTTAAAATCGGATTGCTCTAAAGCATCGACAGCTTCTTGCACGCGTTGGATTTCTTTGACTACAAAATGGCAACGTTTGTAAAGCGTTTCACCCAGTTCTTCTTTTAATTCTAAAACCATACTTTCGGTACAATTTCGAAACGATTTTAGGGTTGGAAAATGTTGTTTTAAAATCGCCAAGCCTTGTTCTACTTCTTGTCGACGCACATTATACCCTGAAGTTAAATGCGTGTGTTTGACATTGCTATCCAATAAAAGTAAAGCATATTTTTTGAAATCAGCCTTGTGAAATTCGTGTTCTAAAGTCGTACAATCGAGTTTGATGACTTGATTTTTCTTCCCGAAAACCGACGCAAACTGATCCATAATGCCGCAATTGACTCCGACAAAAGTGTGCTCCGATTTTTGTCCGATAAGTGCAATTGCTTCTTTTGTTAATTTCAAATCAAACATTTTACTCATCGCATAACCGATCCCACATTCGAGTGCGGCAGATGATGAAAGTCCGGCGCCCATCGGAATCGTACTGCTAAAAACCATATCAAACCCTTGCATCAAAAATCCTTTGGCTTTCAATTGTTGCAACACGCCCAAAATATAATTGACCCACATTTTGTCGACAGGTTTTAAATCGGCATTCCAATCAAACGCATAGGATTCATTCAAATCTTTGGCGATGATGGTACCGGTTGTCTTTTCATTTTTAGCAATCGCAAAGCAAATGTATTTATTGATGGCTGCTGGAAGTACAAAACCGTCATTATAATCAACGTGTTCGCCAATAATATTGATTCTTCCCGGCGAAAGGAAAATATATTCGGGTGCTTTTTGAAACGACTGCTGAAAATGCGCTGTTGTAGCTTGTATTAATTTCTTTTTCATTATTTAATTTCGAGGGTGGCACTTTGCAAATCTGGACTGGTGGCTTTGATTTGCAACGGTTTTTGTAGGCTTTCTGTTCTTAATAAAATGGTGGCGATTCCTGCTTCTGCTGGTATTGGATTTTGTCCGATTAAAGCGGCATTTTCACCTTCTAAAGTAAACGCTACTTCTTGAATGGCATCTGGAATTACAGTTCCGTTCACGTCGGTGATTTTCGCATACACAAAAACCACATCGGGATTGTTTTTACTCATTGGAATGCCTGACAAATCATACGACAATTCGATTTTGAATGCTTTCGTTGGTGATTTTACAACCTGCTCGGTTACTTTTTTCCCATCGATAAAACCTTCCGCGCGTAAGGTTCCGGCTTGGTATTTTTCTATTTGAAATAGAAATGGCGCGTGTTTCAATCGGTTGCTGTTGGCGTTTATCGTCGGATTTTGTTTCGCCACTAAAACATCATTCAGATACAACGCTACTTCATCGCAATTGCTGTAAACTCGGACTTCTAATGGTGAATTCTCGGTCCAGTTGTTGGCGATATGCACCATCGGTCCGGAAAATAATTTAGGATCTAAAACGACATTCGGATTGCGTTGGCTTTGATAAAAATAATGCGCAAATTTTGGAATTCTGAAAATATCGCTGATTCCGGAACTCTCGATATCCGGACTATAACCTCGATTGTAATCGAACATCAACCAATTGGCTTCTCCAAGGGTATTGCTTCCTTTTCGGTTAGAGTTTGAGGCTTCTTGAAAATTGAAAGCTTGCTGCAACAATCGTTTTTCTCCGAACGCTCTGAGTTGACGTGACGTTCTTTCTTCTTCTTTTAAATTGGCAAAATCCTTTTGATTGAAGCCGGCATTTTGCGCGTAATATTCCCAATCTCCGTATTCGGCTATGAAAATTTTTCTGTTGTTCTTGTCGTAATTCGTCCAGTAATCAGGTGCTTTTCCGTGTTGTCTGGCGGGAATGTAGATGTCGTAATTTTGGTTGTCAATCCAACTCGCGCTGATTTTATTCGGAAATGGAATTTCTTCATCGAGAATAACTTTCGCTTGTTTCATATAACTTTCAGACATTTCAGTTTCGTTCAACGAATTTTCCCAAAAGATAATGCTCGGATGGTTTCGGTCGCGGCGAATCATATCGCGTAAGTTTTGAAACGAATTTTCTTCGAAAGCGGCATTGCCGAAAAATTGCCAACCCGGCAAACTGTTCATGACCAAAATCCCGAGTTCATCACACGCATTCAAAAACGCTTCAGCTTGTGGATAATGCGACAAACGCACGAAATCGAAACCAGCATTTTTGATTTTCACGGCGTCGCGGTATTGCGCTTCATCTGAAATGGCATAACCTAAATACGGATATTCCTGATGACGGTTGGTTCCGTTGATGTAAATCTTTTCATCATTCAGAAAATAACCATTGATTCTGATTTCAGATTTTCGAATTCCAATTTTTTCAGAATAGGTATCGATGGTTTTATCATTAGAAATTACGGCAATATCCAATTGATACAAACTCGGATCATTTATCGACCACAATTGCGGATTTCCGATAGTGGTGTGCTGTGTGATTTCGATGTACGTGTTGGGTTCTACAGAAAATTTTTTCGATTTTAACTCAAACTTCTTTCCTGATTTTGAGGTTAAAGTATATTTTAGATATAGACTTTGCTTTTTAGAAAATTCGTTTTTCAAATGCACTTTAATAATGCCTTCAGCTTTGTTTTTCGATACGGAATTGAAATTCACAAAAACACCACCACTCGCTTTTTTATTGACGTGAACTGGATCGGTGATGAATAATTTGTTGGTGGTAATGAGATAGACATTGCGATAGATGCCGCCATAAAAATTGAAATCCAAATCTTTGATGGCTTTGCCGGGTGGAATTTCAGGATTGTCAACATTGGTCACTTTGAGTGTTACCAAATTATCGGAATCTTTGTTGAGATAAGGCGTTACATCTACCGTAAAAGGCAAATAACCACCTTTGTGATTCGCCGCTTTTTGATTGTTGATGAATACTTCGGCTTCCGACATCACGCCTTCAAAATAAAGAAATACTTTACTTTCTTTGGAAGGGTTTGCTTTGAATTTCTTTTGATAATACGAAACGCCTTGAAACTGTTTAACCACGACCAAATTTTCAATATTAGCGGTGTGTGGAAGAGTCACTTTCTCCCATGTATCTTGGCCTTCTTTGCGAAACTCCCAATCCGAGCCGAAATTGGTTTTTGTTCTAGTTTGGGCTTCTCCGTTTTCAAAAGAGAAAAGAAAAAGAAAAGCAAATAGAAATTTTATTGTGATTTTCATGTATTGTTAATTTTTAAACGCGTCTAAAGCCGGAGAAGGTTTTCCGTCGGATTGCCATGCACTTAAATTATATTTACTCCAACTTCTGGCGCCTTGTGGTTCCCAATACAACACACCCAAACCTTTGTTGTTCGGAACATTTTTTACTGCTTTGATAGTGGCTGCTAGGAGTTCATAGGTGTTTTGCACTTTATCATCTTCGCCACCTACTTCAACAACCATAACTTCTTTGCCGTAACGTTTGACCATGTCGTTTAAGTTGAATTCTAAATCAGCAATGGTTTCAGTGTAATCTTTTTTAATCCAAAATGGATAATACGACAAACCAATCACATCATATTTCACTTTTTGTGCTGTTGCATTGTCGAAGAATGTTCTGAATTTGGCGTTGTTGTTTCCTTCATCCACATGCACAATAACTTTGATGGCTGGATTTACAGCTTTTGTAGCCTCGTATCCTTTGTTTAATAATTGACCGAGTTGGTTCCAGTTGTTGGTGCTTCCGTCTGGCCATAACATACCGCCTGGAATTTCATTCCCAATTTGAACCCATTCTGGTGTAACACCTGCAGTCTTTAAAGCTTTCAAAACATCGAAAGTATGATCGTATACATCTTTCAATAATTCTGAAAACGAATGTTTTTCCCAAGCTGCGGGTTTGAATTGTTTGCCTGGATCGGCCCACGAATCGCTGTAATGAAAATCGATCATAATGCGCATGCCCATTTTTTGAGCCCGTAATGCCATGGTAACTGTTTCGTCTTTGCTGCAATGTCCACTGGCTTTATCATCCGATGGATTCACAAAAACGCGCAGTCGAATCGTATTCATACCACGGTCTTTGAGCAATTGCAAACAATCTTTTGGACTCCCATCGGAATCATAGAATTGGTATCCTGTGGCTTCCATTTGTGGCAACCAACCTACATCGGCACCTTTAGCAAATGCTGGACTGCTTTTGGTTTGTGCTATTCCATACACCGAAAAAACGGTTAAAAATAAAAGAGAAAAGAGCTGATTTATAGTGTGTGTTTTCATCTTACATTAATTAAAAGCATCCATCACAGGTAGCGCGTTGATATTAAAATCCCACAAAGCTTGGTTTTCAAACGACGAACCATTGGTCGATTGCGTGCCTCGGAAAGCCACCCATTCGCTACCCCAATAAGAGAAACCAACACCGTTTTGAGAAGTCTCCAACATCACCCTGATGGCTGTTAAAAAACTTTTTTGACCCGCTTGCGTCGCAGGATAAGCCGGAATGAGTTGGTTGCTGAGTCCAACAATATTGTTTGTCCAATCATTCCAACCTAAAGTAAACGGATAAGCGGTTTCTGCAATGAGTATTTTTTTATTGTGCGTTTGGCTTAAGGTATTGATTGCATTTCTCACCACATTCATATCTTGACCATGCCAAACCGGGTAATACGACAAGCCGATGTAATCATAATCTATATTTTGCACTTTTGAAAAATACCAACTTGAACCCGAAGTTCCTGCATAATGCAACATGATTTTTGTGTTGGGCGATTGTGTTCTAATCACCGTGATAGCCGATTGAAGCAATTGTAAATACTGTGCTTCGTTGGTAGACAACTTGCCTTGCGGGTACAAAAATCCGTCATTAGTTTCATTGCCCACTTGATAAATATCTGGATGAATTTCGTTCAAAACCGTTGCCGTATAATTGGCTACGGCTAGTCTTAAATCTGTGAAATTCAAATTCGTCCATGCTGCGGGTTTCACTTGCGCACCTGGATCAGCCCAAGTATCAGAATAATGCACTGAAAGCCAAACTTTCAAGCCCATCATTTTAGCTCTTAATGCCAAAGCTTTTACTTCTTCTAAACCGCAATGTCCGCCTATTGGGTTATTCCAAAGGCGAATCCTAATCGTATTGCAACCTGCTTTTTTTAATGTAAGTAAAGCATCTTCAGGTTGGTTGTTGCGTTTGTAAATAGTTCCTTCGCTTTCAATCAATGGCAGATACGACATGTCGGCAGCTTTCACCAAACTTTTTACGGTAATGGGTCTGGTTGGTTTTGCCATTGTCGTTGGTGCTGTATCTTCGCTTTTCGAGCAAGAAAACAAGAGTAATAAAACGGAAATCCCTAGTACATTCATTGCGTTTTTCATGATGATATCCTTTGAAATTTATAAATAGTATGCTGTTGATACATTTCCCCTTTTTTCAAAACTGCATTCGGAAAGTGCGCATGATTTGGCGCGTCGGGGAAATTTTGCGTTTCGAAACAAATGCCACTCATGGCGTGGTAATTGGCTCTTTCTTTTCCTCTGATTGTGTTGAAACAATTACCTCCTATATAGATATGCACCGCGGGTTGGTCTGTAAAAACCTCCATTTTTATATCGGTTGTCGAACTACTTAATGATGCTGCCAAAGAAGTGTTTTCAGGCAAAACAAAAGTGTTGTCTATAAAAAGCGGACATTTTCTATACGGATTAAAATCATACTTATGGTCTTTCAAATTTACGAACCAACCAGTTGGAATGTTATCGTAGTTGGTTTCCAACATCAAATTGGCATTGACAAACAAATCCTGATTTTTCACGTCAGCCTGTTGACCATCGAGATTGAAATAACTATGATGCGTTAAATTTACAATAGTATCTTGATCCGAAATCGCTTTGTAATCTAAAATAATTTCGTTGTTGTCTGTTAAAGTATAAGTGAGCGTAACTTTTAAACTTCCTGGGAAACATTCCTCTTTATCCTGACTTACATAAGAAAACGTAATTGAGTTGTTTTCAGAATCTGTTGCAGGTTCTTTTTCCCAAACTACTTGACTAAATCCTCTATTGCCACCGTGCAATGCGTGGTCATTATTGTTTTGATGTAGCTGAACTGTTTTTCCATTCAAAGAAAAAGAACCGTTATTGATTCTTCCGGCATACCTTCCGACAGTGGCTCCAAAATAAGGCGGTGCCGGCAAATCGAACGATTTTATATATTGTTCAAGCGAATCAAATCCCAAAACCACATCGATTAATGTGCCGTCGTTGGAAGGAATTTTAACCGCCGTAATGGTAGCGCCGTAATCCATGATGTGTAATTCCATTCCGTTTTCATTCACCAATTGATGGTTAAAAACAGGTTTGCCATTTGGTATTTCACCAAACAACTTCGTAGCAATTGGTTCTTTAAAATGAGGAATTCGTTTTATTTCCATGGGTTTTTTATGAAATATAAAATCAAAAGTAAAATATTTTTTAATTGATGCATACCAGTACCTACCAGTTATTGTATCTTTGAAAAAAAATGGCGCTATGAAAATAATTTCAATTCAAAACAATCTTGGAATCCCGAAATACAAACAAATCATCTTGTCTGTAGAAAAAGCGATTTCTGAAGAACAATTGAAGAAAGACGAAAAACTACCTTCCATCAATAAAGTGTGTTTGGAATTTTCATTATCGCGCGACACCGTGCTTTTGGCCTACGAAGAACTCAAAAAAAGAGGCATTATTTACGCCATTCTCGGTAAAGGGTATTATGTCAAAAGTCTTGAAATTACATTACAGCACCGGGTTTTTTTACTGTTTGATGAACTCAATATCTTTAAAGAAGATTTATACAATTCGATTTTAAAACATTTGGGTTCGAACATTCAAGTCGACATTTTTTTTCATCATTTTAATGCGATAATGTTCAAAAAACTAATTGAAGAAAGCAACGGAAAATACACGCGCTACATCATCATGCCCACCAATCTGACCGAAGCACCAGCCATTATCAAAACCCTACCAGTTCAGGATGTGTACATCCTCGACCAAACGAATGAAGATTTGAAATCCTTCCCGGCAGTCTATCAAAACTTCATCAAAGACATTTATGATGCTTTGGTCAAAGCCAAATCCAAGCTCGATAATTATGAAAAACTGATTCTAATCTTTCCAGGTTTTAGAGAACCGCTCGGAATGAAAGAAGGCTTGATTCGTTTCTGTCAGGATTTTAATTTTGAATACGAAATCATTCCCGAATTCAACCAACGCGACATTCACCTCAAAGAAGTTTACATCATTCCGAACGACCGCGATTTGGTCAGTGTCATCGAAAAATCGAAAGTGCAAAACTTAAAACTGGGTACTGATTTCGGCATCATTTCTTACAACGACACGCCTCTAAAAAAAGTAGTCGAAAACGGCATCACAACCATATCAACAAAATTTGAAACCATGGGGAAAATCGTAGCAGAAATGATTTTAGAAGGCAAAAAAGAGCAAATCGAAAATGAGTGTTTGCTGATTTTGAGAAACTCATTGTAAAATTTGAGAAACTCATTGTAAAAAATGAAAGGAGAAATTAAACACGAATTAATTAGTGAAATTCGTATTACAAAAAAAGCCCTTCCGTAAAGAAGAGCTTTTAAGTACCCGGAGCCGGAGTCGAACCTAAATAGGTCTGACTCCTAACAATATCCTAATCATCAATAGTATAAAAATAAAAAACCCCTGATTTCTCAGAGGTTTTAAGTACCCGGAGCCGGAGTCGAACCTAAATAGGTCTGACTCCTAACAATATCCTAATCATCAATAGTATAAAAATAAAAAACCCCTGATTTCTCAGAGGTTTTAAGTACCCGGAGCCGGAGTCGAACCGGCACGGTTTCCCACAGGTGTTTGAGACCAGCGCGTCTACCAATTCCGCCATCCGGGCGTAGCAGACAGACCTGAAACTTCAGATCCGGCGCAATAGAAAGCTAGGCTTTCCCTTTAACACGGTGCAAATGTAAAAAATAATATTACACATTCTAAAAAAATACTCGAAATTTTCCTTTCCTACATGGATTTAATTCCTAAATTTGCACCTCGTTAACGCAACACACAACTAACTAACTACATCCGAGGCATTTATAAATACGAAGCTTTAGGCATATTTTAAAGCGAAATCTTATAAATAGCAACGGAATAAAACAACAAATTACAATGTCACAACAAGAGCCAGAAGCAAAAATATTTGCTTGTTCTAAGAGTGTCTATTTAGCGGAAAAGATGGCCGAATTGTATGGCGTTCCGCTGGGAAAAGTTACGTTCTCGCAATATAGTGATGGTGAATTTCAGCCTTCTTACGAAGAGTCGATTCGAGGTTTACGCGTATTTATTGTATGTTCTACTTTTCCGAGTGCCGACAATTTAATGGAATTGTTACTCATGATTGATGCAGCCAAACGCGCTTCAGCCAGACACGTAACCGCTGTTATTCCGTATTTCGGATGGGCACGACAAGACAGAAAAGACAAACCAAGAGTGCCAATTGGAGCGAAATTGGTAGCCAATCTGTTGGATGCAGCAGGAGCAACCCGCATCATGACTATGGATTTGCACGCCGACCAGATTCAAGGATTCTTTGAAAAACCTGTAGACCACCTTTTTGCATCGACCATATTTTTGCCGTATGTAAAAAGTTTGAATCTAGAAAACCTAACCATCGCATCACCAGACATGGGTGGTTCTAAAAGAGCCTATGCGTATTCGAAGTTTTTAGAATCAGATGTGGTAATTTGCTACAAACAACGTAGAGCCGCCAATGTCATCGACACCATGGAACTCATCGGTGAAGTGAAAGGCAGAAACGTGGTACTCGTAGACGACATGATTGATACAGGAGGAACCTTAGCCAAAGCCGCCGATTTGATGATTGAAAAAGGTGCCTTAAGTGTGAGAGCGATATGTACGCACGCCATTTTATCTGGCGATGCCTACGAAAAAATAGAGAATTCTAAATTGTTAGAATTAATTGTTACCGATTCAATCCCGTTAAAGAAAGAATCAAAAAAAATAAGAGTGGTGAGTTGCGCCCCACTTTTTGCAGAAGTAATGAATATGGTGCAACACAACAATTCGATCAGCGGAAAGTTTTTGATGTAGTAGACAGAAGCAAGACCGCTTCGCTGCAAGATGAAAGACAGACCGCGTTAGATAGGAAAAACCGCGTTAGGGATTGAGCAATTGTCTGAGCTCTTTTTGTGAAGTTTACGTAGCAAAAAAGCGAGTGCGAAAGCCCGGCCCTAAGGGAAACGCCCAAAGCATAAAGCCTAAAGCTTACTGCCTAAAGCAAAAAAGAATTTTTTATTATTAACTATATATTTTTACAATGAAATCGATTACGATTAAAGGATCAGAAAGAGAAAGCGTGGGCAAAGTTGCGACTAAAGCCTTACGTAATGCTGGATTGGTTCCTTGCGTTTTATACGGAGGAAAGCAAGCAGTACATTTCTCAGCAGAAGAAATTGCATTCAAAAACTTGGTTTACACTCCAAACGCACACACCGTTGCGATTGAGTTGGGAAACAAAACTTACAATGCGATTCTACAAGACATTCAAGTGCACCCTGTTACTGACAGAATTTTGCACATTGACTTCTTCGAATTATTTGACGATAAAGAAATCACTATGGAAGTTCCAGTAAGAGTGGTTGGTGTATCGCCAGGGGTTTTATTAGGAGGTGTTTTGCGTTTGAACCAACGCAGACTGAAAGTGAAAGCTTTGCCTAAAAACCTACCTGATTTTATCGATGCGGATATCTCTGCATTGGAAATGGGTAACAAATTGTATGTAACGAAGTTGGTTGCCGACAATTACAAATTGTTGCACCCAGACAATACCGTAGTAGCTCAAGTGAGAATCTCACGTGCGGCGATGAAAGCAGCTCAAGAAGCAGCAAAAGCAGCAAAAGCACCTACAAAAAAGAAATAAGAAAACGCTTGTTTCATACCAAAGCATCAGTCGAAAGGCTGGTGCTTTTTTTATTCCCCTCCTTTGGAGGGGTGCCCGAAGGGCGGGGTGGTTTTCAGTTTTAGAAAAATGTTCTTTAAACATTGAAGTAATAGGTTTTCAATATGAAGTAAACTCATCTTACTTTCAATTAGAAGCCGGGAACCTGCTCTACACTATATCTTTTGTGCCACCCGAGCCTTGGCGAACTGACGAAGTAAACGCCGTCACAAAAGGATGCCGTTGCGATCAGGGCTAGGGCACCTATTTTCCAAGAACCCAACTTAGAACTTACAACTTACAACCGACAACAAATTTTCCTACATTTACGCCATGAAATGGTTGACCAATTTATTCACATCCCAAAAACCAATCGACAACACCGATCTTATGAAGAAGTTTTTAATCGTTGGCCTAGGCAACATCGGCGCAGAATATGTCAATACACGACACAATATCGGATTCAAAATCTTAGATTTTTTAGCTAGAAAAGAATCGATAGATTTTGAAACCGTAAAATTGGGTTCGTTGGCGGAATACAAATTCAAAGGCCGAACTTTTCTCTTGTTAAAACCCAACACTTATATGAATCTGAGCGGAAAAGCCGTTCAATATTGGATGGAGAAAGAGAAAATTCCGCTCGAGAATATTATGGTGATTACCGATGATTTGAATTTGGCATTCGGAACCATACGCATTCGTTTGAAAGGCAGTGACGGCGGGCACAACGGATTGAAAAACATCAATCTAGTGTTGAATACACAAAACTATACCCGTTTCCGTTTTGGCATCAGCGACGAATTTAAAAAAGGGCAACAAGTCAATTATGTATTAGGCGATTGGGATGAAGCAGAAAGAGCCAAACTTCCTGAGCGTTTAGAATTGGCTTCAGAAATCATAAAATCATTTGGCACTGCTGGAATTGAAAACACAATGTCTAATTTTAATGGAAAATAGCATGAGGAAAATAGCTTTATTATTCGTTCTTTTTAGTGTCCTGTCATGTAAATGCAAAAAAGTCACAACACCACAAACTACGGTTTCAATAACGAGCGAATGCCCGAAAGATGGGACTTGCACTGTTCAATTATTAAAAAACAAAAGCATCGCCGTCAAGAAAGACGAATTCGGAAGTACCTATTTTACTTTGGAAGATAGTGATTCGAAAAATGTTGTTCAATATACTTACAAAAGAACGGTAAAAGGTGATCTTCAAGACGCCAATTACCGCGAGGAAATTATTTTCGAATTAAACAATCAAAC
>ERZ724517.1067-NODE-1067-length-15659-cov-7.055435_pt1 | contig 15659 bp, 14 predicted proteins | sample MGYA00376050_ERZ724517 | MGnify/ENA primary metagenome ERZ724517 (study PRJEB28724, sample SAMN07190886) | activated sludge metagenome | isolation source: activated sludge of sewage treatment plant in Hong Hong | place: USA: Christiansburg, Virginia | collected... | reverse complement strand
AGTCGAGGCTGTGGGAAATTGGAATGAGCGCCGTCGGCACCGTAAGTGCAAACATTGACGTGCACAGGACGACTTTGCGGCCAACCGCATCGGACAGCATCCCAATGAACGGTGAAACCAGTCCGATTGCCAAGACCGTAGCTCCCACCGTCATTCCGGCCTCCAACGCGGTGGTGTGGAAGTCGTCCATCACCATCGGCAGTACCGCCTGAACGGAATAGACGTTCAAGAATGCAAAAAAGCCAATAATCCAGACAATCGGGCGCGAAGCCTCGACACCATTGCCCAAGAAAAAAAGGCGCACAGTTCTGGCGTCCATATGGCCAATTCTAGGTGCGACCAGGCACTGTCTTGCTAACTTGGATGCTTGCATCCGAGGTTTTGAAGTCAAACGCAAACTTCGTTCCTCATTTGGGGAGATTTTCATCGGGTTGTCTTGAAGTTGAATTGAACGCAATTACCGCGTGGAGCAAAAGCACATCCTTCGAAGACTGCCTCAGCCAAATTGGCCCTGGACGCCCCCTTACTTCGAAGCCTCTTGGCAATTTAACGATGGGACTACATAGTCGGGCGGGCGCTCTGCAAACAGCCGAAGCCTGGAAATCAGCCAGAGAATATTAAGGAAAGAAGAAGCGCTCAGACATCCCGAGTTGCCGGTACTGCGTATTCCAGTGAATGCAACCAGACGTTCTAGTCCAAACCCGACCAGTCATTCCAGTTGAAACAGTACCACCTGTTTCAATGCAACGTAGGCCACGGTTAGGTCGGGGATCGAGGCGCTTCGATAGACCCATTCCGATTGGAAAGAACTTCAGCATGGATGAAAACGTAGACCCGCATTGGGTCGACTGCGGCGGCCCGTCGCAGGCGTTCCCAGACCGGTGTTTACGACTTTAGAAAGAGCGTCTCAAAAATCCCACACCCCGCAAACCCGCATGGATGCTAGGGTGCTGTTTACGACTTTAATTGCCTGTTTACGACTTTAATTACCCAGAATAAATATTCAATCGACGTTGACAACCTACTCCACCGTGACACTTTTTGCCAAATTTCGGGGCTTGTCTACATCCGTACCGCGTGCGCACGCAGCGTGGTAGGCCAGCAATTGCAGCGGCACCACGTGCAGCAAGGGTGACAATTCACCGTAGTGTTCTGGCATACGAATCACGTGCATGCCCTCGCCACTTTCAATGCGTGTGTCGGCATCGGCCAGCACATACAGCACGCCACCTCGGGCACGCACCTCATGGAGGTTGCTCTTGAGCTTTTCCAGTAACGCGTTGTTGGGCGCGACGGCCACAACCGGCATCTCGCTGGTCACCAAGGCCAGCGGCCCGTGTTTGAGTTCACCCGCCGCATAAGCCTCGGCATGGATGTAGGTTATTTCCTTGAGTTTCAGAGCGCCTTCCAAGGCAATGGGGTGATGCAGGCCACGCCCCAAAAATAGCGCGTTCTCTTTTTTGGCAAAGTCCTCGGACCAACTGATGATTTGGGGTTCCAGCGCCAGCACGGCCTGCAAGGCTGCTGGTAGATGGCGCATAGCTTTAATATGGCGCTGCTCGTCGGCAAGTGATAGCCGCCCTTTGGCCTGCGCCAAGGCCAGCGTCAACAAGAACAAGCCTGCCAGTTGGGTCGTAAAAGCTTTGGTGGATGCCACGCCAATCTCGACGCCAGCCCGCGTCACATAGGCCAGACTGCACTCCCGCACCATCGCGCTGGTGGCCACATTGCAAATTGTCAACGTATGGCGCATGCCTAGACTTTGCGCATGGCGTAGCGCAGCCAGCGTATCGGCTGTTTCGCCGGACTGCGTGATGGTGACCACCAGCGTCTTGGGGTTGGGCACCGAGTCCCGGTAGCGGTACTCGCTGGCCACTTCTACTTGCGTCGGTATCCTGGCGATGCTTTCCAACCAGTATTTGGCGGTGCAGCCGCTGTAGTAGCTGGTGCCACAGGCCAGAATGAGTACGGAGTCGATCTCGGCAAACACCCGCGCCGCGTTGGCGCCAGGTACATGGTTCATCTGCTGGTCAAACAACTCGGGTGCTATGCCTTCCAAGCCCTCCAGCGTGTCGGCAATGGCGCGGGGCTGTTCAAAAATTTCCTTTTGCATGTAGTGGCGGTAGGGGCCAAGCTCGGCAGCGCCACTGTGGGCCAGCACCGTTTTGACCGGGCGCTGGGCGGGCGCCACGGGCTTGCGCGCCTTATCGACCAACCAGTACTTGCCCAGTTGCACGTCCACCAGATCACCTTCGTCCAAGTACACGATCTGGTCCGTCACACCGGCAAGGGCCATCGCATCGCTGGCCAGGAAATGCTCTTGCCCGTCTTTCCCCACACCCAGAATCAGCGGAGATCCGGCGCGCGCGCCCACCAGGCGGTGCGGTTCGTCCTTGCAAAAAACGGCAATGGCATAGGCACCGTGCAATTGACGGGTGGCCGCCTGAACGGCCTCAAACAAGTCGGCGTCGTAGAGGCTGTCAACCAGGTGGGCGATGACCTCGGTATCGGTTTGGCTGACAAACACATAACCCTTGGCCTTGAGCGCGGCGCGCAGCTCATCATGGTTTTCAATAATGCCGTTGTGTACCAGGGCGATGCGCCCAGGCCGCTGGTGCGCGTCCGCGCCCGGGCCATGGCTGAAATGCGGGTGGGCGTTGCTAACCGTAGGCGCGCCGTGGGTCGCCCAGCGGGTGTGGGCAATGCCCAGGTTTCCTTCCAAGGGCGTATGGCTGTCACCGGCAGCCACCTGCTCCATCAATTCCGCAACGCGGGCGGTACTGCGCGCACGGCGCAAGCCGCTGTGCTGCGCCTGGCCGCCTTGCACATACACGGCCACTCCACAAGAGTCATAGCCCCGGTATTCCAGCCGCTGCAGGCCTTGCACCAGCACCGGAACAATATTGCGGACAGAGACCGCGCCAACAATTCCACACATATTCGCCACCCCTTTGTTTAAACAGTGGCTGAATCCTATGTCGGTGTTAACAAAATATTCTTGCTAAATTTTTAATACTTTGAAGTAAAGTTGCACACAAATTGTGAAGTGAACTTATTATTCAAAATAGGTATATAAATGAATGAAATAACATTGGATAACATCGACCTTCAGCTACTCACCCAACTCCAGCGCGACGCCAGCTTGAGCAATGTGGAGTTGGCGGAACGTGTTCACACCTCAGCACCGACGTGTCTGCGGCGCGTCAAACGCTTGCACGACGCCGGGTTGATAGAGCGCCAGGTGGCCATTCTGAACCCCGAGCGCATGGCCCAAATCGTCGGCCATGGGCTCACGGTGGTGGTGGAAGTTTCACTGGACCGCCAGGATGCCGACGCGCTGGACGCATTCGAAAACCGGGTCAACAAAGAAGACTCCGTTCAGCAGTGTTACCGCGTGTCGCCAGGACCGGACTTTGTGCTGGTGGTGCACGCCTTGCACATGCCAGATTACCAATCGCTAACCCAGCGACTGTTCACCAGCGACGCCAATGTGCGCAATGTCAAGGCGTTTTTCAGCGTCAAACGCAGCAAGTTCGGGGCAGCGTTGCCGTTTGAACGATAGTCGAGAGGGCTCAATTTTTTTCGCCGGGCCGAATCAGCGAACTGCGCGCTCAGGCCTTGGGCTTCTTTTGGGGCCGAGCCCAGTTGGCGATACTGACTTGTTTGCCGCGCGCCACACTCAGCGCGCCCGCCGGCGTATTTTTGGTGATCGTGGAACCACCGCCCACCGTGCCACCCGCGCCCAGCGTCACAGGGGCCACCAGTACGCAATTGCTGCCCACGTGGACATCCGCCTCAATGTCCGTGCGGTGTTTGTTGGCGCCATCGTAGTTGGCGGTAATGCTGCCGGCGCCAAAATTCACCCGCTCACCCACCGTTGCATCACCCAGGTAGGCCAGGTGGTTGGCTTTGGCGCCCGCGGCCATTGTCGAGTTCTTGATCTCGACAAAATTGCCAACATGCACCTCCGCACCCAGATGCGCACCAGGCCGCAGACGCGCAAAGGGCCCGATACGTGCGCCAGGACCGACCGTCACGCCCATCGCCTCGCCATCAATATGGGTGAAAGGGTGGATCACCGCACCGGCCTCAATGACCGCGTTGGCAACCACACAGTTGGCGCCGATGGCCACACCCTGGCCCAGATTCACCTGCCCTTCAAACACACAATTCACATCAATACTGACATCGTGCGCGCAGAACAAATCTCCGCGCACGTCAATGCGTGCCGGGTCCGCCAGGCGCACACCGTCTTCCATCAAGCGGTGGGCTTGCTGCAACTGGTAGGCACGCTCCAAAGCCGCCAGTTGCACCGGGCTGTTGACGCCGGCTACCTGCACGGCATCGTCTATCTTGTGCGCCACTACGGACACACCGTCGGCCACGGCAAACTTCACGATGTCGGTCAGGTAGAACTCACCCTGCACGTTCTGGTTGTCCAGGCGTGCCAACCACCGTTTGAGCTGCGCCGCAGGCACGGCCATGATGCCGCTGTAAATCTCGGTGATGGCCCGTTGCGCGACCGATGCGTCCTTGTGTTCCACGATAGCCAGCACTTCGCCGTCGGCCATCGCTCCCCGCCGCACAATGCGCCCGTAGCCCGCGGGATCGGCCATCTCCAGGGTCAGCAGCGCAAGCTTGTCGCCCGCACAGGCAGCAATCAGGTGGTGCAAGGTGGCGGGCCGGGTCAGGGGCACATCGCCCGAGAGCACCACCACGACGCCATCGTCAGCCAACACAGGCACCGCCTGTTGCACTGCGTGCCCGGTGCCTAGCTGGGGTTCCTGGCGCACAAAATTTATACGAAAAGAGCCTGTAGCCCTCGTATCCATTGCGCAAGCTGCTTCTACTTCGATAGCACCATGACCGGTAATAACCACCGCTTGGCGGGCCTGCAGCGCTCGCGCCGTACTGAGCACATGGTGCAACAGCGGCCGCCCGGCCAATGGATGCAACACCTTGGGCAATAGACTCTTCATACGTGTGCCTTTGCCCGCCGCCATAATGACCACATCGACGGGGAGCCGCTCCGGGGTGCCCTGTTCAACCAGAATTTCGGAAGTCAAAACATGTCCTTTTCAATGCGTTCTTTTTCGCGTGTTGTTGGCGAAATAGCGCCCATTATCGGCGTGCTGATGGTGGCATTGGCGATGGGCGGATGCAGTGCCGTGCGCCTGGGCTACAACACCAGCCCGACGCTGGTGTATTGGTGGCTGGACAGCTATTTTGACTTCGACTCCGACCAAAGTGCGCGGGTTCGCGATGATTTGCAGTCCGTACAGGACTGGCACCGCAGAAACGAACTGCCGCTGCTGGAAAAAAAGCTCAAGGAACTGCAAACCATGGCCCCCAAGCCCGTAACCACGGAGCAGGTGTGCCGCCTTGTTGAAGAATTGCAGACCCGAGTGCAAGTAACAATGGAGCACATCACACCCACCATTGCCTCCATCGCGCCAACGCTGCAGCCCGCCCAGTTGGAGCACATGGTCGAGGAGTTCGAACGCCGTGACCGCAAATGGCGGGACGTATGGATCGAGGGCACACCGGCCGAGCGCTCGGAACGCCGTATCAAGCAAATCGCGGAACGTGCGGAATCGTTCTACGGCACGCTGGAGCCAGCCCAACTGGCCATCGTACGCACCCACATTGCCAGTTCCAGTTTTGATGGCCCGCGCCAGTTCCGCGAAATGCAGCGCCGCCACCAGGACGCCTTGCAGGTGCTGCGCAAGATTCGCAGCGGGGAGATCCGAGCCGCCCAAGCCCAGGCAGAACTTCGCGGCTTGTTGGACCGCACACTCAAGGCCCCTGCTGCAGACTACCGCCGCTACATGGAACAGCTGACCAACGAGAGCTGCGCTGCCATGGCGGCCCTGCACAATAGCAGCACACCCCAGCAACGCACGCGCCTGCTCGACACACTCAAGGGTTACGAAGGCGACGCCCGCGCCCTCGCCGATCAACGCCCCGACGACATTCCCAAAAACCAGGCGCCCACGCCGTTTTGAGTCACACCATGGCCAGCCCTCCATCTGACTTTGCCCTGTACTGCTGCGAGTTACTGTCCAGCGCCGGCCCCTGCGTCGCCAAACGCATGTTTGGCGGCTTCGGGCTTAGCACCGACGGCCTCACCATTGCCATCATTGCTGACCTGGGCTCAGGTGAAAAACTCTGGCTCAAGACCGATGAGGACCACCGCGCCCAGTGGGAGGCCGCGGGTTGCGAGCGATTTACCTACGCGTCCACCAAAGACGGTAAAACCGTGGCACGGGGCATGAATTACTACAGCGCGCCCGAAGAGGCCATGGATTCAGCCCACGCCATGGCACCCTGGGCCCGCCTGGCGCTGGAGGCTGCCCTGGCCGCCAAAAAGCCGGCCAAAGCACGCAAACCGCGCGCCAAGCGCTGAACCCCTGAAAACCCCATGCAGCATCTGCACACCAGCCTGCGCACACGCAACATAGGCGTTGGCCATTTGCGAGCCTTTCTGGCCGTCGCCCGGCACCTGAATTTTCGCGCCGCAGCCGAGGAGCTGGCGCTGACCCAGTCGGCCGTGAGCCGCCAAATTCAGGCGTTGGAAGGTGAAATTGGGGTGGCCCTTTTCTTGCGCCACACCCGCGCGGTGGAGTTGACCAGTGCCGGTACCCAATTGCTGCGCGCCGCAGAGCCCTCGGTGGAGCGCATCGACACGGCCGTGCGCCTGGTACGCCAGAGCGCAGGCCGCAAGTTGGTGTCTATCAGCACCTGGGCCTCGTTTGCCTCGATGTGGCTAATCCCCCGACTGGAGTCCTTTCAGGCGCAACACCCGGACATTGACATCCGTATTGACGCGACCGATGTGTCTGTGGACCTGGAGACCTCCGACGTCGACCTGGCCCTGCGCTACGCAACACCCACCACCATCTCGGCCCAGGCCGAGCGCCTGTTTGGTGAACAACTGACGCCGGTGGCCAGCCCCTGGCTGCTCAAAGCCGGCGGTCCCCTGAAGAAGCCCAAAGACCTGACCCAGTTCACGCTGATCGAGGCCGGCGACGCCTACCGAAGCCAACACATGGAGTGGTTAACCTGGCAGCGATGGTTGGAAGCACAAGGCCTCAAAGGGCTGGAACCCAAGCGCTGGCTGTATTTCAATTACGCCCACCAGATTGCCCAGGCGGCCCTGACCGGTCAGGGCGTTGCGTTGACCCGCATGCCTTTGATAGCCGACAGTCTGGCGAACGGTAGCCTGGTCGAAGTTTTGCCCGGTACGCGACTGGAGTCTCCCCTGGCTTACTGGCTGATGGTCGGACCGCGAAGTGCTCAGCGCCCCGAAATCAAAGCTTTTTGCGCCTGGCTGCGGGCACAGGCGCAGACCACGCGCGAGACGATTGGTGAAATATAGCCACCATTCTCCACCGTGGATGCCGATCGCCGTCCAAGAGACCGGTGTCAGCACCTTCCCACCGGGCCACAGCAACCCGCGTGTGACCCAATACCACGGTCACACCAACATCGCCGGTTACGACGACAAGGCCTCATGGTGTTCGTCGTTCATCAACTGGTCGTTGGCCCAGGTTGGCATACCGGGCACGGGTTCGGCACTGGCGCGCTCATGGCTGGACTGGGGGCAGCCCCTGGAGCAGCCACTGTTCGGCTGCATCGCCGTGTTGTCGCGTGATGACCCCACCGGTTGGAAGGGCCATGTCGGCTTTTTCTTGCGAACGGATGCGCAAAGCATTTTTTTACTGGGTGGCAATCAGCTGGATCAGGTGTGCGAACACTACTATCCCAAGGCGACCGTTTTGGCCTACCGTTGGCCAAAATCAACTTGACCCCGGGCCAGCCAACCAGCGCACAAACTGATCCAAATCAAGAGCCACCAGCAGAACGCTGTCCACAATAGTTCGTACTGCATGTAACGTGCGTCATTTCCAGAGGGCAAAACCATGAAAATCCTCAGAAGCAAAGCCACTCAACACTCTGGCCGGCGCCACCTGGCGTTGCGTTGGAGCGTGTTATGCGGTGGCGTGCTGGTGTCGGCGCTGACATTGCCTGGTTGCAGTGTCGAGGTGCAGAACATTCAACCCGCCCAAGAACTCAAGCACCAGACACAGCCCCCTGGATCGGTCTATGCGGGCTGGCGCGTGTTTCAGGACAAGTGCGCAAATTGCCATGGCCCCGCCGCGGCTGGCACACGGGGCGGACCCGACCTGTTGCCCCGCGTGCGCGAAATGGGTTCCCGCCAGTTTGTGGACCTGGTGCTCAAACGGTATGACTGGAATTTCGGCGCTGCGCAGCCCGGCAAAAACACTGCGGCATGGGATGCCCTGGTCGACGACGTGGTGCAACGCAAGACCTACATGCTCACCATGCCGGCCTGGCAAGGCGAACCCCGAGTCAGCGCCCACATCGCTGACCTCTACGCCTATCTGTCAGCCCGTGCACAGGGCACGCAAGGACCGGATCGCCCGGCCCCATAGACTACAGAATTGCGTTCGGGTTTTCGCCCCGTTCGTACACCACGTGGGCACGCCCCACGATGAGTGGGTCGAGCTTGCCAATGTGGACCAAATCCTTATTGGTGTAGGGCAGCTTGTGCAGCACATAACGCATGGCGTTCAGCCGCGCGCGCTTCTTGCAGTCGCTCTTGATCACGGTCCAGGGTGAATCGGCCGTGTCGGTTTCAAAAAACATGCTTTCCTTGGCGCGCGTGTAGTCCTCCCACTTGTCCAGTGAAGCCAGGTCCACCGGGCTGAGTTTCCACTGCTTGAGCGGGTGGTTCTCGCGTTCCTTGAAGCGACGGCGCTGCTCCTTGCGGCTGACGCTGAACCAGAACTTGATCAGGTGCACACCACTGCGCACCAGGTGGCGCTCAAACTCGGGCGTCTGGCGCATGAACTCGGCGTACTCTTCGTTGGAGCAAAAGCCCATCACCCGCTCCACACCGGCGCGGTTGTACCAGCTGCGGTCCAGCAGCACGATCTCGCCGCGCGTGGGCAGGTGCTGCACATAGCGCTGAAAGTACCACTGGCCGCGTTCCAGATCGCTGGGTTTTTCCAGCGCCACCACACGTGCGCCGCGCGGATTCAGGTGCTCCATGAAGCGCTTGATGGCACCGCCCTTGCCGGCGGCATCGCGCCCTTCAAACAGGATGACGACGCGCTGGCCGGTTTCCTTGACCCAGGCCTGCAGTTTGAGCAACTCCACCTGCAGATGAAACTTGGTTTCTTCGTACGAGCTGCGGCGCATCAGGTTGCGGTACGGGTAACCGCCGTCGCGCCAGTCGTGCGCCAGTTCGTCGTCCGGGTTGAAACCTTTTTTGCCCGTGTCGCCCTTGAGCCGGCCCATCAGTGCCTCTCGCAGGACCCGTGCGTCGTCGGCGGAGGCCCCTTCCAGCATGGCCCGCAGACCCTTGGCCCGCTCGCTGGCCGTGCCAGAGGCATCTGGCCGCACCAGATCCAGGGCCGCCGCTATCGCCTTGCCTTGCGCGGCGTCTACCGCCTGTGCCGCCACGAATTTGCCCAGGGCCCGGGCTTTGGTCGACGGAGCGATGTCGCCTTGCACGGCCTTGCGGACGCGTGCGGGACTTGTTGTCTTTTTCGCCGCGACGGGTTTGGCTGTCGTATCGGCTGTCGTCAGGGGCTTTTCTGCCATCGTGTGTCTCTCCTGTATCACGTCGGGTGGCCGCCTTGGGGTTAGGCGGTCTCACATGCTAGGGCGTGCCCTGTTGTCAGACCTTGACCAAGATCAATGGCAAACACCGTGCCTGCCGCTTCACTGTGCCATTACACAGGCCACACCACCCCGTGGTTGTTGAGAATGGCATCGAGCGGCACGTCGTGCGGCTCGGGCTCGAAGTCTTCGACAAAACCCACGCCAAAACCCAGTCCTACCGTGAAGGGCTTGGGTTGGAGCGTTGCCATCATGCGGTCATAAAAACCACCACCATAACCCAGGCGATAACCACCTGGCCCATACCCCACGCAGGGTGCAAACAGCAGGGTCGGCACGATCACCTCGGTGTCCTTGGGCTTAGGGATGCCATAGGCGTCTTCTTCCATCGGGCAGCCGGGGTACCAGGCATGGAAGGTCATGGTCTTGTGCTCTTTGTTGACCACCGGCAGGCCGATGCGGCGCAGCTGCGGCTGGTCCAGCAACTCGCCGTCTTCCTTCCAGCGGTGCAGGGCCGGCAAGGGGTCAAACTCCCCCTTGATGGGCCAATAGGCACCAATGATGGTGTCGGGTCGGCCCACCAGCCAGATGCGCATGACCTGTTGCAACAGGTCCGCCTGCTGTAGCCTGTCAGGCAGGTTCAGGCGTTGTTCCAGCAGCGACTTGCGCAGGGCTTTTTTGGCTTGCGCTTTCGATTCTTCTGACTTGTCCATAATCTCCACATGCAGTTTCCAGCCATTCTGACATCGATAGCGCTCGTTTGCGCCGCTTCGGTGCTCTTTCCCTCCCCAACATACGCCCAGACCAAGGAGTTTTCCCAGGCCGACAGTGCGCTGCTGGAAATGGCCCAGGCCTACAAGCAGCGCGACCGCAAGCGCCTCGTTACCCTGCTCCAACAGGTGCGGGGCCACGCGTTGGAGCCTTGGGCCGCGTACTGGGACCTGTCTGCGCGACTGGATGAAGCCAGCGTGCCCGAAATTCAAGCCTTTTTGACACGCTACAGCGGCACCTACCAGGAAGACCGGCTGCGCGCCGAATGGTTGTTGAAATTGGGCCGCAACCGGGACTGGGTTGCCTTCAACCGTGAATATCCGCTGTACCGCATGAACGACGACAAGTCGGTGCGCTGTTATGCGCTGTTGGCGGACCATCTGTCGAGCGCCACCGACATCCACACCCAACTCAGGGACACCTGGCTCAGTCTGCGTGAAGCCGACGAAGCCTGCAGCAGTGCGGCCGAACAAGTGTTGAAAGACCACTCCGAAACAACACGCACCGTGTGGCTGCGGGCCCGCTTGGGGATGGAGAATGACCGCCTGCGTGTGGCCACCCAAGCGGTGGGCCTGGTCAACCCCAAACTCAGCAAAACCGTCAATGAGATTTACCTGAACCCAGGCAAGTACCTCAACGACAAACTCACCGCATTCCAGCCCAAAACCCGCGAAATGGTGACGCTGGCCCTGATTCGCCAAGCCTATCTGGACCCCGCAGAAGCGGCTCATGAGATGGGCAAACTGCGCTGGAAAGCCCAGTTGACCGACGAGGAACGCAATTGGCTCTGGGGCGTGATCGGCAAACGCGCAGCCCTGAAGATGTCCAACGACGCGGTGGACTACTTTGCCCGCGGCACGGCCAGCGACATGCACGATGATCACCTGGCGTGGCAAGCCCGGGCCGCTTTGCGCATGGGGCGCTGGACGCAAGTGCTCGGCAGCATTGAAGCCATGAGCGAAACACAACGCAACGATCCGACCTGGGTCTACTGGCGCGCCCGCGCCCTGTTGCGGCAACCTGCCACCGAAGGCGCCAATGCGCAGGCACAACAACTGTTCCAAAGCATCGCCGGAGTGCGCGGGTTTTACGAACAACTGGCGCTGGAGGAATTGGGGCAACGTATCACGGTTGCTTCCAGACCTTCGCCACTGACGGCGGACGAAAAGGTGGCCGCGCTACAAAACCCCGGCCTGAACCGCGCGTTGTACGCGATCCGTATCGGCCTGCGTCCCGAGGGGGTTCGCGAATGGAACTACGCCACCAACCTGCATGTGCGCGGCGGCATGGACGATCGCGCCCTGCTGGCCGCCGCCGACCTCGCCTGCCAGCACGAGGTGTGGGATCGCTGTATCAACACCAGTGAACGGACCAGGCTGGTCATGGATTTGGAACAGCGTTTTCCCATGCCCTTCAAAGCCGCCGTGGTGACCCGCGCTGGACAGATCGGGCTGGACCCTGCCTATGTGTATGGCCTGATCCGCCAGGAAAGCCGCTTCATCATGGACGCCAAGTCCGGCGTCGGCGCGTCCGGTCTGATGCAGGTGATGCCCGCCACCGCGCGCTGGACCGCCAAGAAGATTGGCCTGGCCACCTTCCAGCCCCACCACATCACCGACCGCGACACCAATATCGCCATCGGTACGGGTTACCTGAAACTGGTGCTGGACAGTTTTGAAGGCTCCATGCCCTTGGCCGCGGCCGCCTACAACGCCGGCCCCAACCGCCCGCGCACCTGGCGCGGTCAAGCCGGTGCGCCGGTCATGGAAGCGGCGATCTGGGCCGAAAACGTACCCTTCAATGAGACCCGCGACTACATCAAGAAGGTCTTGTCCAACACGACCAATTACGCGGCATTGATCACCGGCGCGCCCCAATCACTCAAATCCCGGCTGGGCATGGTCGGCCCCAAGAATGCGTCGATTCCCGAGACCGGCTTGGACTTGCCCTGACACGAGACATCAATGGACATCAATGGTGGTTGGATTCATCATCAATCCAGCCCGCTTTGCAGCCTAGGATGGCAGCTTTTCGCCCACAAGGAATTTCCATGCTCCAGCTCACTATTGGCAACAAAAACTACTCCTCCTGGTCCATGCGGCCCTGGGTGCTGCTCAAGCAAGCCAGCATTCCCTTCGAGGAGGTCATGCTTCGCTTCGATGATTTCCTCAACGAGTCCACCTACGAGCAGTCCAAGTTCAAACAAACGCTGCGCGCCATTACCCCCGTCGGCAAGGTGCCGGTGTTGGTGGATGGGGATCTCGCCATCTGGGACACGCTGGCCATTGCCGAATACCTGGCGGAGCAGTTTCCCGAGAAACAGCTATGGCCCGCCGACACAGCCGCGCGGGCGCGGGCCCGCAGCATCTGCGCCGAGATGCACAGCGGCTTTACCGCCCTGCGGGGCAACTGCCCCATGAACATTGAAGCCCATTTGCCCGATATTGGAGCCCTGATTTGGCGCGACAAACCCGGCGTGCGGGCCGACGTGCAACGCCTGGTCGACATGTGGAGCGGTTTGTTGCAGCAACACGGAGGCCCGCTGCTGTTTGGCGGCTTCACCGTGGTCGACGCCTACTTTGCCCCGGTCTGTATGCGTCTCAAAACCTATGACCTACCCGTACCACCGGTGATCGCGTCCTATGTAGACCGCGTCTGCGCACTGCCCGGCGTACAGGCCTGGGTTGCCGATGCACTGGCCGAAAAGGACTTCCTGGACTTCGAAGAGCCTTATAGACTGGCCCCCCAAGCCCCCCCGCTGCGCGGGTCGCTGCCATAGATCGTGGAAACCTACCTCGTTGGCGGTGCCGTACGTGATGCGCTGATGGGCTTGCCCATCCAGGACCGGGATTGGGTGGTGGTGGGCGCCACGCCGCAGGAACTGATAGCCCAGGGTTTTCAGCCGGTGGGTCGCGACTTTCCGGTGTTTCTGCATCCTCAGTCCAAAGAAGAATACGCCCTAGCCCGCACCGAACGCAACACGGCGCCCGGTTACCGGGGTTTTGCCGTCCACGCGGCACCCGATGTGACGCTGGAAGACGATCTGGCCCGGCGCGACCTTACTATCAATTCAATAGCTGTTCACGCAGATTTTACGGGGGCTAGAGGCCAATTTGACTCACAAGATTGTGCGCCAGGGGCGGCTTGGGAAGCCAGCGGCGTGCTGGTCGACCCCTATGGCGGACGCCAGGACATACACAACAAGGTGCTGCGCCATGTGACCCCGGCGTTTCGCGATGACCCGGTGCGCATCCTGCGGCTGGCGCGGTTTGCGGCCCGTTACACGGATTTTCAGGTCGCGCCGGAAACCCTGGCGCTGATGCGCCAGATGGTGGGTGACGGCGATGTCGATCACCTGGTGTCTGAGCGCGTCTGGCAGGAGATCGCCCGTGGGCTGATGGAAGCACAACCCTCGCGCATGTTTGACGTGTTGCGTGACTGTGGTGCGCTGGCACATCTATTGCCCGAACTGGATCGCTTGTGGGGCGTCCCTCAAAGCGTGGAACACCACCCCGAGGTGGACACCGGTGTGCACGTCATGCTGGTGCTGGACATGGCCGCCCGCCTGAATGCCAGCCTGCCGGTGCGCTTTGCCTGCCTGACGCACGACCTGGGCAAGGGCACGACCGCGGGTGATATATTGCCGCGGCACATCGGCCACGAGGAACGCAGTGTGCGATTGCTCAAAGGGGTGTGCCAGCGCCTGCGTGTGCCGGTGGACTGCAAGGAACTGGCGGATGTGGTTGCCAGAGAACACGGCAATATCCACCGCAGCGCCGACCTGAACCCTGCTGCCGTGGTGCGCCTGCTGGAGCGCTGTGATGCCTTTCGCAAACCGGCCCGTTTTACGGAAATCTTGCTGGCCTGTGAGTGTGACGCCCGGGGCCGTCTGGGCTTGCACGATGCGCCATACCCACAAGCCAGAAGGCTGTCGCAGGCCCTGCGCAAGGCGTTGACCGTTGCTACAGACTTGATAGCTGCTCAGGCTCAGTTGGCGGGGGCTACCGGTCCCAAAATAGGGGAGTGGATTCGCAAAGCCCGGGTCGAGGCGGTCGCGGCGGAAAGCGGGCGCGGTTAGCGGCGTAGCAGCACGCTCGCAACGGGCACACCCCCTGTACCAACGCGCGGACTGCCTTTCCTAAGCCGGCAGGTGCATGCGCGTCCAGCGCACGATGTCGGCCGCACCCATGGCGCCGGCCTGGCGTGCGACCTCGCGACCGCCGACAAACAACGCCAGCGTCGGAATGCTGCGAATATTGAAACGCGCACCCAAGGCCTGAACCGCCTCGGTGTCCACCTTGGCCACCCGCACCTGCGGCTCCAACTGGGCCGTGGCCTGCTCCAGGCCTGGCGCCATCTGGCGGCAGGGGCCACACCAGGGCGCCCAAAAATCCACCAGCACCGGAATCTGGTTGCGCCCAATGTGTTTGTCGAACGCTGCTTCGTCCAGCGCCGTGGTGTGGGCCACAAACAGCGGCTTGTGGCAAACACCACAGTCGGGCGCTTTGCCCTGGTCGGCGGTTTTGACGCGGTTGGTGGTGTGGCAATGCGGGCAAACGATGTGCAGGGATTCAGTCATGCGGGGCCTCTCTTTGACTGAACACGTGGGGCTGTGCGCAGTCGTTTCAAGGCCCGGCCAAACTCAGCCAGTTGGATAACACATCCAGATCCATCACCGTATTGTTGCTGGCCGGTCCCAGGTAGTAAAGGTGGGGCGTGCCATTGGTGTTGACGCCCAGGTAGCTGGCAGTCGCCGAGTAAAAGCGCAAACGGTAGCCCGGCACGCCGTCCACCGTGCCGGGATTGGCCGGGGCAAAAAAGCTCGGGTAGGTGCGCTCCGCCCAGGAAAAAACCTTGTCGGCGTCGGTGTTGACACTGGAGGTTGGTGCGGCAGCGACCCGAAACACCGACCCGTCGCTGTTCCGGGTCGTGACCGGTACCGCGCTGGACTGGTTGCTGCCCGAGCCCAATTGTCCGTAGTCGTTTTGCCCCCAGCCGGACACCTCGCCAGTGGCCGCCAGAACCAGTGAGAAGTTTTGACCGGCGGACACGTCGGAGATGACCCCCAATCCATTGACCACAGTCGGCGCTGCTCGGTTGGTCATGGTGCCATCGCCGAGTTGCCCCTTGTCATTCTTGCCCCAGGACCACACCCGCCCATCGGCGCCCAGAGCGAGGGTGTGGTCATTGCCGGCCGCAATGGCGGTGATGCCCGCCAAACCGGGGATCTGCACCGGGGT
>ERZ724517.1064-NODE-1064-length-15698-cov-8.138656_pt1 | contig 15698 bp, 16 predicted proteins | sample MGYA00376050_ERZ724517 | MGnify/ENA primary metagenome ERZ724517 (study PRJEB28724, sample SAMN07190886) | activated sludge metagenome | isolation source: activated sludge of sewage treatment plant in Hong Hong | place: USA: Christiansburg, Virginia | collected... | reverse complement strand
TGGAGTCGCTGTCGTCGCCGAAGGCTTCGAACTTGCGGCGCATCCAGCGCGGGATTTCGGCGCCGCAGGCATCCGAGAAGCGGGCCAGCTTGGTGAAACCGGCGATCGGCATGATGCCCGGTACGATCGGTGCATCGACGCCCAGCGCGCGAGCCTCGTCGACGAAATGGAAATAGGCATCCGGGTTGTAGAAATACTGGGTGATCGCCGAGTTGGCGCCGGCCTTGACTTTGCGCACGAAGGCGTCAAGGTCGTCCCTGGGGCTGCGCGCCTGCGGATGCCATTCCGGATACGCGGCAACCTCGATGCTGAACCAGTCGCCGGTTTCGGCGCGGATGAATTCGACCAGTTCATTGGCGTAACGGAATTCGCCGGCTTCGGCCATGCCCGAGGGCAGGTCGCCGCGCAGGGCCACGGTGCGGCGGATGCCGGCGGTCTTGTACTCGCCTAGGATCTCGCGGACGCTGTCGCGCGTAGAACCGATGCACGAGAGGTGCGGCGCGGCGTCGAAACCTTCGGCGGCAATTTCCTTGACGATGGCGAAGGTCCGCTCGCGGGTCGAGCCCCCGGCGCCATAGGTGACCGAGAAGAAGCTTGGTTGCAGTTCGGCCAGGCGGGCGCGGGTGGTGCGCAGTTTGTCGATGCCCTCGGGCGTCTGGGGGGGAAAGAATTCGATGGAGATTTCGGGTTTCATTTGTTCAACCAGATGAAGAATTCGCGATTGCCGTCGCCGCCGGTGATCGGGCTGTCCAGCCAGGCCTTCACGGCCAGGCCAAGCTGCGCGGCGCATTGTCGCAGCTTTGCCTCGACTTCGCCGTAGCGCGCGGCATCGCGGACGATGCCGCCCTTGCCGACATTGCCCGGGCCGACTTCGAACTGTGGCTTGACCAGCAGCAGCATGTCGCCGCCTGCGGCGAGCAGGGGGGGTAGTTGCGGCAGGACCAGGGTCAGCGAGATGAAGGAGAGATCGCCGACGATCAGGTCGAATCCTCCCGGCGGGAAAGCTTTGCCGAGATCGACGGCAGTCAGGGCCCGGCAGTTGATACCCTCGATGGCTGTGACCGCCGGATCGCAGCGCAATTGGGCGTGCAGCTGATCGTGGCCGACGTCAGCGCCGACCACATGCTTCGCCCCGGCCTGCAGCAGGCAGTCGGTGAAGCCGCCGGTCGATTGGCCGATGTCGAGACAGTGCTTGCCGGCGACGTCGAGGCCGGTCTGCACCAGCACGCCGGCCAGCTTCAGCCCGCCGCGGGAGACGTAATGAGCGTCCGGGTCGGCGGCTACGGTCAACGGCGTTTCGGCGGGCAATTCCAGCGACGGCTTGGCGATCGGCCCGCCGGCCCAGCTGACGCGCCCGGCTTTGATCAACCATTGCGCAGCGGTGCGCGAGGGCGCGAGCTTGCGGGCGACGAGCAGGGCATCCGCCCGCAGCATTCCCGCCGGCCGCGCGTGGGCAGGCGGGGGTGCCGGACGCGGTTTTTTCTGCCGCGCATGGAAGGAGTTCATGCTCATCGTCGTGGGATCGCCTCGACCGGGATGGCCCGCTGTGCGTTCAGCCCGCCTTCTGCTTGAAAAGCAGCGCGCTGAGCGCCCACGAGATCAGGCTGTAGACCACCGAGCCGAACAGCGCCGACCAGAAGCCGCCGACGTCGAAGCCGTCGATCAGGCTGCCGGCAAGCTGGAAGAGCAGGGCGTTGATGACGAAGATGAACAGCCCGAGCGTCAGCAACGTGACCGGCAGCGTCAGCAGGACCAGCAGCGGACGCAGGATGGCATTGATCAGCCCGAGCACGACCGCGACCAGCATTGCCGTGCCGAATCCTGCCACGTGGATCGACGGGATGACGTAAGGCAGCGCCAGCAGGGCCAGCGCGTTGACGATCCAGATGGCAAGGATGTTGAGCACGGTCGCCTTCTCAGTAGCGGTAGTGGTCGGCCTTGTAAGGGCCGTCGGTCGACACGCCAATGTAGGCGGCCTGCTGCGCGGTCAGCTTGCTCAACTGGGCGTTGAGTTTCTTGAGTTGCAGGCGGGCAACCTTCTCGTCGAGATGCTTGGGCAGCGTGTAGACGCCCACCGGGTAGTCTGCCGTGCGGGTGTACAGCTCGATCTGGGCGATGGTCTGGTTGGCAAAGGACGAGGACATCACGTAGGACGGGTGGCCGGTACCGCAGCCCAGGTTCACCAGGCGGCCCTTGGCAAGCAGGATGATGCGCTTGCCGTCCGGGAAGATGATGTGGTCGACCTGCGGCTTGATTTCTTCCCACTGGTACTTCTCGACCGAAGCGACGTCGATCTCGTTATCGAAGTGGCCGATGTTGCAGACGATGGCCTGGTCCTTCATCGCCGCCATGTGGTCATGGGTGATGACGTGGTAGTTGCCGGTGGCGGTGACGAAGATGTCGGCTTTGTCGGCGGCGTACTCCATCGTGACCACGCGGTAGCCTTCCATCGCCGCCTGCAGGGCGCAGATCGGATCGATCTCGGTGACCCAGACCTGGGCCGAGAGGGCGCGCAGAGCCTGGGCCGAGCCCTTGCCGACATCGCCATAGCCGGCGACGACGGCGACCTTGCCGGCGACCATGACGTCGGTGGCGCGCTTGACGCTATCGACGAGCGATTCGCGGCAGCCGTAGAGGTTGTCGAACTTGGACTTGGTGACCGAATCGTTGACGTTGATCGCCGGGAATTTCAGTTCGCCGCGCTGGTGCATCTGGTACAGGCGATGGACGCCGGTGGTGGTTTCCTCGGTGACGCCCTTGATCGCAGCCAGACGCACGGAATACCACGCCGGATCGACGGCCAGTTTGGCCTTGATCGCGGCGAAGAGGATGGTTTCTTCTTCCGAACCCGGATTGGCCAGTACCGAAATATCCTTCTCGGCGCGGGCGCCGAGGTGCAGCAGCAGCGTGGCATCGCCGCCGTCGTCGAGGATCATGTTCGAGTAGCCGCCATCGGCCCATTCGAAGATGCGGTGGGTGTAATCCCAGTAATCGACCAGGGTTTCGCCCTTGACGGCGAAGACCGGGATCCCCTGCGCTGCGATGGCGGCAGCGGCGTGGTCCTGGGTCGAGAAGATGTTGCACGAGGCCCAGCGGACTTCGGCGCCGAGCGCGGTCAGCGTCTCGATCAGCACGGCGGTCTGGATGGTCATGTGCAGCGAACCGGTGATGCGCGCGCCCTTGAGCGGCTGGGCCTTCGCGAATTCCTCGCGGATGGCCATGAGGCCGGGCATTTCGGTTTCAGCGATCCTGATTTCCTTGCGACCCCAGTCGGCAAGGGAAAGATCGGCAATAACGTAGTCTTGAGTGTTGGAAACTGAGTCAGCCACAGTAAGCTCCTGATGAACTGTGGCCGGGAGGGATGCTCACCCGGCATCCCGTGCCCGGCACGGGGTTAATGGGTGAGCGCAGTTTAGAACCGAGCCTGAGAGAGACATCCCCTGCAGCGCTCCTCGGTTGAACCCGGATTATAAACTGTTTTTTTCTGGCCGGCGCGTGGCCGGTTGCGGTCGATCGCCTGGAAAACCCGAAATTCGGGCTCTCCGGGCAGGTGTGTGCTATAGCCCGGCGTCGGACTTCAGCAGGATGGCGCGGTCGGTCGCTTCCCAGGTGAATTCCGGCTCGTCGCGGCCGAAATGGCCGTAGGCGGCGGTCTTCTGGTAGATCGGACGCAGCAGGTCGAGCATGTTGACGATTCCCTTCGGACGCAGGTCGAAATGCTTCTTGACCAGTTCGGTCAGCGTTTCATTGCTGATCCGGCCGGTGCCGAAGGTGTCGATCATGATCGAGGTCGGTTCGGCGACGCCGATGGCGTACGAAACCTGGACCAGGCAGCGCGAGGCGAGGCCGGCGGCGACGATGTTCTTGGCCACGTAACGGCCTGCGTAGGCGGCGGAACGATCGACCTTGGACGGATCCTTGCCGGAGAATGCGCCGCCGCCGTGCGGTGCGGCACCGCCGTAGGTGTCGACGATGATCTTGCGCCCGGTCAGGCCGCAGTCACCCTGAGGACCGCCGACGACGAAGCGGCCGGTCGGATTGACCAGGTACTTGATGTCGCCCTTGACCAGTTCCTTCGGCAGCACCGGCTTGATAATCTGCTCGATGGTCGCTTCGCGCAGGTCTTCGAGGCTGATGTCAGGCGAGTGCTGGGTGGACAGCACGACGGTGTCGATCGAATGTGGCTTGCCATCGACGTAGCGGATGGTGACCTGTGATTTGGCGTCGGGGCGCGCCCACGGCAGGCGGCCGTCCTTGCGCAGCATGGCCTGGCGTTCGACGAGGCGGTGCGACAGGTAGATCGGCAACGGCATCAACGACGGGGTTTCGTCGCAGGCGTAGCCGAACATCAGGCCCTGGTCGCCGGCACCCTGGCCGAGGTCGTCATCGTAGGCCTTGTTGACGCCCTGGGCGATGTCCGGGCTCTGCTTATCGTAGGCGACGAGCACCGCGCAACCCTTGTAGTCGATGCCGTACTCGGTGTTGTCGTAGCCGATGCGCTTGATCGTGTCGCGGGCGACCTGGATATAGTCGACGTTGGCGTTGGTGGTGATCTCTCCTGCCAAGACGACGAGGCCGGTGTTGCACAGGGTCTCGGCGGCGACACGGGAATGCTTGTCCTGGGCCAGGATGGCGTCGAGGATGGCGTCTGAAATCTGGTCGGCGACCTTGTCCGGGTGGCCTTCGCCAACCGATTCCGAAGTGAAGAAAAACTCGCTCATTTGATGCTCCAGTGGTCCTTTGATCCGGCGTTACCGGCTTCGGACCACGAGCGGTGACGCTTTAGCAGTATTTTTTGATCGCCCTGCAAGTTGTCTGTTTAACTCGGCGAGTTGATAATGATAGCCTTTTCACGGCGGGATTCAACCCCCTGGGCTGCATGGTTTTCCTGTTTCGCCTCCTCGGTCGTATTCCCCTGCGCTTATTGCACCCCTTGGGTGCCTGCGCCGCCTGGCTGACCTATGTGCTGTCACCGACCTATCGTCGTCACCTTGGCGAGAATATTCGACAGGCCGGGTTCGATGACCGGGTGCGCCGTAAGGCCATCGGCGAAGCTGGCAAGCAGATGCTCGAGATCCTGCGCATCTGGTCGTTGCCGCTGGACAAGGCGATTGCCCAGGTTGTCGAGGTACGCGGCTGGGAGTATGTCGAGGCGGCACAGCGCGCCGGCAAGGGCATCCTGTTCCTGACGCCGCACCTCGGCTGCTTCGAGATCACCGCCCAGTACTACTCGGCTTTTGGCGATATCGCGGTGCTCTACCGGCCGCCGAAGCGCGCCTTCATCCAGAAAATGATCCTCGATGGCCGCAAGCGCGACAAGCTGCACTTGGCGCCGGCCGACGTCTCGGGCGTGCGCGCCCTGATCAAGGCGCTGAAGAGGGGGCAGGCAGTCGGGATGCTGCCGGACCAGGCGCCGAAGGAGGGCGAGGGTGCCTGGGTCAAGTTCTTTGGCCGCTACGCCTATACGATGACACTGGCTGCACGGCTCAGCGAAACCGGGGCGACGACGCTGATGGCCTGGGGCGAGCGCCTGCCGGGCGGGCGCGGTTACTGCCTGCATTTCGGCCCGCCGCGCGCGGCGTTCGCCGGCAAGACGCTGGAGCGGGCGCAACAGATTAATGACGAGATCGAGGTCCTGATCCGCGCGTGTCCCGCCCAGTATCTCTGGGGCTACAACCGCTACAAGCGGCCGCGCGGTGCAGAGCTACCACCCGGACAAGGGTAAGGCGGATGAAATACATCCTTTCGTATCTGGCGATTGCCTTTCTTTGGCTGCTGCATTGGTTGCCATTGCCGGCCCTGCGCGCAATCGGGTGGGGGCTGGGCAGGTTGCTGTTCGGCCTGGCACGGGCGCGGCGCGAGGTCGCGCTGACCAATCTGCGTTTGTGCTTTCCGGAAATGTCCGAGGTCGAGCGGCACGATCTGGCGCGTGCGCATTTCGTCGCCTTCAGCCGTGCCGTGCTTGACCGTACGCTGGGCTGGTGGGCGTCTCGGGAACGCCTGGAACTTACCGTCCGCGTTACGGGTATCGAGTATCTGAACTATCCCGACGACCGCCCGCTGATCATTCTCTGTCCGCATTTTGTCGGGCTCGATGCCGGAGGGACCCGTCTTTCATTGATCGGCAAGGCGTGCAGCGTCTTTTCCAATCAGTCGAACCCGGTATTCAACAGGCTGCTTTTTCGGGGACGGACGCGCTTCAACGAAGTGCTACTCTTGTCCAGGCAGGAGGGGATGCGTCGGATCGTCAAGGCGCTCAAGGACGGCTATCCGTTCTACTATCTTCCCGACATGGATTTTGGCCGCAAGGAATCGATCTTCGTTCCCTTCTTCGGCATTCAGACCGCGACTATTCCGGCGCTGTCACGGCTGGTGCGCCTGACCGGGGCGCGCGTGGTGCCGTGCATTACCCGCCAGGTGCCCGACGGCTACGAGGTGGAACTCATGCCGCCGTGGGAGAATTACCCTGGTGCAAGCGTCGAGGCCGATACCGAGTTCATCAATCAATTCATCGAAAGCCAGGTACTGCGTATGCCGGAGCAGTATTTTTGGTTGCACAAGCGTTTCAAGACCCGGCCACCCGGAGAGCAGAGGTTCTACAAATGACAGATAGCCTGAAAATCGAAATCCGTCCCGTCACCCACCCGGACGTTCCCGCCATCTCCGCGTTGGCGCGCGAAATCTGGCAGGCCACCTATCCGGGGATCATCACCCAGGAGCAGATCGACTTCATGCTCGAGCAGCGCTACGGCCATGAGCGCCTCTATGACGATCTCGAAGATGCCGACAAGTGGCTGGACCAGGCGTTCCACGACGGGCGCCGGGTCGGCTTCGCCTTCAGCGAGATTCGCCGTGGCGAGTTCAAGCTCGACAAGCTCTATATCCATCCGGATGTGCAGCGCAAGGGCGTCGGCGGGCAGCTGATCGAGCACGTGGCGGCGCGCGCCCGCAAGCTCGGCTATCCGTGCGTGATCCTCGCCGTCAATAAGCGCAATACCAAGGCGATCGGGTCCTACAAGAAATACGGATTCGTGGTGCGTGAGGCGATTGTCGACGACATTGGCCACGGCTTCGTCATGGATGACTACGTGATGGAGAAGAAACTTTAAGAATTTGAGATAACCACCTGTCTCTGCTATTCTTTTCGAACACCAATCTGGAGCGGGTTGTGAAGCTGAAATTCTCGAAAATGCACGGTCTGGGCAACGATTTCGTTGTTCTCGACGGCATCCGCCAGCAGGTTGCGCTGACGCCGGAACAATTGCGCCATCTGGCCGACCGCCATTTCGGCATCGGCTGCGACCAGGTCTTGCTGGTCGAGGCGGCGGATGCGGCCGGCGTCGATTTCCGTTACCGCATTTTCAATGCCGACGGCAGCGAGGTCGAACAGTGCGGCAACGGCGCCCGCTGTTTCGTGCGCTTTGTCCATGAATCAGGGCTGACCGACAAGCGCGAGATCCGCGTCGAAACCCGGAGCGGGCTCATTGCGCCGCGTCTTGAAGGTGACGGCTCGGTCACGGTCGACATGGGAATTCCGCGCTTTTTGCCTGCTGAAATACCCTTCATCCACGACGAGGATGTCGTGATTTATTCGCTCGACGTCGCCGACGAATCGCTGGAAATCAGCGTCGTCTCGATGGGCAATCCGCATGCCGTGCAGGTCGTCGCCAGCGTCGACAGCGCGCCGGTCGGCGAGCATGGCCCGCTGATCGAGCGTCACGAACGTTTCCCGCAGCGGGTCAACGCCGGCTTCATGCAGGTGGTCGATCGCCACGCCATCCGTCTGCGCGTCTATGAGCGCGGATCGGGCGAGACGCTCGCCTGTGGCACCGGCGCCTGCGCAGCCGCGGTCACCGGTATCCGTCGTGGTCTGCTCGATTCGCCGGTGCGCGTCACGACGCGCGGCGGCGATCTCGTCATCGTCTGGGCCGGGCCCGGAAAGCCGGTCATGATGACCGGCCCGGCCGTCACTGTTTTCACTGGAGAAATTGAACTATGAGTGCGCCTTTCGCCGAGGATGTCGCCGAATATCTGAAGACCAATCCGGCATTTTTTGAGCAGTATGCGGATCTTCTGGCCCAGATCTATGTCCCGCATCCGCACGGGGGGCGTGCGGTTTCGCTCGCCGAGCGGCAGATGCTGACCCTGCGCGACAAGAACCGGCAGACCGAGAGCAAGCTGGCCGAACTGATCGCCTTCGGCGAGGAAAACGACCAGATCAGCGAAAAGGTGCACCGTTTGGCGGTCGGCCTGATCGCGGTCGAGACCTTCTCGGCCGTCATTCACCTGCTGAATTTCCATATGCGCGACGATTTCGCCGTGCCGCATGTGGCCCTGCGCCTGTGGAAAAAGCCGGAAGGCGTCGCCGAACTGCCCGAATTCGCCGCAGTGGCCGAGGAGCTGAAGGTCTTTGCCGATACCCTGGCCCACCCGTATTGCGGATCGACCTCCGGTTTCGGCACGGCTTCCTGGTTTGGCGAACAGGCGCCGCATATCCGCTCGCAGGCGCTGATCGCCCTCTGCGATGGCGGCAACACCTTCGGCATGCTGGCGCTGGGCAGCGAGGACGCCCAGCGCTTCTATGCCGACATGGGCAACCTCTATCTCGAGCGCATGGGCGAGATGGTCTCCGCGGCGCTGAGCCGGGTCGCCAAAGTGCCGCAGTGAGCGTGGCGCAGACGATCGACGTGTATCTGGCCGAACTGGCCGAACAGCGTCGGCAGTCGCCGCATACCGTCAGCAATTACCGGCGCGACCTGACCCGCCTGCTGGCACTGGCTGCGCCGGTCACGCCGCATCAACTGCAGGTGCACCAGATCCGGCGCTTCGTCGCCCAGTTGCATGCGCAGGGCCTTTCCGGGCGCTCGCTCGGGCGCATGTTGTCGGCGTGGCGCGGTTTCTTTGCCTGGCTGGGCCAGCGCAATCTCGTCGCCGCCAATCCTTGCGACGGGGTGCGGCCGCCCAAGTCGCCCCGTCGTCTGCCGAAGGCACTGTCGGTCGATGAGGCGTCGGCATTGCTGGCGCCGGATGGCGAAGACGACCCGCTGCTGGCGCTCCGTGATTCGGCCATCTTCGAGCTTTTCTATTCGTCCGGGCTGCGCCTTGCGGAACTTGCGGCGCTCGATATCGATGTGCTCGAGGGCGTTCTGGCTGAGGGTGAGGTCCGCGTGCTCGGCAAACGCAACAAGGCGCGCATCGTGCCGGTCGGGGCCAAGGCGCGCGAGGCGCTGGCGGCCTGGCAGGCGGTGCGCGAGCAACTTGCCGCCACGGGCGAGCGCGCGCTGTTCGTCAGCCGGCGCGGGTCACGCCTGGGCCATCGCTCGATCCAGCTGCGCCTGGGGCGCCAGGCGCTGATCGCCGGGATGCCGCGCCATGTACATCCGCACATGCTGCGCCATTCCTTCGCCTCGCACGTCTTGCAGTCATCGGGCGACCTGCGCGCGGTTCAGGAAATGCTCGGCCACGCCAGCATTGCCTCGACGCAGGTATATACACATCTCGATTTTCAGCATCTGGCCAAGGTCTACGACTCGGCGCATCCGCGGGCCAAGCGCTCGTAAGCCTGCGGTCGACGGTAAAAGAAGCATGAAAATCAAGCTTCAATTGACCTTTTCGGCCGTTGTCACTATGATTGACTGTTTTGAAAATTCGCCGGAATCAAGGAGTTAGTCATGGCCATCAACCGTACCCGCCGTTCTTCCCTGGAACGCCGCAGCATTTCCAAGTCCAGCAAGCGCCTGTTCAAGGGCACCGGCAAGACCATGTTCAAGGTCATCTACGCTGCCGAATGCCACGCCCGTAACCGCAAGGCACTGGGCGCCTGAGCTTTACCAGATTGGTCGGGCCCCGGTTGCCGCAAGGCAGCCGGGGCTTTTCATTTGGGATCGGGAAAACATGGCTCAGCTGATTCTCATGCCGGGTAAGGAACGCTCCGCGTTCAAGCACCGCCACCCGTGGGTCTTCGCCGGCTCCGTCGGGCGTCTCGAAGGACGTGCCCGGCCGGGTGATACCGTCGAGGTGCTGGCCGACAACCTGCGCCCGCTGGGCCGTGCCGCCTACAGTCCGAAATCGCAGATCCGCGCCCGTTTCTGGACTTTCGACCCGGAAGAGTCAGTCGATGACGCCTTCTTCAAGCGTCGCATCGCTGCCGCCGTGGCGCGCCGCCAGGCGTTGCCGGAGTTGCGCGGTCAGCAGGGCTTGCGCCTGATCCATGCCGAATCCGATGGCCTGCCGGGCGTCATCGCCGACCAGTATGGCGACACTGTCGTCGTCCAGCTGACCTCGGCCGGCGCCGATAAATGGCGTTACGCTATCGTGCATGCGCTACTCAAGGCGACCGGTTGTGCGCGTGTTTACGAGCGCTCAGACTCTGACGTGCGCAGTCTGGAAGGGCTGGAGCCGACGACCGGCTGGCTCTCCGGCGCGGCGCCGGAGGCGCCGCTGGCGATCGAGGAAAACGGCGTGACGCTCGCGGTCGACATCGTCGCTGGCCACAAGACCGGTTTCTATCTCGACCAGCGCGACAACCGCGCCCTGCTCGGCCAGCTGGCTGCCGGCAAGGATGTCCTCAACTGCTTCTGCTATACCGGCGGCTTTTCGCTGCAGGCTTTGGCTGGCGGCTCGGCGAGCGTGCTGTCCATTGATTCCTCGGGTCCGGCGCTGGCCCAGGCGCAAGCCAATCTGGCGCTCAACCCGCATTTGCCGGCTGAGCGCGCCGAGTGGCGCGAGGCGGATGTCTTCCAGGCCTTGCGCGATTTCCGCAAGGCAGGCCGGCTTTTCGACCTGATCGTCCTCGACCCGCCCAAGCTTGCCCCGTCGGCGGCGCATGCCGAGCGTGCCGCGCGGGCCTACAAGGACATCAACGTGCTCGGCTGCCGGCTCCTGAAGCCGGGTGGCCTGCTGATGACCTATTCCTGTTCCGGCGGCATCGGGCTCGAGCTCTTCCAGAAGATCGTCGCCGGGGCGGCGGTCGACGCCGGTCGTGAAGCGCGCATCGTGCGTCGCCTGGCGGGCGCTGCGGATCATCCGGTGGCCCTGGGCTTTCCCGAAGGTGAATATCTCAAGGGCTTGCTCGTCCAGGTCGACTAGAATCACGCCGTGAGTCCGCTGCGCCATCTCCTCCTCGTCGTCGTTCTTCTCTTCGCCCAGCTGGCGGCCGGCGCGCACGCGGTCGGCCACACCGAGGGCAAGGACGGCTTGCCGACCCATGTCTGCGAACTTTGCGTGGCGGCGCACGACCTTGGTTCGGCACTGCCAGCGCTGGCAGCCTTGCCGCCGGTATCTCTTCCCCGATTGATCCCCGCTGCACTGCAGGTCAACGACCGCAGTGCCTTCCCGCCGCCTGCCGCACCCCAACGCGGCCCGCCTTCCGCCTGAAAACGCCCGTCTTTTAGCCGTCGACCGCAGCCATCGAAGCTGCGCTCGCGTCCATCGCGTTTTCAGGAGAATTCCATGTTGCACAAGCCATCTATCGTCATGGCCGCCTTGCTTGCCGCTTCGTGCGGTGCGCAGGCGGCCTCCGATGCCGACCTCGCGGCCATCCGCAGCCAGATCGACGAAATGAAAAAGACTTACGAGCAGCGCATCGCCGCGCTCGAGAACAAGCTTGCCCAGGCGGAAGCCGATGCCAGGGCGAAGCCGCTGGCGCCGGCTGCAGCGAGTCCGGCCGTCGCCGACCGGTCCGCACCGGCCCCCGTTGCCACGGCAGCACCGACCAGCGCCAGCGCCTTCAACCCAGAGGTGTCGCTGATCCTGCAGGGCCAGTACATCAACTCGAAAAACATTCCCGATCGCGGCATCAGCGGCTTCTGGCCGAATCAGCTCGATAACCTGCGCGGCTTTTCGATCAACGAGACCGAACTGGTGATCGGCGGCGGTATTGACCCCTACTGGCGCGGCCAGGCGATCTTCGCCGTCAACGACAACGAGGTGGGCGTCGAGGAGGCCTGGTTCCAGTCGCTGGCGATCGGTCTCGGCATCGGCGTCAAGGGCGGGCGCTACCGCTCGAGCATCGGCTATCTGAACGAACAGCACCCGCACCAATGGGATTTCGCCAATGCACCGCTGATGTACCTGGCAATGTTCGGTCCCGAAGCCAGCTTCCGGGAGGATGGCGTGCAGCTCAAATGGCTGGCGCCGACACCGATGTTCCTGGAGTTCGGGGCCGAAGCCGGGCGCGGTGCGAACTATCCCGGCACCGAAACAAACAAGAATGGCGTGGGCGCCTGGGCTCTCTATGCGCATTTGGGCGATGACCTGGGTGTCGCCAATAGCTGGCGGGCCGGGCTTTCCTACCTGAGGACCTCCTCGGACAATCGCGAAGCCGATTTCTACGACATCAACGGCCTTCCGGCGCGGGCCACTTTCACTGGCAACACCGACACCTGGCTCGCCGATTTCGTCTGGAAATGGGCGCCTGACGGCAACCCGAAGTATCAGAACTTCAAGTTCCAGAGCGAGTATTTCTGGCGCCGGGACAAGGGCGACCTGAACTGCGCCGGCCTCGGCACCGCCTGCGATCCCCTGGCGGCGGGCGACACGGTGAGCGGCAATTACAATACCCGCCAGAGCGGCTGGTATGCCCAGGGCGTCTTCCAGTTTACGCCGAACTGGAGAGCCGGCCTGCGTTACGATCAACTCGATAGCGGCGTTCAGGATCTCGGTCCCAACGCCGGTAACCTGGTGGTCGAGGATTACAAGCCGAAGCGCGCCACGGCGATGGTCGATTACAGCTGGAGCGAGTTTTCCCGGCTCCGCCTGCAGTTCGCCCAGGATAAATCGATGCTGGGAATCACTGAGAACCAGTGGATCCTCCAGTACATCATGAGCCTTGGCGCGCATGGCGCGCACCGGTTCTAGGAGAACCAAAATGATCAAATTCCTGATGACAATGTTGCTGGCGGCGGCAAGCCTGCCTGGCTTCGCCGCTTTGCAGGTCTTGGCTACGGTGCCGGAGTGGGGCGCGCTGGCGCGCGAAATCGGCGGCGACAAGGTCAGCGTGTTCACCGCGACGACCGCCCTGCAGGACCCGCATCGCATACAGGCGCGGCCTTCGTTGCTCGCCCAGGCGCGGCGCGCCGACCTCGTCGTGGCGACCGGGGCTGACCTCGAAGTCGGCTGGCTGCCGCTGGTTCTGCGCGATTCCGGCAATGCCAACATCCAGCCCGGCCGCCCGGGCTATTTCGAAGCCGCGCGCTTCGTCACCATGCTCGACGTGCCGGTGGTGCTCGATCGCTCCCAGGGTGATATTCACGCCGCCGGCAATCCGCATATCCAGCTCGACCCGCGCAACCTGTTCAGGATCGGCGAAGCACTGGCCATCCGCCTCGGCGAGATCGATCCGCCCAATGCGGCCGCCTACCAGGCCGGCTACAAGGCCTTCGCCGGCAAGTGGCAGGTCGCCATCGCGCGCTGGGAAAAGGAGGCGCTGCCGCTGCGTGGTGTGACGGTCCTCGCACACCATGACTCCTTCATCTACCTGGCGAACTGGCTCGGCTTCAAGACGACTGGAACGCTGGAGCCGAAGCCGGGGATCGAACCGACCAGCGGCCAGCTCTCCAGCCTGGTCGCGCGCCAGCAGACCATGCCGGCCAAGATGGTGTTGCGCACCGCCTACCAGAACGACGGGCCGAGTCTGTGGATTGCCGACAAGGCGGGCATTCCGGCGGTACTGCTGCCATTTACCGTCGGTGGGACGCTCGAGGCCGGCGACTTGTCCGGCCTGTTCGACGACACCGTGCGCCGCCTGTTGAAAGGCTTGCATTGAGCGACGTTCTGGTCCGCGTCCGGGGACTGGTGGCCGGCTGGGACAGTCCGGCCACGGCGCCCCTCGATTTCGTCGTGGAATCGGGGCGAATTCTCGGGTTGACCGGCGCCAACGGGGTCGGCAAGACGACGCTGCTCTCGGCGCTCGCCGGCCGGGCGCGGGTATTTTCCGGGGCGTTGGAGATGCGCCCGGGCCTGCGCCTGTCGCTGCAGACCCAAGACGTGCCGCCGGTGAACGGCGTGCCGCTCAGCGGGCGGGAACTCCTGGCCCTGACCGGTGCCACCATGGCTGGCCTGCCGCCGTGGCTGGCCGGGCGTATCGATGACCGCCTCGACCGCCTGTCGGGCGGGCAAAGGCATTACCTCACCCTGTGGGCGGTCCTGCTGGCGCCGGCCGATCTGGTGTTGCTCGACGAGCCCACCAACAACCTCGACAGCGCCGGCGTCGATCACCTGGCCGGCGTGCTGCGCCGGCTCGCCGGGTCGGGCATCGGGCTGGTCCTGGTCAGTCACGATCACGAGTTCGTCGAGCGCGTCTGCGATCAGGTCATCGTTCTCGGGGAGCCTGCGCATGTGGTCTGACCTGTTCGTCCTGCCTTTCCTGACCGGACTCTGTCTGGCGCTGGTGCTTCCGGTCCTCGGCTGCTTCCTGCGCCTGCGCGACGAATGGCTGGCGGCGCTGGCCTATGCCCACGTGGCCGCCGCCGGCGCGCTGCTGGCGCTGATCGGCGGCGTCATGCCTGCCCTCGGTGGCATGGCCGCGGCGGCGCTTGCCGGGGGCGGAAAGCGGCTGTTTGCCGGGCGCCTGGCCGGTGGCGCGGCATTCGCCTTGTTGCTGCTGGGCGGCTGGGCGGTTGCCGTGCTGCTCGCTGCCAACCAGCCGCTGGCCGAGCAGCTCGGCCATTCGCTGTTCGATGGCCAACTCTATTTTTCCGGGGTGGCGCAACTGGCACTGGTGGCGCCGTGGTCGCTGTTCGCCGCCGTGGCGTTCGTCCTCCTGTCGCGCCATCTGCTGCTGGCGCGCGTCTATCCCGACTATTTCACGGCGCGCCGTCTGCGCGCCTGGCCCGTGGTCCTCGGATTCGACCTGGTGGCTGCCCTGACCCTGGCCCTGGCGACGATGACCATGGGCGTCATGGGCGGTTTCGCGCTGGTCTTCGTGCCGGCCTGGATCGCCTTCCGCCGTGCCCGCAGCTGGCGCAAGGGGATGTTGTTGGCGGTGGTGATCGGCGTCGCCGGCTATGGCGCCGCCTTCCTGCTGGCGCTGGGACTCGACCAGCCGTTCGGGCCGGTGCTTGCATTGCTGCTGATCGCGGTGGGCTTGATCATTGCATGACGCCGTGCGGCATGCTAAAACGGCGGTTCTGCAATCGAGGTAAGTATGGTCTTTTCGCTGTTCAAGAAAAAAGTGCAAAAAATGCCGGAGCGCGAAGTCATGCGCCCGAAGCAGGCAACGGCCCCGAATTCCGTGCTCCCGGCGCCGCCGGGAGCGAAGGACGAAGCCGTCAAGACACCAGAGCCGCTGCCCGACCTGGAGTTCACCACCGGCCCTGGCCCGGCGGTGGCTGCCGACAAGGCTGCCGGCAGCAGGCCGTCGCAGCCGAAAACCAGGGAAGAAATGGCGCTCGTGATGTCCGAGTTCGAGCGCGAGTTCACCGACTCGAGCGTGATGGCGATCGATGTCGACCATGGCGCCGAGTCGATCCAGGCCGATATCGAACAAGTTGCCGTGCTCTATGCCAACGGCCAGGATGCTGTGGTCGGTCCGCTTCTGGAGTCGTTGCTCGGGGCCTATCCCGGAACGGAAGGGCTGCGCCTGTGGCAGATGCTGTTCGATTTCCTGCAGCTTAAAGGCGACCGGGCGGCTTTCGACAAACTGGCGGCCGAGTTCGTCCAGACCTGCGAAATGTCGCCGCCGGCCTGGCGCCAGGCCC
>ERZ724517.1063-NODE-1063-length-15701-cov-7.107951_pt1 | contig 15701 bp, 9 predicted proteins | sample MGYA00376050_ERZ724517 | MGnify/ENA primary metagenome ERZ724517 (study PRJEB28724, sample SAMN07190886) | activated sludge metagenome | isolation source: activated sludge of sewage treatment plant in Hong Hong | place: USA: Christiansburg, Virginia | collected... | reverse complement strand
TTTCTCGAAAGTCAACAGATCGATGCTACCATCGCCACCGCTAACATGTTTTAATGCTATCTTAGAAGATGATGAACTCAAAACGTTCCAATCTTCACTAATGGATTCAAACGAACCGTTAGACGCGCTAAAGAAAATACCCATTTTTGTAGAACCACTATCCGAATAAGTTTCCCAGGCTCCACTTTGAGTAGTCGAACCGTTTACAGCTGTCAACGCGCCTCCAGAAGCAAAAGTAAATGCATATCCACTGAAATTAGAAGTTTGGGTTGAACCGTCTTCACTGTATAAAGTAACACGCCAAGTTCCGCTAGTAGCGTTAGTATTTACTTGACTAGGGCTCGATGAAGAAGAACTTGAATTATCATCATCAGAACTACACATAGATGCCACGTTGAACATAAAAATCAACGCTAGAATTGGAATTAATTTTAGTTTTTTCATAGTTATTAAAGTTTGGGTTAAATTTATTTGAGTTTAATTAATTTTTTGTAATTGTCAAAAGGTCGATACTTTTATCATCACTAATGTGTTGCAGGGTAATTTCTGAATCTACGGCCGTCAATACTTTCCAATCTTCGCTGATTGACTCAAAAGAACCTTTGGTTTCAGTAGCGGTAAAATCGATGGTGATTTTTACTTTACCACTTTCTGACGTCGAATTCCATGTTCCGTTTTTAGTTAAAACCGTTTCCGTAGCTACTAAAGTTTTATCGGCATTAAAAGCAAAAGCATAACCTGAAAAATCTGAAGTGTGGTCGATTCCTGCTTCATCATAAAGCGTAACAGCCCAAGTTCCGGTTGTAATCATGGTATTAACTTCAGCAGTTGTAATTCCGGGCGCTACCGTTTTATCGTCTTTCGAACAACTGATGGTTACAAAACTAATGGCAATAAAAAATACTGCTGCTATGATAAAAGAATGCTTTTTCATGGTTAAATTTTTAAGTGAACTGTAAATGTAAGTATTTAGTTTTTGGAAAAACTTAAGTAATGAATCTCTCCATTTCCGCCGCTTTCGTGACGAAGCTTTATAAGGGTTGTACTGTATTCTAATACGCGCCAATCGTCTTCAATTTCATCTAAAAGATCGCCGTCAAAACTCAAATCTAATTTGGAATAACCGTCGTCCATGTAGTTACTCCAAGTTCCATTAATGGTTGTTGTGTTTTTTACTGCAATAGCAGTTCCGTTGGATGAAAAGGTAAAATTATATCCATTAAAATGGTAAGTTTCGTTTGTTGTACCTTCAATAAAGCTAGACACATACCAAGTGCCGCTTGCCATTATTTCTGGTAATGTCGTTGGAATTGGAACCGTATTACAATCATCAATCGTGTTTTCAATTCCGGCTTGCAATTGTGCATTCGAATTAAAAACAACCACTTCACTATTTGATTTCGTCATCGATAACGGATAAACAATACTATAAATTTCGTCTGTTGTCAAGCCTTGAACAAAATTATACAACTGTGTATTACTAGTAATAGTAATTGTAGTCGGTGTTTGTGTAGCAATATTGTAGGCATTAATGACAACTGGGTAATTAAAATCGATACATTCAATCTCACAAAAAGAACTGTTGGGTGCGCAAGCCGCCACTATACTTTGATATTGTGCTTGGCTGGTTACGACAACTTGTTGATAGTTTTTATATTTAATGGTAATCGGAAAACTAAAATGAATGACATCATCATCATTTGAATATTGATTGATAATATCACGAACCGTTTGATAATCAGCTGTAGTGTTTACGATAACTGCAGTACTATTGACCGTTAATGAAACTGGTAAAACGACTCCAAAACAATCTTGCCCATCAAGTATGTTGTCTATCGCTGTAGGATATTGTGATACGCGTGAAACTAACGAAGACAAAGTAGAAGATTTGGTTAAACCTTGTGGTGTTGTCGATGCTAAAGTTTCTTCTTTTTGGCAGGAATTTAATCCTAAAAAAAGGAATGCTATTAAGTAAAAAATATAGTTTTTCATGTTTTGTATACTGTGTTGACAACAATAGAACAAATTTCAATAAAAAAACCCTACTTCCAACATTTTTTTTCTAATTTCACTTCATCGAAATCGATTAAATTATTTATGAATACTTCCCATTCAAAAGGTATTTGCGACGAAACGCTGTTTGCTACTTTTTTCAAATCGAACGTAAAATCATTACGGAACTATCTGTATTTCAAATTCGGAAACGAAGAACAATCCAATGATATTACGCAAGATGCCTTTATTAAAGTCTGGGAAAATTGCGCCGACATTCCACCTGAAAAAGCAAAATCTTTTCTATATACCGTCGCGAACAACACCACTTTAAATCAAATTGCACATCAAAAAGTAGTGTTGAATTACGCTAAAAATAATGTCAACAGCGACAGAACCAATCAGAGTCCAGAATATATTTTAGAAGAAGATCAGTTTAAAGACAAATTAGAAAAAGCCATTGCCAACCTTACCGAAGCGCAACGTACCGCATTCTTATTGAATCGCATCGAAGGAAAAAAATATGCTGAAATTGCTGAGATGCTCAACATCAGTGTCAAAGCAGTCGAAAAGCGAATCCATGGCGCACTGATTTCATTGCGAACCAATATCGAACAATTCAAGTAGGGTATTTATACTTTAATCTGTTTTACAACAAATGAAACCAAAAATGGAAGAAAATTACGAATTAGCGAAATGGTTGGCTGGAGAAATGTCAGAGGCTGAATTGCAAGCTTTTCAAAAGACTCCTGCTTACGAAACTTACCATAAAATTGCCCAATATTCCAGTCAATTGGAAGCACCTGCTTTCAACGCTGATACCGTGTTTAAGAATGTCATCGCACAACCTAAAAAATCAGTAAAAGTTGTGGCACTTCATCAAACTTGGTGGTTTAAAGTGGCGGCTGTTTTTGTACTTTTCTTGGGATTGACCTTTTTCTACAAAACCAATATTGCGGTTACTGAAACTGCAACAAACGGAGCACAAACTGTTTTTACACTGCCTGACAATTCAAGTATTGTTTTGAATTCTGGTTCAGAAATCGAATACAACAAATGGAGTTGGGACAAAAATCGGGCATTGCAACTTTCTGGAGAAGCTTATTTTAAAGTAGCCAAAGGGAAAAAATTTGAAGTCAATACGCATTTAGGAACCGTAACCGTTTTGGGAACACAATTCAACGTAAAAGCAAGAAACAACCGATTTGATGTGACTTGTTATGAAGGTCGTGTGAAGGTAAACTACCAAAACCAAGAAATCGTTATAACAAGAGGAAAAAGAGTTTCTTTTGAAAACGGAGTGCTGCTTGCAATTCCAGATACGACAGTGCTTCAACCAGAATGGACTTCAGGTGAATTGGCTTTTGTAAATGAAAATCTAACTGCGATTCTGGCTGAACTCGAACGCCAATTTGATTGTAGTATTGACTTTAAAGGTGCCTCCACTTCTCAACTATTTACCGGAACACTTCCTGCGAAAAATTTAGACGATGCGTTGCAAATACTTGCTGCTACTTATCATTTAAAAAGCAAAAAAGAATCGGATCATAAAATCACTCTAGAACTTCTTGATGTGGAAAAGTAGTTGTCGTTTTATAATTTTTTTATCGCTTCTTTTTCAAACTTTTGCAACGGCTCAGAATGAAAAAGCAGCCATACCTTTGAAACAACTTTTAGATGAAATCGCGCAGCAACACCAAGTAAATTTCAATTATATTGAAGACGAAATTGTAATTTTTAAAATTGTTCCGCCTGCTAAAAAATTGACATTAGAAGCCAAAATCAATTACATAAAAAAAGAAACAAAATTACTGTTCGCACTCATCAACAAGAAATACTTTACGATTTCCAACGATCAACAAGTAGACAAACCTTTGTGTGGTTTTCTAATCGATGCCGAAAGCAAGTTGCCCATAGAAAACGCAATTGTAAGTATTAAAAATACCAGCACAGAAACGGCAACCAATGAAAAAGGGTATTTTGAATTACCTATAGTTTCTCCCAATGATATTCTATTTAGGCATCAAAGTTATGAATCAAAAAGCATTGAAGCTCGAGATTTGTATGTTAGCAATTGCCCATCGCTATTTTTAAATCCTGTACTACAAGAACTTACAGAAGTAGTTGCACAACAATACTTAACTACAGGTATTAGCAAAAAAAAGGACGGAACCATAGAAATCAAACCTAAAAAATTCGGTATCCTTCCGGGTTTGATAGAGCCTGACGTATTGCAGACATTGCAACAAATACCCGGAATTTATAGTGCCGACGAAACCATCACCAACCTCAATGTTCGCGGTGGAACGCACGATCAGAATTTGTTTTTGTGGAATGGCATTCGGATGTTTCAAACAGGACATTTTTTCGGACTCATTTCTGCTTTCAACCCATCGCTAGCGCATACCATATCGATTTCCAAAAATGGAAGCTCGGCATTTTTCGGTGAAAGTGTTTCGAGTGTGGTAGCCATTTCAACACATTCCAAAAACATTGAAGAAAGTAAATCGAGTATTAGTTCTAATCTGATAAGTGCCGAGTTTTATTCGAAGATAAAACTAACACCAAAAGCCAGTTTTGAAATTTCAGGAAGACGCTCTTTAACCGATTTTTTCTCTTCAACTACTTATAAAAACTACAGAAATCGGGTTTTTCAAAATACCATCATTACCGATTTAGAGACCAATACGGTTAGTCCAGTTCAAAGTAAAGAGAATTTCTACTTTTATGATTTAACGTTGCAATACCAGCAAAAATTCGGAACGAAGCATGATTTGACCATCGATGCCATTACGATTCGAAACAATTTGAATGTTGACCAAACCAAAAGCACGACTCAAAAAAACAGTTTTTTAAGCCAACAAAACTTAGGAGGTGCAGTGCGTTGGAGAAGCATATGGAATGCCAATAATACCAGTCAAATTAATATTGCATCATCGTATTATAATTTAGATGCCACGCGTGAATCGATACAAAACACACAGGTATTTAATCAGAGTAATTCGGTGCTCGATTTCGGTATACAACTGAAGCATATTTACCAATTGTCAAAAACAGTGGCAATCCATGCAGGTTATCATTGGAATGAAACAGGTATTACCAACTCGGATGAAATCAATACACCAGCCTTTTCTAGAAATATTAAAGAAGTAAGTGTCTCACATATCGGGATTGGAGAAATGCAATACCAATCTCTAAATAGCAAAACCTATTTGACAGTGGGAAGCCGCGTGAATTACTTCGAAAAATATGAAAAGTATATCATAGAACCTCGACTTCAACTGAATCAAACCATTACAAAACCGTTGAGTATTGAAATTCTTGGGGAGCAAAAAAGCCAAACTTTGTCTCAAATCATCGACTTACAGCAAGATTTTTTAGGTATAGAAAAAAGACGTTGGACGATGGCAAACGACACATCCATACCGATTCAAAAAAGCAATCAGTTGAGTGTTGGTTTGACATTTAAAAACAAGCAATGGCTGGTTACTTTAGAAAATTTTTATAAAAAAATTACAGGTATCACCAGCAATGGCCAAGGATTTCAGAACCAATTTGAATTTATAAAAGCCAATGGCGACTATAAAGTTTTAGGTACAGAAATTTTGGTTCAACGACAATTTAAAAAATGCTATGCTTGGTTGAGTTACAGTTATAATGACAATCAGTATAGTTTTAAAACATTAAATGCCACTGATTTTCCAAACAATTTTGAATTGATTCATGCTTTGTCTGCTGCGTTGATTTACGACTGGAACACTTTTAAAATAGCACTGGGTGGAAAATGGCATTCAGGAAAACCGATTACCAATCCGTTAAACTATGTGCTTAATACTACCGATCCGGCACAACCAAAAATAGATTATGATTTGCCTAACGACACGCATTTACCTGAGTATTTTCAGTTGAATTTTTCAGCTTCAAAAGATTGGAAATTGAATCAGAGAATGACTTTACAAACTAGTCTTTCCGTTTTAAATGTATTGAATAACCAGAACATCATCCACCGATATTATCGCATCAATGCTACAAAAGATGGTATCGAGAAAATCAATACCTATTCGCTGCAGCGAACACCAAATCTCAATATCAAGTTGAGTTTTTAATTACATTCTTTCAGGAACATCAATTCCAAGAAGGCGAAACGACGATTGAATGGTTTCGCTTACTTTTTTGGATAACTGCACGCGAAACACTTTTTTAGTCATATCCTCTTCACCTAAAATAGAAACGGTTTGATAAAAAGAATTGTATTCTTTAACCAAATCATAAGTATAATTAGCAATTAATGCTGGGCTATGATTGTGCGCTGCGTTTTGAATCACTTCTGGATACAATTCGAGTTGTTTGATTAGTTCTTTTTCTTTAGGATGCAAGGACACTTCGTTTGGACTCAAGGCTACCGCTGTATCGAAATCTGCTTTGCGCAAAATAGACTGAATTCGGGCATAAGTATATTGAATAAACGGCCCAGTATTTCCAGCAAAATCAACCGATTCTTCTGGATTGAATAGAATTCGTTTTTTAGGATCTACTTTCAAAATATAATATTTTAAAGCACCTAAACCAATCATTTTATAGAGTTTTTCTTTTTCAGCATCAGAATAACCATCGAGTTTGCCTAACGATTCTGCGAGTTGCTTGGCGGTTTGCGTCATGTCATCCATCAAATCATCGGCGTCGACAACTGTTCCTTCTCGAGATTTCATTTTCCCAGAAGGCAAATCGACCATACCGTATGACAAATGGAATAAGTTCTCAGACCAATCGAAACCTAACTTTTTCAAGATTAAAAACAATACTTTAAAATGATAGTCTTGTTCGTTACCAACCGTATATACCATACCGCCAACATCTGGAAAATCTTTCACTCGTTGAATGGCGGTACCGATATCTTGTGTCATATATACTGCGGTGCCATCAGAACGCAAGACAATTTTGCGGTCTAAACCATCCGAAGTTAAGTCGATCCAAACAGAACCATCTGGATCTTTTTCGAAAACACCTTTGTCTAGACCGATTTGAACTACTTCTTTTCCTAGTAAATATGTATTGCTTTCATAATAATAGGAATCGAAATCTACACCCAGATTTTGATACGTTTCTGCAAACCCGTCATATACCCATTGGTTCATGGTTTTCCATAGTTGCACGACAGCTTCGTTTCCGGCTTCCCAATCTAGTAGCATCTTTTGAGCTTCAAGGATCATCGGTGCTTCTTTTTTAGCAACTTCTTCTGATTTTCCTTCCGCCATTAAGACATTGATTTCTTCTTTATAGGCTTTATCGAAAGCAACATAATATTTCCCAACCAACTTATCCCCTTTTAAACCGGTGCTTTCCGGTGTTTCACCTTGACCGAACTTTTGCCAGGCGAGCATCGATTTGCAAATATGAATACCACGATCGTTGATAATCTGAGTTTTGTATACTTTTTTCCCTGCCGCTTTGCAGATTTCTGCCACCGAATAACCCAAAAGATTGTTTCTAACATGTCCGAGATGCAAAGGTTTGTTGGTATTGGGTGAAGAATATTCAACCATAATTGCTTTCTCATTATGGTTAGGCGTTACAAAACCATACTGAGGATTTTCTTTTATGCTATTGAAAAATGAAGTATAGTATGCATCTGCGATTACAATATTTAAAAAACCTGAAACCACATTAAAGCTGGTCACTTCATTGGTATTGGCTACCAAATAATCACCTAGTTTCTTACCAATTTCTGCAGGATTGCTTTTGATTTGTTTCAAAAATGGAAATAAAACCAAAGTGATATCGCCTTCAAATTCTTTCCGAGTAGCTTGAAATTCGACTTTATCAAAAGTTACATCGAAAAGTTCTGTTAATGCTTTTTGAATCGGAGCAGTAAGAAATAAAGAAAGTGACATGGTAGTTTGAATTAAGGTGGCAAAGATAGGACAACTGATTTAATTATAAAATGTAAATGCGTAGACATTCTATTTAGGTAGTTCAATTTAAGAAGTACCTTATTTAATAACATTTATTTCAAACCTGCAATGAAAAACAGTTCTTTTTGTAATCAAAATTGTAAGTTTTTTATATCAAATAAATTCAAAAAGATGTATTTCATCGATTTTATTTGCATTTTACCGATATAAGTACAAATCTTTGGAGTGTCAAAATAAATATATTAATAGTAAATCCCAAATCTACTATGAAAAAATTACTACTCATTATAGCTATGGCTATAACTGTATCGTGCTTTTCGCAAGCCATTACAGTCAGCACAAATACGTATTCAGTACCTCAATTGGTGAATACTGTATTAATTAATTCGCCTTGCGTGTCAGCCCAAAACATTACTTGGAAGACAGGAACTAATTTTAGTTCATCAAACGGTATTGGATTTTTTCAAAATTCAAACCCAAACTTCCCAATGAACTCTGGTGTTATTTTAAGTACTGGCGACATTACGCATGCCGCTGGGCCTAACACAACATTTTTGAATGATGGAGCTGCCAATTGGCCAGGTGATACTGATTTAGAAAGCACTTTACTACAATCGGGGATTACGATGAATTCTGTAAATGCAACCATTTTAGAATTTGACTTTACGCCTATTTCACCTACATTCAATTTTGAATTTTTGTTTGCTTCTGAGGAATACGGCAATTTTCAGTGTCAATTTTCTGATGCCTTTGCTTTTTTGCTAACCAATACTACAACTGGCGTAACTAAAAATTTAGCAGTTGTTCCTAGTACAAACATTCCGATTTCTGTAGTAACGATTAGAGATTTCTTATACAACTCATCTTGCCCTTCGGCGAATGCCCAGTTTTTTGGAAGTTATAATGGAGGATCAGATGCAGCTAATGCAGCGATTAACTTTAATGGGCAAACAAAATTGATGAATGCTTCAGCGGTATTAGTGCCAAATACAACATATCACATTAAATTAGTTATTGCTGATCGTTCTGACGAAGGATCTGATTCGTCTATTTTCATCGCCTCAGATACTTTCAATATCGGACAAGATGTTTTAGGCTTGAATTTGACTAATGCTAATAATACTGCTTTATGTTTCGGAACAAGTCATACATTGACTTCAAATTTAAATCCGGCTGATTATACTTTTAGTTGGACTAGAAATGGATCTCCATTAGCTGGTGAAACCGGACCTAACTTGGTGATTACGCAACCTGGAGTTTATGGTATTACTTATCAAAAAACAATCAGCGGCTGTCAACCCATAACAGATTATGTTACCGTTGATTATTTGCCTGAAATTATCACTCCAAATCCTAAAAACTTATACCGATGTAATACAGGAAGTGCAACTTACTCATTCGATTTAGCTACAAACACTCCTATAATTAAAGCAGGCTTAAATCCGTTGACTCAAGTAAGTTATTTTGCTTCTTTAGCAAATGCAAATGCTGGAACCAATGTGCTGCCAACCAATTATACCGCAACACCAGGTACAACCATTTATGTTCGCATTAAAAGTCATAATAGTGCTTGTTATACAGTAAAAACATTTCAACTCTTAGTTTCCGCACCACCAGTAGCACATCAGGCACCGAACATGACAAAATGTTCTGGCTCTGCTTTTAACAATGCAGCCTTTGATTTAAACCAACAAACTAATGCAGTCTTGGCAGGTCAATCGGCACAAGAATATACGGTTAGTTACTATACTTCTTTAGCCAATGCTAATGGTGGTACGAACCCTGTAAACAACAATTACATTTTTGCTACCAACAATACTCCAATTTTTGTTCGTGTTCAAAGCGCAACAGATAGTTCTTGTTATGCCACATCAAGTTTTTCACTTTTTGTTAGTCAATTACCATTGGTTGACGTTCTACAAAGGGCTTATGTGTGCGTAGGTTTCACATTACCGGCATTAACTAATGGAAATTATTTTACAGGACCAAATGGAACTGGAACGCCTCTTTTTGCAGGAGACACAGTGAGTTCTACCTCAACAATTTACATTTTTAACCAACCTAATGGACCAAGCGGATGTTCTAATAGCAGTAACTTCTTAGTAACTGTATTGGATCCTGAAACAATTGTGCCCGAAAGCGATAGCTATTGTGGAAGTTATACTTTATCTGCGCCAGCTGTTGGAGGTTTCTTCACACAATCTGGTGGACAAGGAACAGAAATACCTCCAGGAACCATCATTACATCAACTCAAACCATCCATTTCTACTACGAAGCTACTGAAGCACCGTTTTGTATTATTGATGAAAATTTTACAATCACTATTCTTCCAACTATAGCGGTAGGCAACTTTACAACGGTTTTTGACTGTACTTCTTATACTTTACCGGCTTTAACTGAAGGAAATTATTATACACAACCCAACGGACAAGGAACACTTTTATCTGTTGGTACAGTAATTACAAGTTCACAAACGGTTTATGTATATGCAGCAACACCTGATAACTGTACTGCTTCAGCCTCTTTTGAAGTAATCATTGGAATTACAATTCCAGCAGACATTTCACAATGTGTACCTTATCCTTTGCCTGCATTACCAATCGGAAAATACTATACTGGACCACAAGGTACTGGACAAGAAATTTCAGCAGGATCAGTAATCAATTTGTCTCAAACGGTTTATGTTTATGTAGCCAATACTAGTGGAAACAATTGTACCGATGATATTCATTTTTCAATAGCCATCGCACAACCAATTATTGATACGCTAACAGATGTTACTGTGTGCGAACAATATACATTGCCAACCTTAACTAGCGGCGATTACTACACCGGAACAAATGCTACTGGAACGCAATTGCATGCAGGTGACAGCATAACAACTTCGCAAACCATTTATATTTTCAAACAATCGACATCAAGTGCTAGTTGCAGTAATGAATCTAGCTTTGTAGTGACTATTAGTCCTAAACCAGTAATTGATTCAAGATCTGACATTGATATTTGCAACTCGTATGTATTAACTAATCTAGCAGATGGAAACTATTATACAGGTCCAAACGGCACTGGAACCATGTTGCCAGGTGGTACTGTAATAACAACCTCACAAACCATTTACATTTATGCTGTTGATACCGTAGCACCATTTTGTACTAGTGAAAATAGTTTTACAGTAACTGTATTTTCTATCGAAGCTGATGCTCCTGCCAATGTTGTGGCGTGCGATAGCTATGTATTGCCTGCATTAACAAGAGGAAATTATTTTAAACTTCCAGGCGGACCAAGTAGTGGCGAAGGTAATTTGATGTTGGCTGGCGATGTTATTACCACCACGCAAATAATATATGTATACACCGAATCTGGTGAGCGAATCAATTGTACTGATGAGAATAGCTTTACTGTAACCATCAATGTTACTCCTGTTATTCCAACTATTTCACATGTTAATGCTGTAAACGCATATGTGCTACCTGCTTTAACCGTTGGAAATTATTTCACCGGACCAAACGGAACCGGAACCGCTTTACATGCTGGTGATAGTATCTTAATCGATCAAACCATTTATGTATATGCTGAAACTGGAACAATACCAAATTGTACCGATCAAAAAAGTTTCTCAACCACAATATACAATGTTGATGAATTGTCCGATGTGACGATTTGTGAAAATTATACCTTGCCTACTTTAACCGTTGGCGGCTATTATACTGGGCCATTAGGAACTGGAACACATTTATTTCCTGGGCAAGTAATCACTACTTCTCAAACCATTTACATCTATGGTATTCCTACTTTTGATTCGATGAGTTATGATGAAAGTTCGTTCGTAGTTACTATTGTTGATACGCCAAACGTAAACGCAATTCCTGCAAGTATGCTCAGAGTTTGTGATACTGATGGAAACAATGATGGCGTGACCAATTTTGATTTATCAACTCTAACCTCAACAGTTTTAGGAACGCAAACTGGAACAGAATTTACAGCGACTTACTATACTACTTTTAATGATGCTGTTGCAACAACCAACGCAGTAACTATAACTGATGTGAAAATAATATATGTTAGGGTTTCTAATACTCTTACTGCCAATTGTTTCGACATTAAAAGCATTCAGATTAAAGTTAATAAATTGCCAGAGCCTACACCTCAAAGCGGTATCATGTGTTACGATACACAAAATAATGTGGTCTTAAATCCATACACCATTTCAAGCGGGTTAAGTGCAAACAATTACACATTCCAATGGACTAATGAAAATGATGAAATTGTTGGAACCAGCAGCACTTACCAAGCCATTTTACCTGGAGTCTATTCTGTAGTGGCTACTGATATTCTTACTGGTTGTCCTTCAGAACCAATGCCTGCAACAGTGCTCTCATCCGAACCAGCCATTGTAAGCTATACTTTGTCTGATAGTTTTGACGACAATCAAGTTATTGCTATTGAAGCGACTGGTGTTGGTGGAGATTATGAATATCAATTAGACTTCGGGCCGTTTCAGGACAGTCCTGTTTTCGAAAATGTTTCTTCAGGCACACACACCATTACTGTGAGAGATAAAAATGGTTGTGGAAATACAGTATCACAAGCGTTGATTGTAAATTATCCTAAATTTTTCACGCCAAACGGAGATGGTTACAATGATACTTGGAACATCAAAGCCATGCAAGATCAATCCAAATCAATCATTCACATTTACGATCGTTATGGCAAAATCATGACATCAATAAAACCAAATGGCAATGGTTGGGACGGAACTTTCAACGGTCAAAACGTACCTTCTGATGATTATTGGTTTACCATCAGTTATGTTGAGGATAATGTTGAGAAAGAATTTAAGTCGCATTTTTCTATAAAAAGATAGCGCATCCACAAAATTTATTTTTAGATTTTTTGTAACATGAAAACTACTTTGTAGTCTATTCTATACATCAGTCAAAAAATAAAATTCATTATCGAAATTTTTATAATTGGGTTTTATATAAATTGAGTTTTAGTTAGAGAGAAAAAACCAGAGTGTGCACTCTGGTTTTTTGTTTTTTATAATCAACTAAAAATGAATTACCATCTAATAATCGCACTAGCCCATGTAAATCCACTACCAAAAGCGGCTAGGACAACCAAATCTCCTGATTTTATTTTGCCCAATTCCCAAGCTTCTGTCAAAGCAATCGGAATGGATGCCGCAGTAGTATTACCATATTTTTGAATGTTATTAAAAACCTGATCATCGCTCAATCCGAATTTTTTCTGAATGAATTGCGAGATTCTGAGATTGGCTTGATGCGGAATCAACATATTGATATCACTTACATTTAAATTGTTGGCTGCCAATCCTTCATGGATGACTTCACTAAATCGAACCACAGCGTTTTTAAAAACAAACTGTCCGTTCATATAAGGAAAATAGCTCTCATCATTCGGATCGTTATCGGCCAAAATATCGGTTACCCAACGACCGCCCATTCCTGGCGCCAATACTGCCAATTCTTTAGCATGTTCGCCTTCAGAATGCAAATGCGTTGACAAAACACCTTTGTAAGTATCTTCTTCCCTTGAAATTACGGCTGCTCCTGCTCCATCTCCAAAAATCACAGAAACGCCACGACCGCGTGTGGTCATATCCAAACCAAACGATTGGAGTTCAGCACCAACAATCAAGATATTGCGATACATTCCGGTTTTGATATATTGATCGGCTATCGACAACGCATATACAAATCCAGAACATTGATTGCGAATATCCAAAGCACCAATCGTGCGCAAACCGAGCTCTTTTTGCAACATCACGCCTGGTCCAGGAAAATAATAGTCTGGTGAAATCGTCGCAAACACAATAAAATCAATGTCTTCTTTGGCAACGCCTGAACGTTCGATAGCAATTTTTGCTGCTTTCAAACCCATCGTTGTGGTGGTTTCTCCGCTGCCTTTTTTGACATGCCTACGTTCTAGAATTCCAGTTCTTTCCTGAATCCATTCGTCGTTGGTATCAATAATTTTCGATAAATCGTCGTTGGTAACAATATGCTCCGGAACAAAATATCCGAGTCCAGCAATTTTAGAATGATACATCATTGTAATTTTAATAAAATAGAAAACCAAATTTAATCATTTGATAATGCTATCATACAAAAATTACAATAAATTATCAGATTGATAAAAAATGGTCTATTTGATGAATTTCACCGATTGTCTTCCAGTATCGTTATGTAGGTTTATCATATAAGTTCCCGAAGGGTAAGGGAAATCAAAGGAATAATTTTTTGTCCCTGGAATTTCAATAATTTCTCTTTTTAAATATTTTAAAAATCGCCCGGCAACATCATACAATTCGATTACCACATGGTCGTTTTGAGGAAACGCAATCGAAATGTTTAATTTGTCTTTCACCGGATTGGGAAGAATATCAACTTTCAAAGGAACTCTAGTCGTCTCTACAAAATTTGGATTTGATAAATTGTTTTCGCTAAACTTATAAATCGTGGCGCCAGAAGCATAAGCTAAACTACTAGAGCGGAAAAATATTCTATTAACATTACCTCCAACTCCAGCATCTGTCCATGTATCACCGCCGTCATTGGTTTCTAAAAACGGAAAATTTGTTCCAATCGTTGAAGTATAACCGCCCATCCAGCCATGCGTTTCAGTCAAAAAACCAACCGCTTGCACACTGGTAAACGGAACTTCTTTGGCGATCCAATTGACACCAGCATCTAAAGAACGAATCATTTTTCCGTTGTTTGGTGCATTGGCTTCAACAGAACCAAAAATGACATCGGAATTTGATGCTAATACCTGTAATTTCCAAACATATTCACCTGCAATTCCTGAATTAAAAATGGGTGTCCAAGTCACACCACCATCTGTGGTTTTCAAGACTATACCTCCGTTAGCATTCGCTCCAGATGCATAACCAACATTTTCATTAAGAAACAAAACCTCAACCAAAGCGGTTGCGTAGACACTCATGTCGATATGTTGCCAAGTCTCGCCACTGTCTGAAGATTTTATGATAAACGCCGGAGAAAAATAAGTTCCACAACCGTAAATCGTTGTAGCCCCAACAGCATTTAAACCACAAATAGCATCAACAGCTACAGGAAGATTGGTTACTGGAATCCAGTTAGTTCCGCCATCAACGGTTTTTAAAAACACACTATTTAACGTTCCTAAAAAACCTATATTCTCATTTAAAAATTCAATATTCCTGAAATAATAATCGCCTCCTAAAGATTGCTCGGTTACTTGTGTTGCCCATGTTGCTCCTCCATCGGTCGTTTTGTATACTGCTGCAAAGGCTCCATTGGCTGCCCAACCCACATTGTCATTAATAAAAAATATATCGTCAAAACGTTGGTTATTTGTATTGGTAATGGCTGTTGGCAAAGCTCTCCACGCTAATTGAGCATGCATACAAACCGGGAAGAAAAGTGCTAAAAAGAATAATTTTTTCATGGGAAATTAATTTTCACAAAAATAATTAAATCAGTTAATTTATAATGGATTACATCAGACATTTTGAATTTATTTTTCATATTTCAGCCTTACCAAATCACAAGGTTTGTAAGGTTTTTTACTTTCAAAAAAAACAGGTCGATTTTGACAAGTAGCCGCCACCAAATAACCATTCCCCTTCAAATAGGAAGCGACAACCTGTACTTGAAAATGCGATTCAGCCACAACATGCAACTGATACGGATATACCAAAAGCACAGTTTCATCACTCGAATTAACATCCAACCAATGTTTGGGAATTTCATTCACGTCGTCGTAAAGCGAAGCAACATAAAAATTAT
>ERZ724517.1052-NODE-1052-length-15788-cov-10.297972_pt1 | contig 15788 bp, 10 predicted proteins | sample MGYA00376050_ERZ724517 | MGnify/ENA primary metagenome ERZ724517 (study PRJEB28724, sample SAMN07190886) | activated sludge metagenome | isolation source: activated sludge of sewage treatment plant in Hong Hong | place: USA: Christiansburg, Virginia | collected... | reverse complement strand
GACATCGCCATGATCGGCATCACCGGCACCAACGCCAAAACCACGTGCACGTTGATGACCGCCGCCTGCCTGCACCGCTCCGGCATGTCCAGCGCCTTCTCGTGCAGCGAGTTGGCGGGCATCAACCATGCGACGACCAAACCCACCCTGACCACTCCCGACGCTCCCGAGCTGCAGCGTTGGCTGGGCGAAGTTCGCGATTCGGGCAGCACCACCGCAGTGCTCGAGGTCTCTTCGCAGGCCATCTCGGATGCACGGGTCGCCGATGTGGCCGTCGGCATCGCCGTGTGCACCACGATTGGGGTGGACCACCTTGATGTGCACGGCAGCGAGGCCGGATACCGGGCCGTCAAGCGCTCGCTGTTCGAGGGGCTCGGGCCGGACGGAGTGTCGGTTTTCCACGGCGATGACGCAGCCGTGGTGGAAGTGGCCGCCGGCACCGGCGCCATCGACATCCCCGTGGGTCGATCACCCGGGTCGGTGGTGCGAATCGCCGACGACGCGCTGCACTTCGGCCCCGAGTTCGCCCGGCTGACCGGCCGCCCCCAGGCCATCGTCCCCATCACCAACCCGCTGCTGCGCGCGCATGTGCTGACCAACGCTGCGCTGGCCGCGACGGCTGCGCTGGTCGCCGGGGCAAACCCGGCGGGCGTCGAGGCTGGGCTTGCCGGTTACGCGGGACTGCCTCGTCGACTCCAGGTGGTGACCCGTCATCCGTTCACGCTCGTCGATGACATGTGCAACCCCCTCAGCGTGGCCAACACCCTGGAGGATGCTTTGGCGCCACTGCGCCGAGATGCCAGACGTTTCTTGGCCGGTATCTCCGTCCGGGGCAACCGTGGAATCCCCATGAACGCCCAGCTGGGCGAGATCCTGGGCGGCATCCTGGTGCGCCTCGACGTGGACGAGGTGCACGTCACCCGAAACGAAGACTTCGTGGGCCCGGTCGACTGGGCAACCGATGCGGAGGAACAGGCCCTCCTCGGGGCCCTCCGCTCATGGGGCCTGGAGGTCACCGTGTACCGGGAGATTCGTCCGTTGGTGGAGGCGCTGCACCGCAGCCTCCGCCGGGACGATCTGGCGTTGTTGATCGGGCCCCACCGCCCCGCTCCCGGCGTGGACATGCTGCGAGAGTTGTTGGCCGGCGACGGCCGCCGGGGCCGCCGGGCGTTGACCAACTTCGCTCCCTCTGCGGACGAGCTGCTTGCCCGCGCCGCCGGACGCTCGTCGGCATCGATCACCAAACCAACCGACCGGATTGGAAACCGCCCATGAAGATTCTGATCACCAACCGGAAGATGTCCAGCCGGTGGGGCTCAGAGCTCTACGTCCGCGACCTGGCCATCGAACTGCTGCGGCGGGGCCATCGGCCCATGGTGTACTGCTCCGAGCTGGGCGCTGTGGCCGACGAACTCCTGAACGCCACGGTGCCGGTGAGCGACGACCTGACCACCTTCGGTGTTCGGCCGGACGTCATCCACGGCCAGCACCATCTGGTTGCCATGTCGGCGCTTGCCTACTACGGCGACGTGCCAATGGTGGGAGTGAGCCACGGGTGGCGGCCATGGCCCGAGCAGCCGGTGCTGCACCCCAACGTCACCCGCTACGTTGCCGTCGACGAGGCGGTCCGCGACCGCCTGACCCTCCAGCACGGCGTGCCCGACGAACGCGTCGTCGTGGTGCCCAACTTCGTCGACCTCGACCGATTTCAACTGGTCGCCGAGCCCGGGCCCACCCCCCGACGAATGCTGCTGTTCTCGAACTACGTCTCCGAGGGCTCGCCCTACCTGAAGGCGGCCAGGGAGGCGGCCGGCACGATTGGCGCCCACCTGGACGTTGTTGGCGACAAGATGGGCACCTCCACGCCCAACCCGGAGAAGCTGTTGGGGGAGTACGACCTGGTGCTGGCCCAGGGACGCTCCGCTCTGGAGGCCATCGCCGCGGGCGCAACGGTGATGGTCGGATCCTCTCGGGCCTTCGGCCCGCTGGTGCGGAGCGACAACGTGGAGCATCTGCGACGCCTGAACTTCGGGATCCGCGCCCAAACGCTACCGGCCACCAGCGCCACCATCCTCGATCAGATCACCGGCTATGACCCTTCGGACGCCGCCGCGGTGACCAACTGGGTGCGGGCCAACACCGGGGTGACTCAAGCAGTGGACGCGCTGGTCGACGTGTACCAGGCAGCCGTTGACACCCTCGCGTCCGAACTGCCGGACGCTCTCGAGTCCGCTCACGCCATGGGTACCTTCCTGTCGGGCGTCACTCGTGATGTCAACAACCTGGAGACCGAGGTGTGGGACCTGCGTCCACGAGCCGCTCGAAGCGATCGGGACACCAAAAACCTGACGATGGTGCAGGGTGAACGAAACTCCCTGCGACAAGAGCTGGCCGAGACTCGGAAACGGCTGAAGACCGCCGAACGGGATCTGGGACGAACCCGGACGCGTGCCCATCACCAACAAAAGCGGCTCGATGCGCTGATGGGCTCCCGAGCGGTGCGGGCCCAACACAGGGTGCGATCAGCACCGCTGCTGAAGGGTTCGTACCGAGCGGCCCTGAACCTGCTCGGCCGAAGCTGAGCTCCCCGGCCCACAAGCAAACGATCTCGACCCGGTCTGAGACACAGAACAGGCCTCCGATCACCCGGCGTGTCGCAGCCACCCCGGGCGGCCCGCTATCCTTCACGGGCTTGCCGCAGCACGCGGTCATCCCCTCTCCCCTCTCTCCAGGAGCCCCCTGTGGCAAACATCAAGAGCCAGATCAAGCGAAACCGCCAGAACGAGCGGGCACACGAGCGCAACAAGGCGGTCCGATCCGAGATCCGCAGCCGAGTCAAGCTGGCTGTGGCGGCCGCCGACCAGGGAAGCGACGACGCCGAGCAACTGGTGCGCGAAGCCCAGAGCCGTATCGATCGCGCCGTGCTCAAGGGTGTGCTGCACAAGAACACCGCCGCCCACCGCAAGGCACGCCTGGCCAAGCACCTGGCGGCCGCCGGCGCCGACGCCTAAGCCATCGCTGCGGGCATCCGCAGCGCAGCGACGCTTCAACCCCCATGAGCACCCCATCATGTGACACGCTCGGATGATGGACTGGTCACCGTTCGCAGCTGTTCTGTTTGACCTCGACGGAGTGATCACTCCGACGGCCGATGTTCATCGGCGTGCATGGACCGACATGTTCAACGGTTTCCTCGCCGGTTTGGATGGTCAACAGCCGTTCACCGACGACGACTACGTCAAGTTTGTGGACGGCAAGCCGAGGGCCGATGGCGTGCGCAGCTTCCTGAGTTCGCGAAGCATCGACCTGCCCGACGGAGACGCCGATGACCCCGCGGCCGCGCACACCGTCGCAGGCCTGGGCACCCGCAAGAACGATCGCTTCAACGAGATCCTCCAACGGGACGGCGTGGATGCCTACCCCGGCTCGATCGCACTGTTGGATGCCTTGAAGCCCGCCGGCTTGCGGCTGGCAATCGTCAGCTCCTCCCGCAACGCACGCGCCGTCCTTTCAGCAGCCGGGCTGCTCGATCGATTCGAGGTGATCGTCGACGGCAACGTCGGCGCCGAGGCACACCTCGACGGCAAACCCGCCCCCGACTACTTCCTCCATGCGGCGGCCGCCCTCAACGCTGCCCCTGAGCAGGCCGTGGTGCTGGAGGACGCGATCTCCGGCGTTCAAGCGGGGGCAGCCGGAACCTTCGGGCTGGTGATCGGGGTGGATCGGGGCGCTGGGCACAACGCCCTGGTCAATGCCGGTGCCCACCAGGTGGTGAGCGACCTGGTGGAGTTGCTCCCGGCCGGCGACGCGGATCCCACCCAGATGCAGGGAACACCATGAACCGAGGTCCGGGCAGCCCCGGAGAGGCTGATCCGGCCCACCCATTCGATGTCGACGCCGCGCTGGACCCCGGCAGATTTCCCGTCGACGAGTGGGCGCTCGTCGAGAGCGAATACTCGGTTCATGACCTGGGCACCACGGAGACATTGTTTGCGTTGGGCAACGGCTACCTCGGTCTTCGCGGAAACGCCGAGGAGGGTCGGGACGCCCACACGCACGGCACCTTCGTCAACGGGTTTCACGAGACCTGGTCAATCCAGCACGCCGAGGACGCGTTCGGGTTTGCCAAGGTGGGCCAGACGCTGGTGCACGTGCCGGACCCCAAGCTGATCAAGCTGTACGTCAACGACGAACCGCTGCTGGTGGGCGAGGCCGATTGCGAGGAGTACTCGCGGCGCCTGGACTTCCGTACGGGAACCCTGGAGCGCACACTGCTGTGGCGTACCCCGGCCGGAGAACGATTGCAGGTGCGTTCCACCCGCCAGGTCAGCTTCACCGAACGGCACCTCACGCTGATGACGCTGGAGGTGACCCTGCTGGAGGGCGTTGCGCCGGTGACCGTCTCGTCGCAGTTGTTGAATCGCCAGGATGGCCAGGACGAGTATCACGTTGCCGATGCGGCGCTGGGTGAGGGCGACGACCCGCGTCAGGCGCAACCCATGGATCATCGGGTGCTTTTGCCTCGGCTCAGCCGGGTTCGAAACGGGCGCGCCACCCTGGGCTACTGCTGTGCCAACTCCCAGATGACCGTGGCGTGCGCGGTGGAGCATCTGGTGGAGGCCGACTGCGAGTTGAAGGTGAGGACCGAGGTCGACGACGACACGGCAAAGAGCGTCGTCCACACCCGCATGGTGGCCGGGCAGACACTGAAGATCACCAAGTTCGCCGCCTTCCACACCTCCCGCGGGGTGCCACCCGACGAACTGGCCGATCGCTGCGACGATACTTTGGATCGCGCCATCAAACGCGGCGCCGATGCGCTCACCCTTGACCAGCGCCACTGGCTCGACGACTTCTGGGAGCGTTCGGACGTTGTGGTGGCTGACCGGCCCCGCACGCAGCAGGCCGTGCGCTGGAATCTCTTTCAGTTGGCCCAGGCCACCGGGCGGGTGGAAGACCATGGCGTGGCGGCGAAGGGGGTGACCGGCGACGGGTACGGCGGTCACTACTTCTGGGACACCGAGATCTACGTCATGCCGTTCTGTACCTACACCAATCCCCGGCAGGCCCGGAACCTGCTGAGGTTCAGGTACCTGATGCTGCCCAAAGCTCGGGAGCGGGCCGCCGAACTCTCCCAGCGTGGGGCGCTGTTTCCCTGGCGCACGATCAACGGCGACGAGGCCTCCGCCTTCTATGCCGCCGGCACTGCGCAGTACCACATCAATGCCGACGTCACCCATGCCCTCAGCCAGTACATCGAGGCGACCGGAGACTGGAGCTTTCTTCGCTCCGAGGGCGCCGAGCTACTGGTGGAGACCGCCAGGCTGTACGCCGACCTTGGGTTTTACAAGCCCAACGGACCCAGCACCTTTCATATCTTCGGCGTCACGGGCCCTGACGAGTACACGACGGTCGTGAACGACAACCTGTTCACCAACCTGATGGCCCGCTTCAACCTGCGCCGGGCCGCCGAGGCGTGCGAGGTGCTTCGCAGCGCCGACCCGGAGGCATACGACCGGCTCAAACGGGTGGTGGGCCTTCGGGACGAGGAGATGGCGGAGTGGCGGGCCGCCGAACGCGCCATGTTCATCCCCTACGACACCGAGTTGGCCGTCCACCCCCAGGACGACGCGTTTCTCGATAAGGAGGTGTGGGATCTGCCCGACACCCCCGAAGAGAAGCGGCCGCTGCTGCTGCATTACCACCCGCTGGTGATCTACCGGCACCAGGTACTGAAGCAGGCCGATGTCGTCTTGGCCATGTTCCTCCAGGGCGAGTACTTCAGCCGGGACGAGAAGCGGCGCAACTTTGAGTACTACGACCCGATCACCACGGGTGATTCGTCGCTGTCGGCCTGCGCCCAGGCCATCCTGGCCGCAGAGGTGGGCTACTCGGAGCTGGCGGTCGAGTACTTCTATCGGGCCCTGTTCGTCGACCTGGCCGACCTTCAGGGAAACACCGTCGACGGGGTACACGTGGCATCGACCGGCGGGGTGTGGACCACCCTGGTTCAGGGCTTCGCCGGAATGCGCGACCTGTGGGGAACCATGCGCTTCGACCCCCGTCTGCCGGAGGGTTGGGCCGGCATCTCCTTCAGGCTGCACAGGCTGGGATGCCGCCTGCTGGTGGAACTCACACCCGAAACCATCTCGTTCACACTGTTGGACGGCGAACCGGTGCACGTGGAGGTTGGGGATTCACGCTTCAGGGTCGGCGACGACCAACCCACGGTGGTGACGCTCGCTGATCAGGGGCCCCGCATCCCCGGCGTCGCGCCACGCATGGCCGAGGTCGGTGTCGTGCCCCACGTTGCCCACGACACCGACATCACCGATCTTCATGGCACCGCATCAGCGGGGACGAACCTCGGCTGAGCCGTCGTGCGACGGCTGAACCTGGGAGGTCGATCCGAGGCGTCAGCCGATCCAGCCCTTCACCTTTTCAATCAGCCGTGCTTGACCGTCAAGGTCGGCTGCAATTGGGGTGACGTTCAGCACGGTGACTCCTGAGTCCGCATAGCGCTGAATCTGTTCCCGTACGAACCCCTCGTCGCCCGCCAGCGACGTCTCGGCCAGGAATGAGTCGGGCACCGCAGCGCCCGCCTCCTGCTTCTTGCCATCCAGGTACAGGTTCTGAATCTCTGCGGCGGCGTCCTCGTAGCCGTACCGCTGGAACAGGTTGTTGTAAAAGTTCTTGTCCCGGGCGCCCATGCCACCCACGTACAGCGCCACCATGGGACGGGCGAAGTCGCGCACGGCCTCGGCTCCTTCGCCGATGGCCAACAGCCCCCCGGCGATGACGTCCAGCGTTCCCAGGTCGTCGGAGCGTTTTGCCGCCCCGGCCGCCAAGTCGGCGCCCCAGACGTCGGCGGCCCGGTCGGGGTGATAGAGGATCGGCAACCATCCGTCGGCGATCTCGGCGGTCATCGACACGTTCTTTGGTCCCAGCGCGGCCACGTGGATGGGGATGTTGGGACGGAGCGGCTTGGTGATGATCTTCAACGGCTTGCCCAGGCCGGTGCCCTGATCCTCCGAGAGGGGCAGTTGGTAATAGCGGCCGTCGTGGACCACCGGCTCCTTTCGGGCCCACACCTGGCGGCAGATTTGGATGATCTCGCGGGTTCGTCCGATCGGTGCGTCGTACGGAACCCCGTGGAACCCCTCGATTACCTGGGGCCCGCTGGCACCCAGCCCCAGGATGCAGCGCCCCTTGGACAAGTCGTCAACCCCGGCCGCCGTCATGGCCAAAAGCGTCGGGGTGCGCGTGTAGATGGGAAGAATGCCCGCCGCGATCTGGACGGATTCGGTCTTGGCGGCCAGGTAGCCCATCAGGCTGACGCCGTCGTAGCCGTAGGCCTCAGCCACATAGGCAATGTCCATCCCAGCCTTCTCCAAGGCCTGAACCTGTGCGACGGACGCCTCAAAGCCCCCCGAGTATCCGATCTGCATGGCCAGCTTCATGCGCTCCCCTTCGTTGTCGAACCGAACGGCCGAGCCTGACATATGCACCCACCGCCGGTCGACCGACGGGCCTATCCGACCGGAAACCAGTCTGGCGTCGACGCCTCACACGCAGCCGTAAATGCCTCAGCCAAGTTGGCGTCGTCCTCGTCAAGGTCGGCCGCACACTGGAAGAAGTGATCGGCCGAATCGTCCCAACGCAGCACCAACACGTTGGTGCCGAAGCTGTCCTTGGTGATCAACACCGTGCCATCCGAGCCGGCGGTCGATCGCTGTTCAACCACGTCGGCATCCTTGGTTTTCATGGTGAGAAACCCGTCTGGTCCGTTGAGCCGCTTCTCCCAGTCGGTCGGCTCGCACATCCCGTCGCAACCGGTTTCGACGCTCATCTTCGTGAAAAATCCCAGGTCTTCGTCGGACGGTGGCTCAAAGGCAACCCCCAAGAATCGGCTCTCGTCCCAACCGACCGGCGCCACGATGGTGGCGGTGTACTCGCCATCGTCATCAAGCGCAGAGGGCTGTGACTCAAAGCGCAGGGTCGTACCGGACGGAAGCGCGTCGTTGGCAGGCCCGGCATCGCCCGTGCCGGCGTCACCTCCCCCAGAAGCTGGGCCGGTGGTCTGCACTGTGGTCGATCCCGGGTCGGCACGTTGAGAGCCCCCATCCAAGCCGGCGGAGCAACCCGCCGCACTCACCACGACGACAACTCCGACGAAACCACGAGACCAACGCATTCCTGCACCCTAGAGATCGGCCACCACGTTCGCACCCGTTTCGGACAGACAAACCCGCTGTGGCGTACCGTGGCCCGTATCTCGACGCCGAGGGGGCGAACATGGCACACGATTTGGTGATCACGGGCGGAACGGTGGTGGACGGCACCGGGGCCGTGCCGGTGCGCGCCGACGTGGCGGTGGACGGCGACCGCATCACCGCTGTCGGCGCGGTCGACACGGCTGGTGCCGGGCGGGTGATCGACGCCGAAGGCCGCCATGTCACGCCGGGCTTCGTCGACCTCCACAGCCATCTGGACGCCCAGGTCGCCTGGGACCCACAGATGAGTTCGTCGTGTTACCACGGGGTCACCTCGGTGATGATGGGCAACTGCGGCATGACGTTCGCCCCGCTTCGGCCGGGACAAGCCGAAGTGTTGGCAAACGCGATGGAGTCGGTGGAGGACATTCCCGCATCGTCCATTCTCCAAGGCCTCAGCTGGGACTGGGAGACCTACGGCCAATACCTCGATGCCATCGACGAGGTGCCCAAGGGCATCAACACCGGCGGCTACGTGGGCGACGTTGCCATTCGGCTGTACGTGGCCGGGGACGCCGCATGCGAGCGCGACTTCGTCGCTACGCCCGAGCAGCTCAGCCAAATGGCCGCACAGGTGGACGAGGCCATTCGAAGTGGCGCCTTCGGATATTCGATCAGCCGCAGCCTGTTTCACCGCGTGCCGGACGGACGCAACGTGCCCGGCACATGGAGCGACCCCTCCGAGTTCTTCACCATTGCCGCGCCTTTGGGCGAACTTGGTAGGGGCGTGCTCGAAAGCGCCCCCCGCTACAACCTGGAGAACCAGCCAGGGTCGCGGGTGGAGGAGGAACTGGCGTGGATGGCTGAGATCAGCCGATCCCTGGGCCGACCGTTCAGCTTCAACCTGCAACAAATCCGTGACCTGGGCGACCACTACCGCCAGGTGATGGAGTTGGCCGAGCAGGCGAACAACAACGGCTCGCAGCTTCGCCCGCAGATCACCCCACGCAGCGTGGGCGTGCTGTTCAGCCTGGCCGCCAACACCCTGATCGACGACGTGCCCGCCTTCGCTGAGATCTCCCACCTCGACCTGGCCGGGCGGCTGGCCGGCATCCGAGATCCCGAGCGACGCGCCCGCATTATCGAGCAGGGCTCCAGCAAGGACGTCGATCCGTTCACCCGCATGTATCTGATGCCGGCCGATGAGCCGGTGCGCTACGAGTACACCGACGACGACTCGATCGCCGCCATTGCCCAGCGGACCGGCATCCATCCGGTGGAGGCCTACCTGGACACGTTGGATCGATCGGACGGGCGGGCGATCGTCAACTGGCCGGTGATGAACCAGAGTTCCGAGGCCATCGAGGAGATGGTCACCTCGCCGGTGACCATTCTGGGGTTGGCCGACACCGGGGCTCACGCAACCCAGATCATGGACGCCTCCCAACCGACGTACCTCCTCAGCCACTGGGTGCGCGACCTGGGCGTGCTGTCGCTCCAGGAAGGTATTCGGCGGCTGACGTCCGACACGGCCGACTTCATCGGCTACGTCGACCGAGGGGTCATCAAGGAGGGGGCCTACGCCGACCTCAACGTGTTGGACATCGACGGAATGGCGCTGGCCCTGCCCGAGATCGTTCACGACTTCCCTGGGGGCGCTCCACGGTTCGTCCAGAAGGCCAGCGGCATCGACCACTCGATCGTCAACGGTGTGCCCTTTATGGAAGCAGGCGAACACACCGGAGCACTGGCCGGCCGCCTGCTGCGCTCCACCGACGCATAACGCGATCCGTTCAGCCCTCAGCACTTTGCTCCGCCGCACGCGGCGAGGCCCACCCCACCGATCCGGAGATCGCGTGGGATGGGCCTCAATTGAGCCGAGTGGCGTTGCTCCCTACCTCACGATGGGGTTGGGGTACTTCACCTGGACCGGCGTGGACCCGTTGGTGCCGGTTCCATCACCCAAGCGGCCCCACCAGTTGCTGCCCCAGCAAAGTGTTGCGCCGGAGGCCTTGACCGCGCAGTTTGTGTAGGAGCCACCGGCGACCGACTTGGCACCGGTCAGCCCGATGACCTCGACGGGGGACGACCGCGTCGCGCTGGTGGTTCCATCACCAGCCTGACCGTCCTTGTTGTAGCCCCAGCATGAAACCGTGCCGCCGTCTTTGACTGCACAGTTGTGGTAGGCGCCCACACCGATGGCGGTCACGCCGGCCAAGGCCGGAATGGTCGCCGGGGTGTTGCGGTCGGTGGTGTTGCCCATACCGAGCTGGCCATCACCGTTATAGCCCCAGCAATCGACCGTGCCATCGCTCTTGGCGGCGCAGGTGTGGAGCCAACCGCTGTCGACAGCGGTCACGCCGCTCAGGTTGCTCACGGTGACGGGAGTCGAGCGGTTGGTGTTGGTTCCGTCACCAAGCTGACCCCTCGTGTTGAGGCCCCAGCAAGCAACCGTACCGTCATCCTTCTGGGCACAGGTGTGCTCAGCGCCGGCAGCAACGGATGTGACCCCGCTCAAACCTGCACCCACGTTGACTGGAGTCGTCCGTTGGGTTTTGGTGCCATCACCGATCTGACCGTTGTTGTTGAGTCCCCAGCAAGCGACCGTGCCGTCGGTCTTGGTGGCACAGGTGTGATACGAGCCGGCGGTGACACTACGGACGCCGCTCAGGCCTGAAACTGCAACCGGGAGGTTGCGGTTGGTCGTGGTGCCGTCACCCAACTGGCCATTGCGGTTATTGCCCCAACAGGCAACCGAGCTATCCGCTTTGACTGCACAGGTGTGGAACGAACCGGTCGCAATGTCGGTCGCGTCGTTCAGGCCACGGACGACCACGGGGGTCCACTGCTGATTATTGCTGCTGCCGATGCCCATCTGGCCATCGCTGTTGTGGCCCCAGCAGGCAACCGTGCCGTCGGCCTTTGCGACGCAGTTGTGGCGCTCGCCGCCATCAACAGCGATCGGCGTGCCGCCACACGAGTTGCGATGCAGGAACACCGCCATCTGGCCGCGGGTCACGTTTGCATTCGGGGCGTACTTGCCCGGGGCGACGCCGGCGGTGATGCCGGTGCCAACCAGCCACGACACGGCCGTGTTGTAGTAGGCGTCAGCAGCCACATCGGTGAAGCTGTGGGGCGCCAACGGAGCCGGGCTTCCTGCAGCGGTGTGCAGGAATACGGCCATCTGGCCGCGTGAGACGTTCACGTTAGGGCCGTATCGGCCCTCAGCAACGCCGCCGGTGATGCCTTCACCAACCAACCACGACACGGCGGTGTTGTAGTAGGCGTCAGCGGCAACATCCCCGAAGCTGTGGGGCTGGCTGGGCTCCGGCGAGCCCGCGTTCTTCCAGAGGAACATCGCCATCTGGCCACGAGAGACGTTCACATTCGGGCCGTACCTGTCGGCGGTGACCCCGCCGGTGATCCCGCTCTCGAGCAGCCACGATACGGCCTGGTCGTAGTAGTCATCCGTATCGACATCAGTGAATTGGTGAGGCGTCGGCGAGAAGCATGAAACCGGAGCCACCGCCTCGACAGCCGGCTGGGTCACACCCTCGGTGCCTGCGTCAGGGTTCGGCTCGGAAGCGCCGGCGGTCGCTGCGGATCCCAGGCTCACCAGCGAGCCAAGCATCAACAGCGCCAACAGCCGAGAAAGCCATTGTGAGATTGCTAATCTATTGGTCATGAGATCGCTCATTGCCCCTTCGTTTGGTTTGCGAACCGGCATCATCGCCCATCCACCCAACCGTGAACAATTGAGCTTGGATCATGTTGCTACAAGTGTTTACTGACGCGGAATTCCGAGTTCCGGTCGTGCCTTGTATGCGGCACCACACCACCTCAACGAGGCCAGGTTTTGAGGGAAAAGCACCAGATCAGGAAGGACATCAACCTCGGCCAACCGAACAAACCGCGTCGTGCATCTACCTAGAAACAAGTGTTTACTCAGGACGAAACTGAGTCGGCTTGCGCCCCAAGAGCGCGTCGGTCACACGTGCGGAGGCCAACCCATCGCCATAGGGCGACGAACACTCTGCACCAACCGCAGCGGACACCGGCGAATCGAGGATCCGTTCCATGCCGCGCTGAATGGCATCCGGGTCGGTGCCGACCAGTTCGACACCCCCGGCTGCCACACCCTCCGGGCGTTCGGTCTTCTCGCGTAAAACCAGTACCGGCAGACCGAGTGCCGGGGCCTCCTCTTGAAGCCCCCCAGAATCGGTCACGACCATCCGGCCGGCGCTCAGCAGCGCCACCATCGTGCGGTAGTCAAGAGGCTCCACCAGGGCCACGCCAGGAACGTTGGAGAGCCGATCTCGTACCGCTTCGGATACCACCGGGTTTGGGTGCACCGGCACCACGACGCACAGTTCGTCAGCACGAGCCGCCGCAACCTGGGCCACCGCATCCAGCGCCCGCCTCATCGGCCGTCCTTGCGACTCGCGCCGGTGACAGGTCAGCAGAACGAGCATACGGTTTGACGGAAGCCCCAGGTGGTCCAACTCGGTGCCGTCAAGACGTTTACGCATCCACCAAAGCGCATCAATCACGGTGTTGCCCACCACCGGCGCGTCGCCGACGGCGACACCCTCATGGAGCAGGTGCGCCTGTGCCTCAGGTGTGGGAGCAAAGTGCAGCCGGGCAACTGCGGTGATTGCCTTTCGGTGATGCTCCTCGGGGAACGGGTGGTTGACGTCGCCCGAACGAAGCCCTGCCTCGAGATGGGCAACCGGCACGTTGTGGGCCATACCGGCCAAGGCGCCCGCCAGGGCCGAGGTGGTATCGCCCTGCACCAACACCCAATCAAACTCGCCGACACCGATCTCTGCGCCCAGTTCCGCCACGCCCGCCGCCAAGAGGTCGGTTGGACTGTTCGTGGGCCGCGCAATCCCCAGGTTTCGATCCGGAACCAGGCCAAACATCGACAGCGCCTGGTGCGCCATCTCGAGGTGCTGCCCGGTGGAGAACACCACCGGGTCCGCACCGCGCGCTTCGCGCAGCGCATGCACGACGGGGGCGAGCTTGATCGCCTCTGGACGGGTACCCACCACAACTGCCACACGCACGGACACCGTCAGGGTCTACCCACAGGTCCGGACGTTGAGGAACGCTGCCATTTGAGCCCGCGTGACGTTCTGGTTGGGAGAGAACTGCCCGGGACCCGTGCCGGCGGTGATGCCGTCCCGCACCAACCAGGCGACCGCCTGGTCGTAGTAGGCCCCCTCATACACGTCGTAAAAGTCATGGATGAAGCCGGGATAGACCCCGCCCACCAACTTCCAAAGGAACGTGGCCATCTGCGCCCTGCTCACCTTGTTGTTTGGCGAGAAGGTGTCCCAACCGGTTCCTGAGGTGATGTCGTTCTCGACGAGCCAGGAGACTGCGTCGTTGTAGTAGCTGTCAGGCGATACATCGCTGAACCCGTTCGGATAGGTGGGCGCCGGCTGCCCCGAGACCTTCCAGAGGAACATCGCCATCTGGCCACGGGTCACGGGCGCATTCGGCGAGTACTTACCCGGCCCGGTCCCCGAAGTGATGCCTCGTTGCACCAGCCACAGCACAGAGTTGCGGTACCAGGCAGAGTTGGGGACGTCAGAGAAGGGGTTGCTGTTGGTGATCGAGCACTGCAAAGGTTGCAGGTTCCAGTTCAGCGAGACCGCACCGGTAGACCCGGCGTAGCCGCTGACAGCCCAGCGATACGTGACGCCTGCCTTCACCGGCACCAACACCTCACTGGTGTAGCTGGTCGGATCATCATCGTTCTGGGCCCTCGCCACCGCCGCACCTGCGTCGGTCCCCGTGTAGACGCTGAGCACCGTGTCAAAGCTCGACCCGCTGGTGCTCAGACGAAGGTTGCCGGTGCTGGGAGCCGTCCACGACCACCATGCGGAGGCGAAACCGCGATGCCGGTGCATCGGCTCGCCGGTCTCGCGCGTGGCGCCGTTGGTTGATCCGCCGGTGGCACCGTTGGCCCCCGCCGCCGCCCACGCGTCGGCCATGTTGTCGTTGGCCGGCGAGGCCGCATGCTTCCAGTTCAACTTGATAGCGCCGGTGGTGCCGCTCCAGCCGTCGACGGCAATGCGATAGCGCTGGCCTCCCGTGGCCATAAAGGCCACCTTGCTCTGGCTGCCGGGAGCGGTGTCATCGTTGCTGTTGACCAACGTCAGCGCACCAACGGTATTGCCGGTGTACACCGCCAGGACGGTATCGAACGCCGAACCAAAGGTGTCGACGGTGACCAGACCACTCGACGGGGCCGTGTAGGTCCACCACACCGAACGAGATAGCGAACCAGCATGTGCGGGCTCTCCGGTCTCCTTGCCGCAACCTGCATTGGAACCCTTGACCGCCCCTCGGTTGCCACCGATCGGATAGCTCGATGCGAACGAGTCTTGAGGAGCGCACCCGGTCGGCACCGTCAGGTAGGCGCTGTTGGTCGGGTTCCAGTACCGAGCCAGGTACGACCCGCTCACCGGGGTGACGTTGAAGTAGTCGTCCCGGCCGCAATCCATGACCCGGGGCCCACTTGCGTCGCACGCGTCGAGGGCGTAATCGCCGTAACACATGATGTCGGCTCCGCCCAGATCTCCGTCATCACAGTGCCCGCCGTTGCCGTTTGGCGACCCGCCCTGCACCGCCCCAAAGGTGTGAAACAACTCGTGGAGCGCTGTTCGGGAACTGCTCCAATCCCAGCAGGACTGATACGTCAGTGCGTAACCGATCTCGGTGTTGTTGAAGTTGTTTGCGCTGGGATCCTCGTCTCCCCAATAGGTGGCGGTGCCACACAGACCCGACACGTTCCAATCTGCATAGGTGAGGTATTTGCGGTTGGGGTTGGTCAATCCGGCTGCGTCCAGAGCCTCAGCGGCTGAATCAAAATCGTTGACCGAGGAAGGCACCTGGACGGTCAGCACGGTTGGTTGGCATGCGCCATCGTGGACAAAGCGGATGCGGCGCTGTCCACCGGTTGCTGCGCCCTCGCCTGCCAGAAAGTTGTCGAACTGGGTTGCCCAGCTCCGGATGGACGCCGCAAACGCTGCCGCACGGTTGCTGGAGCCGGCTCGATAGGCGTACACCAACTGCACCCGTTTACCGGACGTGCCATTACCGACACATGCAATGTCGTCCAGCGCAACCGCCGCCTTTGAAGCCGGCAGCGGGGCCGCCTCGTTGCCGACCAACTCGGGCGGGATGGGATCTGAGCGGCGACCGTCCTGAGCGTCGGTGACAGGTGAGACCTCGCCCTTGGCCGGATTGTCCCCTGGGCCGGTGGCCCCGGCCGTTCCGGCAGTGATCGGCTGAGCCACCAAGCCCCCGAGAATCGCCACAAGACCGAGCAAAACCCACACGTTGCGTCGCGGCGCTGCAGCGCCACCCTCACCGGCTCTGTTCATCCGAGAATGGTAGTCAACTGGCTGAACATTTTCACCCAAGGTTCCGGAAATGGTCTGTTCCTCGGCGGAGGGCCGCCAACCGCCTAGGTGGCACCCCGACTGCGCTCGACCAACTTGTACATCCGCTCGATCATCCAATCGGCGACATCCACGGTCTCGGCCAACAGCTGATCCCTGCGGA
>ERZ724517.1050-NODE-1050-length-15810-cov-3.793018_pt1 | contig 15810 bp, 8 predicted proteins | sample MGYA00376050_ERZ724517 | MGnify/ENA primary metagenome ERZ724517 (study PRJEB28724, sample SAMN07190886) | activated sludge metagenome | isolation source: activated sludge of sewage treatment plant in Hong Hong | place: USA: Christiansburg, Virginia | collected... | reverse complement strand
TGAGGCCGAGCGAGCGCATTTCCTTGACGAGAACGTTGAAGCTCTCGGGAATGCCGGCCTCGAACGTATCGTCACCCTTGACGATCGCTTCATAGACCTTGGTGCGGCCGACGACATCGTCGGACTTCACCGTCAGCATTTCCTGGAGCGTATAGGCAGCACCATAGGCCTGAAGCGCCCAGACCTCCATTTCGCCGAAACGCTGACCGCCGAACTGGGCCTTGCCGCCCAGCGGCTGCTGGGTAACAAGGCTGTACGGCCCGATCGAACGCGCATGGATCTTGTCGTCGACCAGGTGATGCAGCTTGAGCATGTAGATATACCCGACTGTTACCTGCCGGTCGAAGGCATCCCCTGTGCGGCCATCGAACAGTGTCACCTGACCCGACGTATCGAGCCCGGCCATCGTCAGCATCTCCGACACATCCTTTTCGCGCGCGCCGTCGAACACCGGCGTCGCCATGGGCACGCCGTTTTTCAAAAGGCCGGCGAGTTCGACGATATCGTCATCCGTGCGCGCATCGATTTCGACGAGGTATTTGTCGCCATAAATCTCCTTCAGCCGCTCGCGCACCGCCGTCGGGGGCTTGCCCGCCGCAGTTCCGCCCGATTCACGCCAGGCTTCGAGCAGTTCAGTGATCTGCTTGCCCAGACCGCGCGCGGCCCAGCCAAGATGCGTTTCGAATATCTGTCCAACGTTCATGCGCGAAGGGACGCCGAGCGGATTGAGCACAATATCGACTGGCGTTCCGTCCTCGAGGAACGGCATGTCCTCAACGGGCAGGATGCGACTGATCACGCCCTTGTTGCCATGACGGCCGGCCATCTTGTCGCCCGGCTGAAGCTTGCGCTTCACGGCCACGAAGACCTTGACCATCTTCAGCACGCCCGGCGCCAGATCGTCGCCGCGTTCCACCTTTTCGACGCGATCTTCGAACTTCGCGTTGATCAGCTTCACAGAGGCATCATACTGGCCTTTGACGGCCTCGAGATCGGCCTGGCGGGCATCGTCCTGCACGGCGATCTTCCACCATTCATGGGATTCGACCTCGGCAAGCAGGGCCTCGTCGATTGTCGATCCCCTCTTGATTGCCTTGGGCGCCGCAGTCGCGACCTGGCCAAGGAGCATTTCCCGCAGGCGCGAATAGGTCGCACGGTTGAGGATCGAGCGTTCGTCGTCCCGGTCCTTGGCCAGCCGTTCCTTTTCTTCAGCCTGAATGGCGCAGGTACGGTCATCGATGTCGATGCCGTGCCGGTTGAAGACGCGGACTTCGACCACGGTTCCGGCAACGCCCGGCGGCAGGCGCAGCGACGTGTCGCGCACGTCGGAGGCCTTTTCACCGAAAATCGCACGGAGAAGTTTCTCTTCCGGCGTCATCGGCGATTCGCCCTTCGGCGTGATCTTGCCGCACAGGATATCGCCCGGCTCAACCTCCGCACCGATATAGACAATGCCCGCTTCGTCGAGGTTGCGAAGCGCTTCCTCGCCCACGTTCGGGATGTCACGCGTGATGTCTTCCGGCCCGAGCTTCGTGTCGCGTGCCATCACTTCGAATTCCTCGATATGGATCGAGGTAAAGACGTCATCCTTCACGATGCGTTCGCTGATCAGGATGGAGTCTTCATAGTTGTAGCCATTCCAGGGCATGAACGCGACGAGCGTGTTGCGACCCAGTGCCAGTTCGCCGAGTTCGGTCGAGGGACCGTCGGCAATGATCTGGCCCGGCGTGATCACATCGCCCACCTTCACCAGCGGACGCTGGTTGATGCAGGTGTTCTGGTTCGAACGCTGGAACTTGTGGAGCGTATAGATGTCGACGCCAGACTGCCCGGCTTCCACCGCACCCGTTGCGCGGATGACGATACGGGTCGCGTCAACCTGATCGACAATGCCACCGCGGGCAGCAGCAATGGCAGCACCGGAGTCGCGTGCGACCGTTTCTTCCATTCCGGTTCCGACAAACGGCGCTTCGGCACGAACCAGCGGCACGGCCTGGCGCTGCATGTTCGATCCCATCAGCGCGCGGTTGGCGTCGTCGTTCTCCAGGAACGGAATGAGCGATGCCGCCACCGAAACGAGCTGCTTGGGCGAAACGTCCATCAGCGTGATCTGATCGCGCGGAGCGATCAGGAATTCGCCAGCTTCGCGTGAAGAGATCACCTCTTCTGCAAAGCTGCCGTCCTTGTTCAGTTCAGCGTTGGCCTGCGCGATCGTGTGCTTGGCCTCTTCCATGGCGGAAAGATAAACCACATCGTTCGTCACCTTGTGATCGATGACCTTGCGATACGGTGTTTCGATGAAGCCGTACTTGTTCACCCGGCTGAAGCTCGCCAGCGAGTTGATCAGGCCGATGTTCGGGCCTTCCGGCGTTTCAATCGGGCAGATACGGCCATAGTGCGTCGGGTGAACGTCGCGCACTTCGAAGCCTGCGCGTTCACGGGTAAGGCCGCCCGGTCCAAGTGCCGAAACGCGACGCTTGTGCGTCACTTCGGACAGCGGGTTGGTCTGGTCCATGAACTGCGAAAGCTGCGACGAACCGAAGAATTCGCGAACAGCGGCGACCGCCGGCTTCGCATTGATCATGTCGTTCGGCATGACCGTCGAAACATCGACCGAAGACATGCGCTCCTTGACCGCGCGCTCCATGCGCAACAGGCCGACGCGATACTGGTTTTCCAGCAGCTCGCCCACCGAGCGAACACGGCGATTGCCGAGATTGTCGATATCGTCGATTTCACCCTTGCCGTCCTTCAGGTCGACGAGCGTTTTCACGACAGCGAGGATATCCTCGACGCGCAGCGTGGTGTGATCGTCGGGCGCATCAAGGGCAAGGCGCATATTGATCTTGACGCGGCCGACGGCCGAAAGGTCATAGCGTTCCGGATCGAAGAAAAGGCCGCCAAACAAGGCTTCAGCCGTTTCGCGCGTTGGCGGTTCGCCGGGGCGCATGACGCGATAGATCGCGTCGAGGGCCATATCGCGATCTTCGGACTTGTCGACCTTCAGTGTGTTGCGGATCCACGGGCCGGTGTTGATATGATCGATATCGAGAAGCTCGATGCGATCGACGCCCGCCTTGTCCAGCTTCTCAAGGTTTTCAGCGGAAACTTCTTCCCCCGCTTCGATATAGATGGCGCCCGTTGCTTCATTGATCAGATCAAGCGCCGAATAGCGTCCGAAGATCTCCTCGGTCGGAATGAGCAGCTCCTCAAGCCCGTCCTTCTGGGCCTTGTTGGCGGCCCGGGGAGAAACCTTCTGCCCTGCCGCGAACACGACTTCGCCTGACTTGCCGTCGACAACGTCGAACATCGGCTTCTGGTTGCGCCAGTTTTCGGCGACATAGGGAACTTTCCAGCCGCCCTCACCGCGCACATAAACCACCGTCTTGTAGAAGTGATGGAGAATTTCCTCTGGCGAAAGGCCCAGCGCGAGCAGCAGTGCCGTGACAGGAAGCTTGCGCTTGCGGTCGATACGAACATTGACGATGTCCTTGGCATCGAATTCGAAATCGAGCCAGGACCCGCGATACGGAATGACGCGTGCGGCAAAGAGATATTTGCCCGAAGCGTGCGTCTTGCCGCGGTCATGATCGAACAGCACACCCGGCGAACGGTGCATCTGCGAGACGATGACGCGCTCGGTTCCATTGATGATGAAGGTGCCGTTGTGCGTCATCAACGGCATATCGCCCATATAGACGTCCTGCTCCTTGATATCGAGGACCGAACGGGTCTCTGTCTCGGAATCGACCTCGAACACGATCAGGCGCAGCGTGACCTTCATCGGTGCGGCATAGGTAATCCCGCGCTGGCGGCATTCCTCGGTGTCGAACTTGGGATCTTCAAGCTCGTAATTGACGAAATCAAGCTCGGCGGTACCGGCAAAATCGCGAATCGGGAAGACGCTGCGCAGCGTCTTTTCGAGGCCCGAGACATAGCCGATCGAAGGATCGGAGCGCAGAAACTGCTCATAGGATTCGCGCTGAACCTGAATCAGGTCGGGCATCTGGGTCACTTCGTGGATATTCCCGAAAACCTTGCGGATGCGCTTCTTTGCGACCGCGATCGTCGCGTCGGCCTTCGCTTCTTGCTTCGCCATGAAAATTTCTCGCCTTTGCCAAAAAACCGGACGCGCAAAACGACGAAAAGCCGCGCGACTCCGTCCCCGGAACCGGCAGCTTTTCGCGTCGTTGTGAAACCTTGCCCCTCAATTCGCTCGATGCGCTGCGCGACGGCACACCAATTCCCGAAAAGGCCCGGTGATGCCCATATAGGAGTCTGGGCAACGCAAGTCAAACCCGCTTCCGTCGGCGCCACTGCTTCGCTATGCGAAAGCCAGTAGCCGGTTTGGGAGGTGCGTAATGGTGGATGATGGTATCTTTATCGGCACAGGTGGCGGCAATCGCCAGGTGCTCAACCTCAAGCGCGCCAACCGGCACGGGCTTATCGCCGGAGCCACCGGCACGGGCAAGACCGTCACCCTGCAAGGTATTGTCGAAGGACTCTCGGCCGTTGGCGTGCCCAGCTTTGTTGCGGACGTGAAGGGCGATCTTTCCGGCCTTTGCATGGCAGGCTCGGCCACGTCGAAAATCCATGAGATCTTTGCCGCCCGCGCGACGGAGATCGGGCAGGCTGATTGGGCCTACAGGGACAATCCGGTCCAGTTCTGGGACCTGTTCGGTGAACAGGGCCACCCGATCCGGACCACGGTTTCCGAAATGGGCCCGCTCCTCCTCGCGCGGCTGATGGATCTGAACGAAGTGCAGGAAGGCGTGCTCACGATCGCTTTCCATGTTGCAGACAAGGACGGGCTGCTGCTGCTCGATCTGGACGATTTGCAGGCAATGCTCGTCAACTGCGGCAACCGCGCCGAGGAACTGACGCTCACCTATGGGAACATTTCCAAGCAAAGCGTCGGGACGATCCAGCGCTCATTGCTCCAACTCAGGAGCCAAGGCGGCGACCACTTCTTTGGGGAGCCGGCGCTCGACCTCGAGGACTTCATCAAATGCGACGATTCGGGACGCGGCATCATCAATATTCTTGCGGCCGACAAATTGATGGCCAGCCCAAAACTCTATTCGACCTTCCTCTTGTGGCTCTTGTCCGAACTGTTCGAGACGCTTCCCGAAATCGGCGATCCCGACAAGCCGAAGCTCTGTTTCTTTTTCGATGAAGCGCACCTCCTTTTCAACGATGCGCCAAAGGCTCTCGTTGAAAAGATCGAACAGGTTGTCCGCCTGATCCGGTCAAAGGGCGTCGGTGTCTACTTCATCACGCAGAACCCGATCGACATTCCCGACACCGTTGCCGGGCAGCTGGGCAATCGCGTGCAACACAAGCTCAACGCCTTTACGCCGCGCGACCAGGCCGCTGTAAAGTCCGCAGCCGAAACCTTCCGGGCCAATCCGAAGATTGACGTCACGACCGCTATTACAGAATTGAAGGTCGGTGAAGCGCTGGTGTCGCTTTTGCAGCCCGATGGCGCGCCCTCTCCTGTCGAACGCACGCTGATCAAGGCGCCAGCGTCCCGCGTCGGTGCAGCAACGCCGCAGGAACGCGCCGTCATGATCCAGACGGATGCGATCGGCGCGAAATATGATGCCTTGATCGATCGCGAATCTGCGGAGGAAATCCTTGCATCGAAGCAAGCCGAGGCCGCTGCCGCTGCCGCTGCCCAATCCGCGCAGGCTGAAGCGGACAAGCAGGAAGCGATTGCGGCGAAAGAGCAGGCACGCCAGCAGGTGATCCTTGATCGCGAAGCGGCCCGTCAGGCGCGTGAAGCCGAACGGGCTGCCGCTGCCAAGGCCCGCGAAGACGCAAAGCCCAGTTTCGCCGAAAAGATGGTCGAATCGGCTGCCCGTTCGGCGGCGACGTCTGTCGGTCGAAAGATCGCGGGGCAGCTTGGCGGCCAATTGCTCCGCGGCCTGCTGGGCGGATTGTTCAAGGGAAGATGATAATGCCAAAACTGCCAAATGACGTTGCTGCTGCCCTTGTCGACCCGAAGGCCTATGGCGAATGGAACGGCCTGCACGAGAAATTCTCCTGGGCCCGCGCAAACATGCCGCTCGCAATTGCTGAAAATGAGCGGTTTGATCCGTTCTGGGCCGTCACGAAGCACGCTGACATTCTTGAGATCAGCAAGAACAATGCGCTCTTCGCCAATGCCGTTCGCTCCCCCACCCTGGTCGACCGCGACGCTGAAGCGCTCGTCAAGGCCATAACGCCGAACCATGATGGCCATTTGATCCGCTCGCTTGTCCAGATGGATGCGCCCGATCACATGAAATACCGGCTGCTGACGCAAAGCTGGTTCATGCCGAAGAACCTGCGCGCTATCGAAGCACGAATCCGCGAGATCGCCCGCGACACTGTTGAGAAGATGCTGGCCATGGGCGGCGAATGCGATTTCGCCAAGGATGTCGCGGCCTATTATCCGCTCCACGTCGTGATGAACATACTCGGGGTCCCCCCTGAGGATGAGCCCCGGATGCTCATGCTGACCCAGCAATTGTTCGGCCCGACCGATCCTGAGATCAACCGGGCGCGGGCGGAAATTGTCAGTGCCGAACAGGCGATCCAGATGCTGCAATTCGTTGTTGCGGATTTCGAGACTTATTTTGCAGCAATCACGGCGGATCGGCGCGCCAATCCGAGAGATGATCTGGCCACGGTGATCGCCACAGGCACAATCAACGGAGCGCCTATCCCGGACCGCGAGGCCAATGGCTATTACATGATCGTCGCCACGGCCGGGCATGACACAACATCGGCTTCGACCGCAGGAGCTATCATGGAGCTGGCCAAGAATCCGGCCCTGTTCGCGCGGTACCGCGACGGCACTGCCGATACAGCAGGGCTGATCGAAGAGGCCATCCGCTGGACCACGCCCGTGCAGCACTTCCTGCGCACGGCGACGGAAGATTGCGAACTTTCCGGCCAGAAGATTGCCAAGGGGGACTGGCTGATGCTTTGTTATGCCAGCGGCAATCGTGACGAAGCCGTTTTCGAAGACCCCTTTACCTTCAACCCTGATCGCACACCGAACAATCAGATCGCCTTCGGCTTTGGCGGGCACGTTTGCCTCGGCCAGCACCTCGCGCGCATGGAAATGCGCATCCTGATGGAAGAGTTGCTGCCCCGCCTGAAGTCAATCGAGCTCGCTGGCGAGCCGGCACGTGTGGAGTCCACTTTTGTCGGCGGACTGAAGCGGCTTCCGATCCGGTTCGAGGCGAACTGATGCGCGAACTGACATTCCGCGGTGTGGTCCTTGGCGGGTTCATCACCCTGCTGTTCACCGCTGCCAATGTCTATCTGGGCCTCAAGGTCGGCCTGACCTTTGCAACCTCGATTCCGGCGGCCGTGATTTCGATGGCCTTGTTGCGTATCGCCGGGAACTCGAACATCCTTGAAAACAATATCGTCCAGACGATTGCGTCTGCAGCCGGGACGCTCGCCGCGATCATCTTCGTTCTGCCGGGCCTGGTCATGATCGGCTGGTGGCAGGGTTTTCCGTACTGGATCACCGCCGCGGTCTGCGCCATCGGCGGAACTTTGGGCGTCATGTTTTCGGTGCCGTTGCGGCGCGCGCTCGTGACCGGATCCGACCTGCCCTATCCCGAAGGCGTGGCTGCAGCGGAAGTGCTTCGGGTCGGTTTCGGCTCGGCAGATGGTGCAGCAGAAAACGCCAAGGGCCTGAGAATGATTGTCCTCGGGTCACTCACTTCGGCTGGCTTTGCATTGCTGGCGGCCATGAAATTGGCGGCGGCCGAGGTCGCGACGACATTCCGGGTTGGCGCGGGGGCAAGCGGCGCTTCGACCAGCCTGTCGATGGCCCTGATCGGTGTCGGCCACCTTGTCGGGCTTTCGGTTGGCATTGCAATGGCAGTCGGGATGCTGGTCACCTGGGCGGGGCTGGTGCCGGTCCTTACTGCGATGCACGGTGCGAGCGGGGATATCGCCGCGTTGGTGGATGATACATTCCGCAACGACGTGCGCTTTATCGGCGCCGGAACAATCGGCGTAGCCGCCTTGTGGAGCCTGTTGCGAATTCTTGGCCCCATCATTCGCGGCATTCGCGCGGCAATGGCGACCGCTGACGCGCGCAAGTCCGGGCAGGCGCTCGAACTGACAGAGCGCGACCTTCCCATCAGCATAGTCGGTGGAACAATCCTCGCCCTGCTTCTCCCAATCGCCGGATTGCTGTGGGTTTTTGCAGCCGATACCGCCATCGCCGACGGCATCGCGCCTGTGATCCTCGGCACGCTGGTCTATGTGCTGGTCATTGGCGTCGTCATTGCATCTGTGTGTGGCTATATGGCCGGGCTCATCGGGGCATCGAACAGTCCGGTGTCGGGCGTGGGCATCCTTGCCGTTCTGGGCGCCGCGCTGCTGCTTGTCCTTGCCTACGGACGCGGTGGCACAGTCTAGCAAACCCAGGCGCTGATTGCCTATGCCATCTTCACGACCGGCATCGTCTTTTCGATTGCGACGATATCGAATGACAATCTTCAGGATCTGAAAACCGGGCAACTCGTCGGCGCAACACCCTGGAAGCAGCAGGTCGCGCTCGTGATCGGGGTTGTCTTTGGCTCGCTGGTCATTCCCCCGGTGCTGGACCTGCTGAATGCAGCGTTCGGCTTCTCCGGCGCGCCCAATGCTGGGCCCAACGCCCTCGCCGCACCGCAGGCCGCACTGATTTCAGCGCTCGCAAGAGGCGTGCTGGGTGACAGTCTCAATTGGGGCCTTATCGGATTCGGTGCTGTGCTGGGTGCCGTATCGATCATCGTGGATGAGACTCTGGGTCGGTTTGGAAAGATGCGATTGCCGCCGCTTTGTGTCGGCATGGGCATCTATCTGCCCATGGCGCTGACATTGTTAATCCCGATTGGCGCCGTGCTGGGACATTTTTATGATCGAGCCGTCAAGACTCACCGCGATCCGGAATTCGCCCGGAGGATGGGCGTGCTCGCAGCAACGGGCCTGATCGTGGGGGAAAGCCTGTTCGGCGTCGCCTTTGCCGGGATCGTTGCAAGTGCGGGAGGCGACGCGCCACTGGCCGTGGTCGGAGACAGTTTCAGGACCCCGGGCATTGCAATTGGGCTGGCGCTGTTCATTGGCGCGGTCGCCATCCTGTATCGTGCGGCCCGCAAGGCGGTTGAAGAGCGCTAATCCTTCTTCGAAAAGAACCGGTCAGCAATATCCGCCGCAATCCGCGCCGGGCGCAGCGTGTCGGCATCGATGCAGCACCAGCTGGATTTGACTTCAGCCAATACCTCTTCGCCGCGCTTGATCAGCGTTTCATAGAAGGACCGCGCACCCTGGACCTTTTCCAGGATAACGGTGGCGATCACCTCATCATTCAGGAAGGCGGGCTTGCGGTATGTAATCTCGTGCTTGAGCGCGACCCAGAGATATTTTGCAACAGCATCGGGCGGAGCAAGGCTGTTCCAGTGATCAAGGACCGCGTCCTGCACCCAGCCAAGATAGCGCGCATTGTTCACATGCCCCATGAAATCGATGTCGGCAGGCAGGATACCGATCGAATGATAATGGGGAATCGCTTTGCTCATGCCCTGATAATAGGGATTGAATATGAACATTGCGATACGAGCACCTCTCGCTTCACCGCAATTGTTGGAATGTCACGCAACCTTGCGCTCTCCAGATGGCTGCACAGGCTCTATCCGGGCAACCGCTTCGGCGGCCGGCACGTCTCGAGGCTCTGAATCCGTATAGTGTCCGGCGGGCATCGCCTTGCCGAACAGATAGCCCTGGACCATCGAGCAGCCCTCCTGCCGCAATTGTTCGAGCTGGGCCGCATCCTCGACGCCTTCAGCAAGGGTGACCATGCCAAGATTGTTCGCAAGACCAATCACCGCACTGACAATCGCGCGGCAATCCTCCCGGTTCTCAAGGTCATTGACGAAACTGCGGTCGATCTTGATCTTGTCGAACGGGAAGGTCCGCAAATAGTTGAGAGAGGAATATCCGGTTCCAAAGTCATCGAGTGCGACCTTGATTCCCAGATCGCGCATCCGATGCAGGACAGCCATATTGGCTTCGCTTTCATGCAACAGGACACCTTCGGTGATTTCCACTTCAAATCGCGCTGGGTCCAGGCCCGTTTCTGCCAGGGAATTCATGATCGTCGGCAAAAGGCCGGGGCTGCGCATCTGCACCGGTGACACATTGACAGCAATGGTCAACGGTTCCGTCCATCGCGCAGCCTCAGCCATGGCTGCCCGAATGACCCATTCGCCAAGCGGAACAATCAACCCCGTCTCTTCGGCAAGCGGGATGAATTCATCGGGCATGACGAGACCGCGCGCTGCACTTTCCCACCGGATCAGCGCTTCAAAGCCACTTTGCTTGCCCGTGCTGACATCGACGAGCGGCTGGAAGAAGAGCCGCATTTCGTCAGCCGCAAGAGCGTTCCGCAAATCGCGTTCCATGGCGTGACGTTCCCGCACGGCCACATCCATGCCGTTTTCGAATCGTTCCCAGCAGCCGCGACCGCTGTCCTTGGCACAATACAGCGCCAGATCGGCGTTACGCTGCAAGGCTTCGGCGGTCTGGCCGTCGAAAGGCGCGATTGCAATGCCGATACTGACGCCGGACATGATCTGGTGCCCGGAGACAAGAAACGGCTCCGCCATTTTGGTTACAAGCTTCTGGGCCAGCCGGATCGCATGATCGGCGGAATCCTCTCCTGCCATCATCACCGCAAATTCGTCCCCGCCAAGCCGGGCCAGAATATGACCTTCGCCACCGAGACCGCTTTTGGTCACGCCTTCGATCAAGCGGGAGGATACTGCACGCAGGAATTGGTCCCCAATTGGATGACCGAGCGTGTCATTGACCACCTTGAAGTGATCCACATCAATCAGCAACACAACCAGCCGCTGCGATGCCATTTCATCCGCGACCATACGGGACAAGGCATTGTTGAACATCAGTCGATTGGGCAATCCCGTCAGCGCATCATAGTGCGCCATGTGGCGCACGCGCGCTTCGGCCTGTTTTTCAGCGCTCACGTCACTGATGACGCCACGAAAGCAGACTCCGTCGCGCGTTCCGCCGGTTGCGGGGCGGGCGCTGACCGACCACCAGCGGGGCGCCTTCCCATCTTCCTGCGCGAGCTGGAGTGCCAGGCCGCGAAATGCCCGACGGTTGACCAGGTGATCCACAAGCTGTGCGCACTCCGGGCCGACCTGGAACAGATTTTCGAACAAGCGGCCGTTGAGGTTCTCCGGCGCAAGGCCAGTCTCGTCGGAGAAATGCTTTGAAGCACCCAGTATCCGTCGGTCTCGATCAACCTCGAACAGCCAGTCGGAACCCTGGTCCTCAAAATCATTGAGCAGCATCTTCACGGTTTCGATCGAGGAATTGCGCTCCCGTTCGCGCACAATGCGCACCACGAACAGCGAATATGCGGTCAGCGCCATGCGGCACAGAAGCAGCGATGTCGCCAAAATCAGGATGCATGTCGCGATCGCAACCACAGTGCCCGTGCCAAGGAGTGCTGCCATCAAACCGACAGAAATGATGGCGATATAGCCAATAGCAGCGCGCGGCAGGGTCCGCATCGTATAGCCGGCCGCACCAATCAGGGACATGCCGACGACGGCCAGCATGAGCTGATGGGCTGCCCCCCCATATGGCATGAGTGCAACGAGGCTGCCCGACGCAATCAGGGCAAGTGCAAGCGTGTTGGCTTCGAGTTGCCACACCATCGCCTGCGATCCAATGCGCGAAAATCGTTTTCGCTCGGATTGGCCAAGCCAATATCGATGCGCACCGACAATCGCTACGGCCATGCAGCCGAGAACAAGGGAAATTGCGGGAACGCGTCCGTAGAAGGCAACGGCCACAACAACTGCATTGAGCAGATGGCCAAGCACGAGTGCAGCAAGAATCCGGATATGCGCGCGAACCAGGCGGTTTGCGACCCAGTCTTCAAGACCAGCGGGAATTACCGCGTACAGCCGCTCCTTCTTGCTGACCATCGTGACCCTAACACAGACTCTTTCGTTCTATCAGGGCAAGGGCCTAGAACGACAATCTGAAGTTACTGTTAAAGATCAGTAATGGTTGCAATATTCAGCAGTCATATTCAAATTGGTGCAATCAACCCCTGCCTCGATAGGGTGCAACACCTTGTTCGGGAATCCAGACGTCCTTTGGAGGACTTCCGGATTGCCAGAATACATCAATCGGGATACCGCCGCGCGGATACCAATATCCTCCAATGCGAAGCCAGACCGGCTTCATTTCTGCAAAAAGACGTTGCGCAATCCCGACCGTGCAATCTTCATGGAATGCGGCGTGGTTGCGAAAAGAGCCCAAAAACAGTTTCAGAGACTTGGACTCGACGATTGTTTCACCTGGCACATAGTCGATCACCAGGTGTGCGAAATCAGGCTGGCCCGTCACTGGACAAAGCGACGTGAATTCGGGGGCCGCAAATCGTACCAGATAGGCCGTACCCGGCTTCGGATTTGCAGGATAGTCGAGCACAGCTTCGTCAGGCGAAGCGGGCAAGGTGCTGGTCTGGCCGAGATGAGTGCGCATCCCTTGCCTTTAGGCAAAGCTTCGCTTGAGGTGAAGCCCATCCCTTGCCACTATGCAGCGAACACCAAAACCATTCCGGGGATGTCCATGCGCAACAGCTTCCTAATTGCCTTGTCGGCGGTCATCGCCTTCACGCCGCAGGCCGTAATGGCGTCTGCGGGGAAACCGGATACGCCAGCAGAAGCGACCAAGCCGACGCCTGACATTCCGCCGCCGATGATTTCCGTGAGCCGCCGGACCGGGACCTTTGGCGGCACATCCGTCAGCTATACGGCGACGGCAAAGGAGACATTTCTGAAGGCGGAAGACGGCACGCCGAAAGCGAGCATCTTTTCCACTTCCTATGTGAAGGACGGCGCCGATCCAAATCGCCCTGTGACCTTTCTCTTCAACGGCGGGCCGGGTTCAGGCTCCTTGTGGCTGCACATGGGCGCTTTCGGACCGAAGCGCGTCGGCATCCCTTCCGACGCGCGCGATGATGGCGCGCCGCCGTACCGCATTGCGGACAATCCCGATTCGTTGCTCGATGTGACCGACATTGTTTTCATCGATCCCGTCGGGACGGGCTTCAGCCATGCTTTAGGGAAGACAGAGGCCAAGGAGTATTGGGGCGTATCCGCCGATGCCAAGTCGGTCGCACAATTCATCCGCATCTGGCTGCGCGACAATGGCCGCTGGAACGCCCCGAAATTCCTGGGCGGGGAAAGCTACGGCACCACGCGATCAGCCGCGGTCGTCAACGAACTTGAAGGGGACTATAATGACGTCGCGCTCAACGGCGTCATCCTGATTTCGACAATCCTGGACTTTGGTGCCCAGGCCGAAGTCGAGGGCAACGAGATGGTCTATGTCGTCGCCCTGCCGTCGATGGCCGCAACCGCCTGGTACCACAATAAAGTCGCGGACCGACCTGCCACTGTCGAGGAGTTTGTGGCGCAGGCCCGCACCTTCGCGGCAGGAGACTATCTAGCCGCCCTCGCCAAGGGGAGCGCCCTTGGCGAACCGGAGCGTGCTGCCATCCGCCAGAAGCTTGCCCGTTTCACAGGCTTGAGCGAAGCCTTTCTTGACCGGGCCAACCTGCGGGTCCTGCCGGGGCGTTTCTACAAGGAGCTGCTTCGGGATCGAGGCCTCACGATCGGGCGGCTCGACACGCGCTATACTGGCAAGGACCTTGATACGGCGGGCGAACAGCCCGACAATGATCCCAGTTTCTACGGGATCGATGGCGGCTATACCGCTGCGTTCAACAGCTATGTGCGTGACACGCTGGGCTTCAAGGCGGATCGCGAATATGTGACGATCGGCGGCGTCAATGACTGGGACTGGAAGATCAATGCGCGCGATGACAGCGCCTATTACTTCAATGTCGCACCCTATCTCGGCAAGGCCTTGCGTGAAAACAGCAGGCTGAAATTGTTCGTCGCCCAAGGCTATTATGATTTTGCCACGCCCTTTTTCGGGGCCGAATATGCTCTGTCCCGACCGGGCTTTCCGGCAGACCGCATCCAGTTCCATTATTATGGTTCCGGTCACATGATGTATGTACGCGACGAGGACCGGCAGAAGTTGTCATCTGACATTCGGGCCTTCATCCGCAACCGCTAAGGCTCGACGAACCAGCCGCAGCCCTTTAAGGTTGCAGCCCATCTGATCTAGGGAGTGAATGACTATGGACGCGCTTGTTTCAACCGAATGGCTCGCGAAAGAACTTGGAGCCTCGGATCTGCGCGTTGTGGATGCCACTCTCTTCATCGACGGGCGCGATGCCGCTGCCGAGTATGAGGCAGAGCATATTCCCGGTGCCGTCTTCATGGATCTGGCCAATCTGGCCGATGCGGCCAATCCCTATCCGATGATGTTGCCCAAGGCTGAAAAATTTGCCAGCCGCATGCAGTCTCTGGGGCTTGGCGACGGCAGCCGGATCGTCCTTTATGATAACAGCCCGGTCAAATCAGCCGCGCGCGCCTGGTGGATGATGAGCATCGTCTTTGGCGCCCACGGGGTCGCGATCCTTGACGGCGGACTTGCCAAGTGGAAGGCCGAGGGCCGCCCGACCGAAGGCGGAAAGGTCACGCTCAGGCATCGCCATTTTACGGTCTGGCGCGATGACAAGCCCGTACGCACAATCGACCAGATGAAAGCCAATCTCGAAAGCAAGGCGGAACAAATTGTCGATGCACGCGGCGCGGCGCGCTTTGAGGGACGCGAGGCCGAACCACGTTTGGGCGTCAATCCGGGCCATATTCCAGGCAGTATCAACCTTCCCTACTCCAACCTGTTCAATGAGGACGGTACCTGGAAAAAGGGAGACGCGCTGAAGGCAGCCTTCGCGGATGCCGGTGTCGATATGGACAAGCCGATGGCGACGACCTGCGGGACCGGAGTGACAGCAGCTGTTCTCGTTTTCGGAGCACATCTCCTCGGCAAGACCGATGTTGGCCTTTATGACGGAAGCTGGTCTGAATGGGGTGCTCAGGCTGATACGCCCAAGGCCATTGGCGCCGCGTGAGCAAAGGCAAGCCGCCGTCACGTCCTGCCACGCAGATCGTCGAGGGCGGGCGTCGCAGCGAGTGGACGCATCTTGGTGGAGGCAAGGGTGGGATCGTCAATCCACCCGTCTGGCGTGCCTCGACAATCCTGTATGACGACGTCGCTGCCCTGCGGGCCGGGGTTCGTACCAACGAGGATGGCAAGCTGTTCTATGGTCGACGCGGCACGCCGACCCAATGGTCGCTGGCTGATGCCCTGACCGAAATGGAGCCCGAAGCGGCGGGCACGATGCTTTACCCTTCGGGCGTCGCCGCAACGGCAGTGGCGCTGCTTTCGGTCCTCAACCCCGGCGATGAATTGCTCATGGTCGACAGCACCTATGATCCCACCCGGGGCATCTGCGAAGGTTTGCTCAAGCGCTTCGGCATCGCCACCCGCTACTATGATCCTCTGATCGGTTCCGGCATCGAAACGCTGCTGACCGAACGTACGCGCGCGATCTTTCTCGAAAGCCCGGGGAGCCTGACGTTCGAAGTGCAGGATGTCCCCGCGATCGTGGCGGTCGCAAAGGCCCGCGGCCTCGTGACCTTGATCGACAATACCTGGGCAACATCCTTGCTCTTTCCGGCACTCTCTTTCGGGGTGGATCTCTCGATCCTTGCCTGCACAAAATATATTGTCGGGCACAGCGACGTCATGGCAGGATCTGTAACAGCGAACGCCGCGCATTTCCCGGCGCTCAGAAAG
>ERZ724517.1044-NODE-1044-length-15852-cov-5.992783_pt1 | contig 15852 bp, 16 predicted proteins | sample MGYA00376050_ERZ724517 | MGnify/ENA primary metagenome ERZ724517 (study PRJEB28724, sample SAMN07190886) | activated sludge metagenome | isolation source: activated sludge of sewage treatment plant in Hong Hong | place: USA: Christiansburg, Virginia | collected... | reverse complement strand
TAAGATTGGCAAAGCAATTGTTAGTAAAATGGTTAGATTGCCTAAGGGAGGGCTATCTCTTCATGTAAATTATTTCGTGAATAACATTGAGCATACAGGATATATTAACACTGATATAAAGTATATTAACGTAGTTAGTATTAATGATTCTATTTATATTAAGTACGATACAACTGATTTTTCAAATGTAAATTTAATCACAGACTCTATAAAATAACATTGCACCAAACTCTTTCGGCAGTTCACTATTTGATAACACGTTAAGTTGGAGAAGTGAAACAAAAAAGGTGTTGAGAAATCAACACCTTTTTTGTTTTTAATAGAGTTTATAAATCTCCATAATATCACCTAATATTTTGGGGAAGTCGATTTTTAAATCAATTAGTTTTCCTGTATGGATATCAAATACCCATCCATGTACTATCAAGCCTCTTTCTTTATGAGCTTCTTGAATGGCTGCTGTTTTAATCAAGTTAACGCATTGTTCTTGTACATTTAATTCTACCAATCGTTCATATCTTTTTTCTTCGTCTTGTATCGCGTTTAATTCTGCTTTGTGTGTGCGATATACATCTCTGATATTACGTAACCAAGGATTTAAAATGCCCATATCTTTTGGTTGCATAGCTGCTTTTACGCCTCCGCAATTATAGTGTCCGCAAACAACTACATGGTTCACTTTTAAATGACGCACCGCATAATTTATAACTGACATCACATTTAAATCCACATTGTTTACCAAATTGGCAATGTTGCGATGAATAAAGACTTCGCCAGGTTGCACTCCCATTAAATCTTCGGCAGTTACGCGGCTATCTGAACATCCAATGTATAAAAACTCTGGGCTTTGACCTTTCGATAAATTCTCGAAGTAGTTTTCATCAACTGCTAATTTTTCGGCAATCCAAGCTTTATTATTTTCAAATATTTTTTCGATTTTACTCATGATGTTTTTTTATTTGATGAAAAGTAACATTTATTTTTTATCCCACAAAACCATTTTTGGTATGAGTGCCATCACAGTAGGGTTTATTGGATGAAGCACCACATCTGCAAAAAGCAGTGACTTTATTTTTTTGTGCTGTTTCGCCATTACTTTGCTTTACGGTAATATTACCGTATACTAAAAGTGGGCCATTAGGTATGGCTTCTACAATACTTTCTGCTTGGGTTTCAGTAGTTTTGTTTTGCTCATTATTGTGATAGTAACTAATAGCACCTGATGGACAATTATTCACGCGTTCAATAATTTCGGCAGTGGTGGCACCTTCTGGTTTTATCCAAGGTTTTTCTGCCGGATTAAATACTTGTTTTAACCCTTTTTCGCCTTTCCAGCATAAAGTGGAGTGTATACAAACGGATGGTTTCCATACAATAGTAATATCTTCATTACTATATTTTTTTGTGATCTCTGTCATGATAATGTGGTGTGAATTGAAATGGAGCTATTGAGTATTTTATGAATAGGACAATGATTAGCAATGTCTAATAATTTATGGGTTTGTTCTTCAGTTAAATTCCCTTTTAAGTCAATGGTTCTTTTGAAGGTTGAAAGATCATTGTTTCGTTCAATATCAACGGTTACTCCAATGCTATCTAAATTCCATTCTTTTCTGTCGGCATACATACGTAAAGTAATGCTAGTGCATGCCGCCAAAGATGAAGCAAGTAATTCCATAGGAGCAAATCCTTTTCCTGTACCTCCATGAGATAGAGGTTCATCGGCAATTAAGGTATTAGTAGCTGATGAAATTTGAGTAGCGTAATGCGCTTTATGTATGAGTGCTTTTACCATTTATTTAAATAACCAATTATGTAATAGTTTTTGTAAAGCAGGTATTAAAATAAATACCATGGTTGGTACAGCAATTAAAGTAATGATGAGCGTGCGTAAAGGCAATGGTTCAATTAAGATTAATTGTTTACCCAATAATGCAAATATTAGGGTGATGAGAGGGTAAATGGCTAGCCAAATTACCACCGCCATTTTCCATTTTTTAGGAGGTTTCATTTATTAGTTCTTTATATTAAATAAAAATACAAAATCATCTGATTATTTCAGATGATTTTATTTTTTGTTAGTTGTAACGAACGTTTTTTTAGATGCAATGATAGTAATAAATATAGTTTAAAATTATTTAGCCACATAGATACATAGGAGATGCAGATAACAGTTCTGTATAAGACGCTATGCTTTTGCATAGTACTATATTAAAGAAATTTATTTCTCTATTTAATCTTTACCTAGCATTATATTTGCCAATGTATCTATGCGGCTATTTGTAATCGTTAAAATAGTTATGCTTGTTTCACTAATTGAATTTCAGCTTGTACTTTTAAATCTTCGCCTACTAATAATCCACCAGCTTCAGTAGCCGCATTCCACGTTAAACCAAAATCTTTACGATTAATTTTACCATCGAGAGTAAAGCCAGCTTTAATATTTCCGTATGGATCTTTTGCAATACCGCCAAAATCAACTTTTAAGCTTACAGGTTTAGTTACATCTCTGATGGTTAAGTTACCATGTAAAGCATACTCATCATTGGATGCTTTTTCAAATTTTGTTCCTTCAAATGTGATTTGAGGATATTTTTCTGTGTCGAAAAAGTCACCAGATTTTAAATGCCCATCTCTTTGTTCATTATTGGTGTTAATTGAATTAACGTCCGTTGTAAAGGATACTTTTGAGTTAGAAAAGTTATCGCCATCTGTTTCGGCTGTCACATTAAAGTTGGTAAAACTCCCTGTTACGTTAGAAATCATCATGTGTTTGATTTTGAAATTAATTTCGCTGTGTGTTGGGTCTAATGCCCATTTAGTTGTGCTCATGTTTATTTGTTTTTTTTAGTTGTTTTTTATTTAACCGCAGATTTTGCAAAGTGTTTTCGCAAAGAACGCGGAGGGATTTTGTTATAATTAAACAGTCATTGGGACTTCCATAATTAGGAACTCTGAGTTGCTATCGGCTTTCAACGTTACTTTATCAATTTCCCAAATGCCAAAACCGTCTCTGGTATTTACTATTTGATCGTTTACTAATAATGTACCGTTCAAATTAAATATATATAAACCGTTTCCTTTTCCTTTAATGGTATATTCAGTACTCACGTCTTTATCAAATTTACCTAAGTGAAACCAAGCATTTTGGTGAATCCATACACCCGCATCATCTGCGTTAGGCGATAAAATTTGTTGTAATTTGTTATGTCTGTCTTCTGACTTTAAAGTGATTTGATCGTAGCGAGGCGTCACATTTTTTTTATCTGGGAATACCCAAATTTGTAAAAATTTTACTTGAGAATCTTTATTTTTATTGTATTCACTATGCTGAATCCCTGTTCCTGCACTCATCACTTGTATGTCGCCATTTTTAATAACAGTTGTGTTCCCCATACTGTCTTTGTGCTCCAAGTCGCCTTCTAACGGAATACTAATAATTTCCATGTTATCGTGAGGGTGCGTTCCAAATCCCATTCCTGCTGCAACGGTATCGTCGTTTAAAACTCTTAATACACCAAAGTGCATGCGTTCTGGATTATAATAGTTTGCAAAACTAAAACTGTGTTTGCTATGCAACCAACCGTGGTTAGCATCACCACGGGTTTCTGCTTTATGTAAGATGGTATTTTTCATAATTGTTGATGTTGTATTTGGTATGTGATTAAATCCTATTACTTCTAATTCTTTTAGTTCGTCGATATCGTTTTTAATAATATTACCCAGAGCGGAAGAGGCGACAAACATTCCTGTTCCCATTAGGCCTTTTTTTAAGAATTCTTTTCTGTCCATTGTTATTATAGTTTTACAGATCAAAGGTATAAATACAAAAGTTATTGGCTCTTGACCTATGATAAGAAATTGTTTGGGTAATAAAACATTTTATTTAAATAAATTACATATATTTATTTTACTTAAACTCCCTTTATGAAGCACTTGTTCGTTTTCTTTTTTTTATGGTCATTTAATAGCATGTTTGCTCAAATAAATCCTGTTATTCCTGATTGGGTAAAGTTTATTGATGTAAAAAGTGTAGGAGCCGTTAATAAAAAGCAAATTAAAGAAGGATATTATTATGTGTTATTTGATGAGCAGTTTCACGTGCCTAAGAAACATAGTTACTATCATTATGCAATTTCGGTTTTAACGGAAGAGGCTTTAACAGATGTTTCGCAAATTGAATTTAGTTATGATCCATCATACGAAAAAGCATATTTACATAATGTAAAAATTTACAGAGGTATTGAAATTATTGATAAAACGAAGAGTCTTGATGTTAAAATATTAAACGAAGAAAGTAAAAGAAACAAAGGGATATTAAGTGGTAAAAAAACGTTTTATGTTAATTTGAGTGATGTTAGAAAAGGTGACATACTAGAATATAGCTATTCAATAGTTGGGGAAAATCCAATTATGGCAAATAACTTTAGTTTTAATATTTCATTGTCCTACGCAGTGCCTGTTGGTAAAATTAGCGTTAGACTTTTATTCCCAAAAAATATTACACCAACTATTGTTTATAAAAACACAAAGCTGAAACCTATCATAAAGCAGACAGATATTAATGACTATACCTGGGAAATAAATAATCCAGTAGTAATGACAACCGAAGGATCTTTACCAAGCTGGTATAGTGCTTATGCCTCGGTTCAGGTAAGTAATTTAAAAAATTGGAAAGAAGTAAAAGATTATTGTAGAACCCTGTTCAAAGAAACGACTTATGATAAAAGGGGATTGAAATTAATTATTGATTCTATTGTTAAATCAAGTTCAGATGTTGAAAGTCAGATTACATCAATAGTTGAATTTGTTCAAACGCACATTCGTTATTCAGGTAACGAAAACGGAATTTATTCTCATGTGCCTCGAAGTCCGGAATATGTTTTAAAAAATAGATTTGGTGATTGTAAAGAGAAGTCAGGTTTATTGAATGCTTTGCTAAGGATGATTAATATTGAGTCTTATCCTGTATTAATAAATACATATATGGGCACAAAATTGTCTGAAGAAGTACCTTCAATTAATGCTTTTGACCATTGTATTTCTGGGTTTTATTATAAAGATAAATTATATTTTATTGACCCAACAATTTCCTACCAACGTGGAAATTTTAAGTTGAGAATTTTACCAACCTATGAAATAGGAATGATTTTAGATAATAAGGAAGATCCTTTTACTTTAATTCCCATAGATAAGACAAGTAAAAATGAAATGCTCGAAGAAATTGTGATAGGGGAAGATGGGGATGCTCGTTTAAAGGCCACATGTGTTTATACAGGAGTGAATGCAGATGATATCAGATATTATTTTTTAACCAATTCTATTTACGATATTCAGGAATCTTACCAAAAATTTTACACTAAATTTTCGAAGGAAGTGGAAGTGCTTGATACGGTTAAAATAATTGATGAATCAGAAATTAATAAAGTAACAACGATTGAATATTATTTATTAAAAAAATTATGGAGTGTAAAAGATTCTAGTTCCTCAAAATCGATTACCCAAGATTTTATGCCGTACGCATTAAATGCAAAATTAAATTATGGCAACGAAAACACAAGGAAAGACCCTCTTAAAATTGCATTTCCATATTTTCATACGCACACAATTACTGTTACAAAAGAAAGTGGTTGGAATGTAGATGAAAAAACAGTAGAAGAAAATAATAATTTTTTTAATTACAGTTACGCTTATAGAACGCATGATGATGTGTTAGAACTGGTATATAGTTATAATGCTAACACGGGGGTTATATATCCTACAGATTACAAAGAATATAAGGAAAAAATGGATATTATTAATTATAATATGTTATTTACTGCTGAAGAAAAACCTTTGACTACCGGTATTGTGGGCTTTAACTGGCCTTTATTATCAGCGCTATTAGGAGCATTTATTCTTTCGTGTATTTTATTTTGGTATTTATATAAACGCCCATTTACGACAGAGTATGGGGTTGATCATTTTCAGTATAGTTCAATTAGTGGCTGGTTAATTTTGTTGGGAATAGGCATTACATTAAACCCATTATCTTTGTTATATGCCCTTTATTCAGAATATTCTACAGAAATGGGAGTAAATTATATGGTTTACTTTTTTGATCCTGAATCAAGTTACTTTGCACCTGTTAGAGGGTATTATGCTTTTTTCGTGGCCGTAGTTAATACCTGTGTGTTTGTGTTTTCAGTTTTAATTTTAGTGATGTTTTATCAAAAGAAAACACAATTTAGATTATACTTTGTGATTTTTAGAGGATTTAATGCTGTATTTATTATTGTGAACTTAATGGTTCTATATAGTTTTTACGGAGATTCCACAGATATTGCAGAACGACAAACGTTGTCAAAAGAAACAACGTCTATGATAAAAGTGGTAGTGCAAGCCTGTATTTGGATTCCTTATGTGTGGTTTTCAGAAAGAAGTCGATATACTTTCACTGTTGGAAACCCTATACCTGAAATTGTTAGTTCAACTAGTGAAGTAGAAAATCTAATCACTAATTTAGAACCAGATAATTCGGAAACAACTAAGGAACCTGGGCCAAGTGATGATATTGAGTAGTGATTAATTTTACTTCTGAGCAATGATAATTAAATCAATGACTTTTGAACCATCAGTCGTAGGATAATTTTGACGTTTTAAATCAATGTTTTTGAATCCGTTGGTGTATAATGCTTCTCTTAAATAATCACCTTCATGAAAGTGCATAAATAGTTCGTCGCCACTACTTCCTTTTTTATAATCTGATTTGTTGTAATCATCTTCCATCGTGCTAATGTATATCACACCATCCTTTGCTAAAATTTTTGCAGCATCAGCAATTAATTGAATGGCTTCTTCTTTAGATAAGTATGGCAAACAAAAGCCACACATAATGGCATCATAAGTTTTATTTAAGCTGGTAATAGCTCTCGAATCCAATAACCGGAAATTAGCTTGAGGATTATTGATTTTTGCTAACTCAATCATGTTAGGTGCTAAATCAGTTCCTAAGATATTTAAATCGGGACGTTTTTTTAGTAAGTATTGCGTAATGTTACCAGGACCGCAAGCTAATTCTAATACACTTGGGTTTTCTTTTTTTATATGACTACAAAACACATCAAAACTATCATGGTATAAACTTACATCCATAAATTTATCTTGATACACTTTCGCAAGTTTATTAAAAACGTCTATGGCTTGTTTGTTTTTGTCCATTCAAATTAAATCGCAGGCAACAACTTCGCTTTACATTCGCCAAAGCCAATGCGGGTTTTATTATTCGTACAGTAACCTCTTAAAATAACAGTATCGTTATCATTAATAAATTTACGCTCGCTACCATCATTTAATTTTAAAGGCTTTGTACCTTTCCAACTTAGTTCCATCATACTGCCATACTCTTTTGGGTCAGGCCCGCTTATCGTTCCACTGCCCATCATATCGCCAACATTTACATTACAACCATTAACGGTGTGATGTGCTAATTGTTGTTCCATAGTCCAATACATGTATTTGTAATTTGAATTACAAATTACAGTCTCAGTGCTGTTTTCTGGTTGTATGGCTACTTCTAATTTAATATCTACATTTTTATTCCCTGTATATTCTAAATATGGAAACACTTTTGGTTCTTGAACATAACCTTCTGTTCTAAATGGTTCTAAAGCGTCTAGAGTGACAATCCATGGTGAAATTGTACTAGCAAAGTTTTTAGATAAGAAGGGCCCTAATGGCACATATTCCCATGTTTGAATATCGCGCGCACTCCAATCATTAAATAATACCATTCCAAAAATATAATCATCCGCTTTTTCAGTACTAATGCTTTCACCTAGTTTACTTGCTTTTCCAATAATAAAAGCAGTTTCTAGTTCAAAGTCTAATAATTTACAAGGTCCAAAAGTTGGCACTTCGGCATCTGCTGGTTTCATTTGTCCTTTTGGACGGTATAAATCTGTTCCGCTAACAGTAATGCTGCTTGCACGTCCGTGGTAACCCACTGGAATATATCTCCAGTTAGGCATCAAAGCATTTTTAGGGTCACGAATCATGGTTCCAATATTTGTAGCATGATCAATACTGCTATAAAAATCAGTGTAATCTCCCACTTTTACGGGTAATAAAAGCTTAACGCTATTGTGCGGTTTAAAGATATGAGCAAATAGGTCTTTATTATCTTGTAATTCTTTGTTATTGCTGTCTAAAAGTTCTGATAAACGGTCTCTTAAAGCACGAGTAGTGTCTTTACCTAATTCAATAAAATCATTTAAGTAGGCGTTATTAAATACTTCTTTATCGATATTTAATTTTGAGAAAAAGCCACGACTGGCTAATTCATATAAATCAATAGTGTAATTACCAATGGCAGAGCAGGCGTGGTGCTTTACAGTACTATCCGAATAAATGCCAAAAGGCAGGTTTTGAATTGGGAAATCGGAGTTAGCATCAACAGATATCCAAGAAGTAAGGGCTGGGTTGTTAGCTTTTATATTCATTTTTAGTAAAGTTAAAAAGAGTAAAATTGTATTTAATGTGTATTATTTATTGGTATATAAACATAGTAAAATTATATATTTATGGCATGCAATTTAAGAAACTTATTCTTCTTTTTTTAATTCATTTTTCTTCCATTTTAGTAGGTCAAAACCCTAATGATTTTGCTTTTGTGTTGAGCGAAAGAGCCGTTAATAAGGTTTTTACGGCTATTGGCGAGATTAAAGGGAAAAGTCAATACGAAGTACTTGGTATTATTGACGGCCATTATACTTGGAAAGTACTGAATCCTAAAATTAGTTTTAAACCTGATAGCAGCGATTTTACCTGCGAAGCAAAAGTAGAAGTAGGGCCTTTTGGATATAAATCAGAAGTATTAGGGCATGTAAAGATTGGATATGACGATCAAAAAAATGTGATTTCAATTAAAATTACCGATGCTGTATTTGAATTATATACGATGGTATTAAAGAAAAAAATTCACATAAAAGACATACATTTAGAAGATTATTTTAAAGATCCTTTTTTGTTTGAAGGGCCTAAAAGTATAGCAACCGATATGTCATTTACCATGCCAGATAGTACCGTAAAACAAATTTACATACAACCAACAGTTTGTGTTATGAAGGTTGTAAAACAAGCCATTAAAACCATGTGTGATATTGCGGCTCAGGATAAGCCTTTTAAAAGAGATGTGAAAGTAACACCGCCAATTCAACAAACTGAAGTAAAAGAAAAAAAGAATACGGCACAACAGGTTCGTTAAACAAGTAAAATTGAAAGCATTAATTAAACATAACATCATTTATATTCTTTTGTATTTACTACTATTGGGTATTATTGGTTATGTGTTATTAAATGCAGGAAAAGTGCCTATTCATAGAGAAATGAATACCTATGTTGGTAATACGTTTATTGATCAATTTTTAGCCTACGCTACACATTTAGGAGATGGTTTATTTGCTGTTTTAATTGCGATTGCCTTTTCATTTCAAAATGTACGCGTGTCATTATACATCTTGTTTTCGTATGCTGGAGCAGGCATTATGTCTTATATTTTAAAACATTGGGTGTATTATGAAGTTACTCGCCCGCATTTTGTGTTTCAATATTATGTGCGCGAGCAATTAAAATTAGTTGATGGAGTTGATGTAGTTGCTTTTCATTCTTTTCCAAGTGGCCATGCTTTATCTGCTTTTGCATTGTTTTTTTGTTTGTTATTCGTAAGTAAAAATCATTTTTCGAAAATGGTATTTTTTTTACTAGCCATTTTAGCAGCCTATAGTAGAGTGCATTTATCTCAACATTGGTTGATTGATGTATACGTGGGCTCTATTATTGGCGTATGTTTTTCTATTTTACTTTATGTGGTGTTTTATTCTACTAATAAATGGCCTCATTTAAATACCAATTTATCAACTTTATTAAAAAATAAAAGTGTTTAAACTCTTGAATACAGATATTAAAGCTTATGCTTTTATTTTTTTAGCGGCCTGTTTGCTATATATACCTTTTATTGGGAATATGCCTTTATTTGATTGGGATGAAGTTAATTTTGCAGAGTGTGCTCGCGAGATGTTGGTGTCTAATAACTATTCGGAGGTTCAGTTATATTTTCATCCCTTTTGGGAAAAACCACCTTTATTTATTTGGTTGCAGGCCATGAGTATGAATGTATTTGGTGTTAATGAATTTGCCGCACGATTTCCAAATGCTTTATGTGGTGTAATTACACTAATGGTATTATATAAAACAGGAAAAGAATTAAATGATCGGAAATTTGCTTTAACCTGGGTGTTTGTATATGCCTCTACATTATTACCTCACGTATTTTTTAAAAGTGGCATCATCGATCCTTGGTTTAATTTATTTATATACGTGGCAGTATATTATTTGCTGCAACACACCAATAACCCAGTAGGGAAATTTGGATACAGAACAGCTATTGTTTCTGGATTTTTTTTAGGATTGGCCTTATTAACAAAAGGACCTGCCGCCTTAATTTTAGTGAGTTTAACGATTACTTTGTTTTTTGTATTAGGACGATTTAAAAAAATATCGTCTTTTAAATTTATGGCTGCTTTTTTCTTAGCTTTTCTAATTACTGGCTTAAGTTGGTTTGCCGTTATGTATTTAAAAGGTAACGGACAAGTGATTAAAGAGTTTATTGATTATCAAGTACGATTATTTAATACAGAAGATAGCGACCATGGCGGACCATTTATTTATCATTTTGTAGTATTATTATTAGGTTGTTTTCCCTCATCTTTATTTTTAATATTGGCTCACAAAAAATCAGCTACTGATACACCTTATCAAATACATAGTAAGCGTTGGATGATGAGTTTATTTTGGGTAGTATTAATTTTGTTTTCGATAGTGCAAACTAAAATCGTACACTATTCATCATTGTGTTATTTCCCCTTAACCTATTTAGCAACCTATGCTATTCAAAAGTTGTTTGCGGCGCAGTATAATTGGAAAAAAGTATTCCATTTGTTTTTTGTCTTCATTAGCACTTTACTTGGATTCGCTTTTGTATTAATAGGTTGTGTGCCAATTTTTAAACCATGGTTGCTCACGAGTGATTTAATTGCAGATCCATTTGCAGTTGAAAATTTAAAAGCCAATGTACATTGGAGTGGTTATGAATGGTTAATAGGTATCGTGTTTTTAGGCTTGGTTCATTTTAGTTTATCTAAAATCAAGATAGGAAGCTATAAATATATTTATTTGCTTTTCTTAGGTTCCCTATTTTCGGTTTACAGTTTAATTATGATTGTGGCACCTAAAGTCGAACAGTACTCGCAACGAACAGCGATTGAGTTTTATAAACAGTGTGCTAAACACGGATTTAGTGTTGAGTCTATTGGCTTTAAAAGTTACGCAACGTTGTTTTATGGAGAATTGGAGCCTTCATTTGAAAGTAATCAATCGTTTAAAGATTATCTTAAATTACATCGTAGCGAGTATGAAAGTCAAAATATTAATGTTGATATTTCATACAGTTTAATTCGAACCAATTGGATGAGAGATATTCAAACAAATAAGCCTTCCTGTTTTGTAGCAAAAATATTAGATGAGGAAGTTATAAAAAGTTCTAGCCCTTATTTAAAGGAGTTGTATCGTAAAAATGGATTTATATTTTATATCCGTGTGTTTGATCAAAAATAATCGTAGTTAACGATATTTTTTTGTGTTAACGACGTTTTGCTATTTTGTTTCCTGTGCCTCTTTGTCGGTTACATTTAAATCTTAAAGTGCTTTTTTCTCTTAAAGCCAGATGTTTTGTTTTTCTTGATTTCATTCGCTTACGCCACATTTTAAAGCTCGATGGTAAAGAATGCTTTCTCATAAATTCAATCACCTCTTTTTCTCTTAATCCAAACTGAAATTCAATCGCTTCAAAAGGAGTTCTATCTTCCCAAGCCATTTCAATAATTCTATTAATATCTTTTTCAGATAGGATAGTTGATTTATTTTTTTCTTCTTCATCTTGTAATGCTAAATAAGCTAGAGGAGAAGGTAGATCGCTGTAGTAACACATTAAATTTTCGTCAGCCATAAGTTTCTATATGTTTTTTTTGAATCGTAATCATTTGCTTGTTTTTCAATATTGAAATAGCGATTGCCTCGTGGGTCGTTACCAACACCAGCTAAATAGGCCCAGTTTCCCCAGTTACTGCACACATCATAATCTATTAATTGTTGCTCAAAATAAGCTGCTCCGTAACGCCAATCTAGTTTTAAATCGTTGCAAAGATAACTTGCTACATTTTGTCTTCCTCTGTTACTCATATAGCCCGTTAGTTTTAATTCAAGCATATTAGCATCAATGAAATCGTTACCAGTTTGCGAGTTAATCCATTTGTGTAGTAGTTCTTCGTTATGGTTATTGGTATTTAATTCATTTGATTTAATACCAGTTTGTAGAAAAAATTGATGACGGTGTTTTTTCATCATAAACCTAAAGTAATCTCTCCATAACAATTCAAATATCAACCAATAAGTTGATTCATTTGCTCCAAATTGTTCTTCGTATTTTTTAAGTTCAACGTATATTTCTCTTGGTGATAAACAGCCTAAAGCTAGCCATGCCGAAAATTTAGAGGAGTAATCAGTGCCTATCATTTCATTGCGAGTATCTTTATAATTTGAAATCGCTTTTGTTTGTGTAAAGTAATAATGTAAACGCTTGTAGCCTTCTGTCTCTCCTCCTTTAAAGGTAATGGCTGCTCGAACGTCTATATTACTAGGAATTAAACCTAATTGCTCTAATCGGGGTAATTGTAACTCAGGAATATTAGGTGATTTAATCGCTAAAGGAGCAGAAAAAATTTCGCGAATACTTGACTCTTTTTCAATACGTTTTCTGAAATTAGTAAATACGTCTGGAATGTCTTTAATTGAAAATGGTAAATCTTGCGCGTGATATAAAGTGCTAGTGCTAAATGTTTCGATTTCGCATTTCGATTTCCAAAGTTCTTTTTCTACCCGCTCTTCCGTTTTTTTTTCTTCAAATGCTACTTCTTTTTTAGCAAATAGTTTTTGCGCATTATATTTTTGTGCTACTTTGTACAATTCATATTCTGGTTTTCCTCTAACAATTAATAGGCCTGAACCGATGGCTCTTAAGTTTTTATCTAAATCTTGTAGCGACTCCAATAAAAATTGCCCTCTAAAATTTCCAGTTTTTTGAAATCCAAATTCTGTTGTTTTAAAATGAGATTCGTCAAAACAATACACTGGAATAATTTCATCACTTTGCTCAATGGCTTTTACTAAGGTTTCGTTATCGTGTAATCGTAAATCGGTTTTAAACCAAACAATAGAGGTTCGCATTATAATTGATTTATGTTTTCTAAATAATACTGCGCTTGTTGCAATAGCTCTGCTTTAACTTTTGGTTCCATTCTGTTCCAAACATTATACATCATTCCTATTCGAGGATTTTTGGATAATTTATCTTTGTGCTGATCATAAAAGTTCCAATACAAACTATTAAAAGGACAAGCTTTGTCGCCTGTTTTTACTGCTTTTTTATAATAACATCCGCCGCAATAGTGACTCATTTTATCAATGTATGTTGCCGAACTTACGTAAGGTTTTGTACCCACTATACCGCCATCTGCAAACTGACTCATACCTCGTGTATTTGTAATTTCTACCCAATCTAATGCATCAATGTAAATTCCTAAATACCATTTATCAACTTCATCAGGATGAACGCCAGCTAGTAAAGCAAAGTTGCCTGTAATCATTAATCGTTGAATGTGATGTGCGTAGGCATATTCTAGAGATTGATGAATCGCGTGTTTTAAACAACTCATTTTTGTTTTACCAGTCCAAAACCATTCGGGTAATTTGTTTTGATGGTCGAAATAATTGAGAGTAGCATATTCTGGCATTTTTTGCCAATATATGCCACGCATATATTCTCGCCATCCAATAATTTGCCTCACAAATCCTTCTAGTTGGTTGTATTCAATATCGTTAGGTCTTTTCTTCCATTCATCAATAGCTTTATTAATGACCTCTAAAGGAGAAATTAATTTTGTGTTTAATGAAAATGACAGACGAGAGTGATAAAGTGACCAGTCGTTTGGTGTCATGGCATCTTGATAAGTGCCAAATAATGGTAAACACTCAGTTACAAAAAAATCGAGTAGTTGTAAAGATTGTACTCTGCTGATTGGCCAAACAAAATTTTTAGAATCAATATTGCCAATTGTTTTAATGTTGGCCTTTTTTAGTTCATTGCTAATTTCGGCCACATCATTGCTAAATATGAAAGGAGGTGTGGCTTTATGAGTAGCAGGCAATTTTTTTCTATTATCCTCATCATAATTCCATTTGCCGGTGAGTGGGTCGTTACCATTCATTAGCACATGATGCTTTTTTCGCATGTAGCGATAGAAGCTCTCCATGAGATATGTTTTCTTTCCTTTGAAAAACTCACCAAGTTCGTTTCGCGTACTTAAAAAATGTTCGCTATCTACTACTTGACTTGATATTGTAAGGCTTGTCGTAAATGTTTTTAGATGTTCATCTACTCTGTATTCATCTGGTAATTGATATTGAAATTCAGTAAACTGATGTTTATTGATGAGTGCTTTACAGTTTTTATCAAATGCTTGAAGATTACTTTTATCATTAAGCTTTATATAGACAACTTGATGATTTTGGTCTTGTAACTCTTTGGCAAATTGTTGCATAGCAGCAAAAAAGCCTGCGACTTTTTGAATGTGATGCCAAGCGTAGTCGGTTTCACTTCGTATTTCCATCAATACATAAGTCACATCACTATTTACTGTTTTGAACCATGAATGCTGAAGATTAAGTTGATCACCTAAAATTAAGCGAAGTGTTTTTATTTTTGTTTTTGAGTTCTGCATTTGTCGCTGCAGTATTTAACGTTATCCCAATTTTTCTCCCATTTTTTTCTCCACGAAAACGGTTTTTCGCAGGTCATACATGTTTTTGAAGGGAGGTGTTGTTTTTTAACGCCTTGCATTATCTATAAAACAAATAATGCGAATGAATGTTTAATTCAAATACCAAATTGCACCATTTAAAACACTCGCAAAACTTACCCACATTAAATAAGGTATTTGCATGTAAGCAGCCGTTTTATCAATTTTTATAAATGTATAAATCATGGAGGCAATACTTATCCACATGATGATAATCTCAATAAATGAAACAGCTAACAATTGAAATCTGAAGAATAAGAAACTCCAACAAAAATTTAAAAATAACTGAAAGCAAAATAGTGCAATCGCTCTTGTTCTTGTTTCATTGGGTGTTGATTGAAGTATTCTGTAAAATGAAATCCCCATTAAAATATAAAGTAACGACCAAACAGGGCCAAACAGATAATTAGGAGGATTAAAAAATGGTTTATTTAAACCCATGTACCAAATATTAATGCCAGATGCTGAAGCGTAACCAGAGATGCCTCCAATTAATAAGGGCAATAAAATGCAAAGTGTTAATTTAAGGTAGCGGTTCATGTTTTTAATTTTTAGTTAAATGTGATTTAGGATTACTCACATGTTTTTGTAAGATACGCATTCCTTCTTGTTTTACTTCATCTTTTTTTCGGAAAGACCAAACCATATTGCTAGCGTATTTTCTTGTTTCTTCTATATCAACAATGGGCGTGGGGTAATCTTTACCAATTTCGCAATGATAAAGTTGCTGTTCTACTAACGACAATTTCCAAGGTTCATGAATTAAATGTACAGGAACTTCTTTTAATTCAGGAATCCATTGTTTTATAAATAATCCTTCTGGATCATGTTCTTCTGAGTTTTTTATAGGATTATAAATACGAATTGTATTAATTCCAGTAACGCCCGATTTCATTTGTAA
>ERZ724517.1033-NODE-1033-length-15924-cov-4.073162_pt1 | contig 15924 bp, 8 predicted proteins | sample MGYA00376050_ERZ724517 | MGnify/ENA primary metagenome ERZ724517 (study PRJEB28724, sample SAMN07190886) | activated sludge metagenome | isolation source: activated sludge of sewage treatment plant in Hong Hong | place: USA: Christiansburg, Virginia | collected... | reverse complement strand
TAATGACGAGACGATTAAAGGATTGATAACACAAACCGGAAATGAAAGGTTTGCTTATGATGCATACCGACGACTCATCATGATGTACGCTGATGTGGTGATGGAAAAAGCAGCAGGTATAGAACCTAAACACGGCAAAGGTATAAGACGTATTTTGGAAGAAAAGATGGACGAAGCCAAAGAAAAGATGGGTTATGTTCAGGACACGGATATGACGGCAGAAGATTTAAAAGATATCGTCAATATTTTTAAAATTACTGTCAATAAATATCTTGGCAAACCATTTCCAGAAGATCCGTTTGACCAGTTGTGGGGCGGCATTGGAGCTGTATTTGGCAGTTGGAATGGAAAACGTGCGGTGGAATATCGTCGTATAGAAAAAATACCTAATGAATGGGGCACAGCTGTGAATGTTCAGTCTATGGTATTCGGTAATATGGGAGATGACTGTGCTACTGGTGTTGCATTTACGCGAAATCCAGGTAATGGTGATCCACATTTTTATGGAGAATATCTCGTCAATGCACAAGGAGAAGATGTTGTCGCAGGAATTCGCACACCTGGACCTATCAATGATTTCTCAAAAAACAGTCAAAGTGAACATTTAGCTACTTTGAGCCATATCATGCCTAAATTGTATGAAGAGTTGAATTCCTATCAGAAAAAACTTGAGTTGCATTACAAAGACATGCAAGATATTGAGTTTACAATAGAACGCGATAAATTATACATGTTGCAGTGCCGTGTCGGAAAGAGAAATGGTGTAGCAGCAGTAAAGATGGCTATGGATATGTACAAGGAAGGATTGATCTCTAAAGAGACGGCAATCGGCCGAATTGGGCCAAATCAATTAATAGAGCTCTTGTTGCCTAGACTAGATCCTGAAACAGAAAAATCTACCACACCTATAGCAAAAGGATTGCCGGCTGGACCAGGTGGCGCTAAAGGTAGGATTGTCTTTGATTCCGAAAAAGCAGTTGCTTGGGCTGAGAAAAAGATCGCTGTTATTCTTGTAAGAGATGAAACTTCCCCAGAAGATGTGGATGGTATGCACGCTTCAAAAGCGATACTTACCAGTAAAGGTGGTATGACATCTCATGCTGCACTCGTAGCCCGAGGATGGGGAAAATGCTGTATCGTAGGATGCAACGACATCGAGATCAACGCTGAAAATGGCACATTGAAAACTAAATCAGGAAAAGTCCTTCACGAAGGCGACTGGATAAGTCTTAATGGGACTACTGGCTTGGTTTATGAAGGTGCTATGCCTTTGGTTTCTGTGAATATTGACGAAAATCAGTCTTATAGTGACCTGATGAAAATCGTGGATGAAGTGAAGGTAATGGAGGTAAGAGCAAATGCAGAGACTCCTGATGATGCCATACACGCCATACATTTTGGTGCTAAAGGAATTGGTCTTTTCCGCACTGAGCACATGTTTTATGGTGAAAATAGTGAAGAACCATTATTCCTATTGCGAAAAATGATCGTCAGTGATAGTGAAGAAGAGAGAAGAAAAGCACTAAATGAGTTGTTTACTTACGTTAAATCTGATATTAAAAAAACGATGGATGTGATGGACGGATATCCTGTGACTATCAGATTGTTGGATCCACCACTTCATGAATTTGTACCTCATGACAAAGTGAAAATGACAGAATTGAGTCATGAGTTAGGGATCAAAGTTAGTACATTAAAAAAACGGGTTTTAGGCTTGCATGAAAACAATCCAATGTTAGGTCACAGAGGTGTGAGATTGGGTATCAGCTATCCTGAAATCACCGAAATGCAAATCAGAGCCATTTTTGAGGCAGCTGCAGAACTAACAGATAAAGGCAAAAAAGTTTTTCCAGAAATCATGGTTCCAGTCACTTGTACCGTCAATGAGTTGAAACATCAACGAGATATTGTAGAACGAGTATATGGAGAAGTATTGGTAAAAACTGGCAAAGAAAAGATTGATTATGCTTATGGTACAATGATTGAGACGCCAAGAGCAGCCCTGAAAGCAGATCATATGGCATTAGAAGCAGAGTTTTTCAGCTTTGGTACAAATGACCTCACACAAATGAGTTTTGGATTCAGTAGAGATGATATCGGTGGCTTCCTTCCTGCTTATTTGGACAAAAAGATCTTACGTGATGATCCGTTCGTCACTATCGACCAGCAAGGTGTAGGCGAATTATTAAAATTAGGTATTGAAAGAGGTCGAAAAACTAGGCCGGGTATGAAAATCGGAATTTGTGGAGAACACGGAGGAGATCCTGAGAGTGTTAAGTTTTGCCACCGTATAGGAATGAATTATGTGAGTTGCTCTCCTTTTAGAGTGCCGATAGCTAGACTTGCAGCGGCTCAGGCTGCACTTGAGGATAACCAATAAGTATTGATTTTGATATAAACAAAAACGGGTTATAGTCACATGATGGACTATAACCCGTTTGATTTTTGTACTTAATCAATTATTTTACTACACCATCGACTACTATTCGTTCAGGTCTGTTGGCAAGCTCCCATAATGTATGGAAAATGAGTCTTCCGATTCCAGCCATCTTGTCAAAATTTATCTTTTCTATATCATCTGTGGTTCTGTGATAATCTTCGTGTGTCCCACTAAAATAAAAGATCGAAGGAATACCTTTTTTTGCAAAGTTGTAATGGTCTGATCTGTAATAAAATTTATTAGGATCTTTTTCGTCATTGTACGTATAATCCAGTATGAGTTGGGTATATTTTTGATTTGCGGCTTCATTGATTTTATGTAAATCGGTACTCAATCTATCTGAACCTATAACGTATATATAGTCTGGGTTATCCTTGTACTTTTCATCTACACGTCCTATCATATCTACATTTATATCAGCAACGGTAGATGCCAATGGGAATACTGGATTTTCAGAATAATATTCAGAACCTAACAATCCTTTTTCTTCACCACAAAACCAAACAAATACGATACTTCGCTCAGGTCTGTTACCTTCCAAAACGGCACCTTGACATGCGCGAGCAAGCTCTAAAAGTGTACTTGTACCAGAGGCATTGTCATCAGCACCATTAAATATTTCATCTCCTCTTTTTCCTAAGTGGTCATAATGTGCTGATACTATGATATATTCATCCTTTTTGGTCTTTCCTTCTATATAACCAATGATATTATTTCCTTCAAGCACTTTTACTTCCTTTGCCATATTGATTATAAAATCGGTTTCTAATTTTACATTCGATGGCTTACCTTTAGCTAATTTTTTACGGGCTTTTATGATTTTCTTTTCATTTTTCCCAATGATATCTTTGGCAATAGTAGAAGAAATAAATACATGATTGGCTGTCGTTAAGGGTTTGTCCTTTAGATTACCGAGTTGGAGATTTGCAGACAATAACTTCGATCGGTTATCCTCTACCAATTTTTTAATATCATCTTCTATTATTAAAACTAACTTGACACCTTTTTCTTTAGCTACTTTGAGTTTCATCTTCAAATCCCTAGACCAAGCTGAAGTGTCTTTTGTACCACTGATACAAGAATTGCCATCTTTATTCCATGGTTCACCTTTATTAATCATGATAATTTTATCTTTGACATCAGCCTTCTTATAATCGCTGTATTCGGGAGAATCTATTCCATAACCTAAAAACAAAACTTCGCTGTCCTTAATAATTTCTTTGTTTTCATTGTTTTCGGGCATTGCCAGATAATCCCACATAAGTCGGTATCGTTTGCCTGAAATATACATATCCGTATCTAACCACTTTGAGTATGTAAAAGCTACTGGATGCAAATATCCTTGCTGCGCATTTGGGGCATAAAGACCAAGATTTCTAATATTTTTAGATATATAATCCGCAGCAAGTTGAATGCCTTTTTGTCCAGTTTCTCTTCCTTCGAGTGAGTCTGATGCCAATACTTTCATGTGGTCTCGCAGTCTTGCTGGTGATATACCAGAGGCAAGACGGTAAGCTACATCTGTCGCATTATTTACTTTGGGTTGACTTCGGTCTGGTGTACTTATTCCTGATGTGTACTGACTGTAACCTGCTCCAATCTGGAGTATTAGAATAAATATTATTAATGAAAATTTATGTTTCATTCGGTTTAAAATTTTAATTATGTAAAACGGTGATTGAAGAAATCAGTTCAAATAAAACGTAATTATCTAACAAGAAATTTTATTTACCCTATTTTGATGTCTTCCGCCTTCAAAACTACTTTCTAAATAAGCCTTGATGATCTTTCCTGCCATCACCTTGCTGACAAATCGCGCTGGCAAACACAGAATGTTGCTATCGTTGTGTTGTCTAGCCAAAGAACCTAGTTCTGGTGTCCAGCATAGAGCCGCACGGATGCCTTGATGTTTATTTGCAGACATGCAGACTCCGTTACCGCTTCCGCAAATAAGAATTCCGACATCAACACTTTTATTTTCCACAGCAGTGGCAACTGGATGGGCAAAGTCAGGATAATCTACGGATGCTACAGATGCAGTCCCAAAGTCCTGCACCTGATATCCTTTTATTTTTAGCAACTTTATTGCGTATGTTTTATATTCAAATCCCGCATGATCTGAGCCTATTGCTATCTTCATTTATAAATCAATTTGCAGGTTCAGAAGCCTTTAAAAAAGGAGATAATAAATCTTGCATTTCCTTCTCAAACGCAGGGTCTTCTACTTTTTTTGCCGTTTCTATTATATCCTGAGCCGCACTGAGCCTATATTGATAGTCTTGTTGGAAACTATCGAATACGTCCTTATCAGTTTGTGATTCGTAAAAGTCCAAATACTGTTTCGTTTCTTTGGCAAGGATGCTAAGCTGTTTCTTGACTGAAACAAAGTCTTTTGAATTTACCAGTACATTTATGAATGGCATTATACCAGAATCATAAGGGAAATTCATATCAGGGAAAGATTTAAAATATTTATTAGCCATCTCAGAAGCCCGTTTTGGATCTCCCTTTCTATCAAATTCGATAGCTGCCCTGAGCATCACTAACTTCATCGCCTGAACTTCAGCCATATAACTCTTATCTACATATAGTTTCAAGCTATCGAAATTTCCCCATTTCCACTTGGTCATCACATTGTCATAGACCTTATTCTCGTCCACATCACCAAAACCATAAATACTTGGTAATTGAGATTTGATTCGCACTTTTGTTGGTGAAATCCTGAGACCCAAACCTTCCATTTCGACATAATTGTCAAGGCCTAAAAGTTTGGATGATTGACAAGTAATGGCAAAATAAATAGGTCGGTCATAAAAATTGGAAGCAATGACGTCCATGATAGCCAAATCATCTTTCGTAAATGAATTGCTACCTTTACCTGGCTGGATGATGATTCTATCTATTACTTCTGAAGTATCAATATTGGGTTGTAACCCTAATTTGCTATATTTCTGATAATCTACAGGTAGATAAAATGACTTGCTAGATACTATGGTCTGTCCTTGAATTGTATTTCTTGGGTCACCAATTGATCTGAGACCTTCAAATATATTCATAGGAACATTCATATCTTCGTTTCTAGGATTGAAGAAGAATATTTGATTTCGATTTTTGCCACGATATTGTTCTTCTGTCAATGTCAACTTTAACGGTGGAGAGTCATTCACCTTATTTCTCAACTTATTGATATACCAATCCACAGCGATAAGACTCAAGTTTACAACTCGTACGTCGCGTCTTATATTTTCAACCTCTTGAGCATACCAAAGCGGATATGTATCATTATCACCATAAGTAAATATAATACTATTCGGTGCGACACTATTGAGGAAGTTGGCTGCATAATCTCTAGATGCTTTGTGGTGTTTTCGACTATGGTCATCAAAATTTTGAAAGCCCATAATGATCGGTGCAGACAATACAAGCAAGCCTGCCAATGCTGCAGGTGCTACACCTTGCATTTTTGACGCAAAAACACGGTAAAGTGCTAAAACTCCCATTCCAATCCAAATACAAAAAGTCATAAATGAGCCTACTAGTACATAATCACGCTCTCTTGGTTCGTTCGGTGGTTGATTAGAATAGATAATAATGCCGATACCCGTGATAATAAACAACACAAATAAGGTAATAAAATCTTTTCTTCTCTGTTTGAAATGATAAAACATCCCTAGTAAACCAAATATCAAAGGCAAGAAGTAATATCTATTGGCTGATTCGTCATTTTTCATTGCATCAGGAAGCTTATCCATTTTATACAATTTTGCTTCGTCTATTGGTGTTATGCCCGACATCCAATGACCTTTGGAGATATCCCACGGATACCAACCTTGCTCAGCTGTTTGTCGGCCTACAAAATTCCACATAAAATATCTGAAATACATCCAATTTATCTGGTAATGAAACATAAACTGCAGGTTGTAACCCATAGTCGGTTTACCTTTACTATCGCCATTTAAAGCTTCTCTCCACATACGATGCAAATCTGGTCTCCCTTGATCTGTATGTCCGATACGAGGAAATAGAATTTTATCTTTTTTGTCGTACACATAATCGTACTTTTCATCCACGATCTCGTATTTGTCACCAACTCGACCATATCTTGGTGTGCGTTTTACATCGGACGGCTCTGCATCATAGTGAGGCCCCGATAACAATGGTCTTTCTCCATATTGCTCACGATTGAGATATGGCAAAAGTCTCATTGCGTCTCCTGGTACATTCATATTGATCGGCGTATCTGTATTCGCTCTAATGACAACTACACCAATAGTAGAAAATGCAACTGTGATCAATATTGCTGAAATAGCCGCAACCTGAAGTAATTGGCTTCCTTTTTTTTGTGCATATTTGACACCAAAATATCCAACAGCTGCTACAATCAATAAAGTTGGTATTATACCCGAATGTACTGGTAAACCAAAACTATTTACAAATAACAATTCCATGTTTTTCCAAAGGGTAGGAATACCTACAATGACCACTTTCATGATAAATACTATAGCAGCAACACCGGCAGCCATCGCTATCAAAGCACCTTTGATTGTATGCTCCTTATATTTTTTATAATATACAAGAAGTGCTATTGCAGGCAATGACAATATACTCAATAAGTGAACACCAACAGACATACCACTGACAAATAAACTCAACACGAGCCATCTCAAAGCTTCTGACTCATCTTCGATATAATAATATTTCGTAGCTGCCCATAAAGTCATCACGGTAAACATCGTGGACATAGCGTAAACTTCTCCTTCAACAGCCGAAAACCAAATCGATGTAGAAAATGCAGTAGCCAATCCTGCTACTAAACCTGCAAATGATAAGGCAATATTTTCAGCATTGCTGGTATCGGTATTTCTACCCAATAACGCCAGTTTTCCAAACATTATGGTCGTCCATGCTATCATCATTGCGGCTATGGATGTACATATAGCTGACATAAGATTTACGGCAAAAGCTATATCTGCTGGATCGTCAGAAAAAACTGTGGCTAACCAAGCAAACATCCTACCGATGATCACAAAAAGTCCTGCGCCTGGTGGGTGGACTACCTGTAGCTTATATGCACCCAATATAAATTCGCCGCAATCCCAAAGACTGCCTGTGCGCTCCACTGAGTGATAATATACAAAAAGACTAATAAAAAATACCAGCAAGCCGGTGATGTTTGAATACTTTTTTAAAGACTGCATACAATACTGTTGCTTTTAGTTTTTAAATATTTGGCCTAAATCCAGTGACAAAAGTAATAAAAATACTTTAAAACAAGTATTAATATGTGCATTGCCTGTTTTCTAGTAGGCCTTGACAAGTCCAAAGGAACTCATTTTTACTAGTAATTATTATAAAAATCCCGATTTTGACATTTCTATAACATAATTTTAGTTAAAATCACGTACATTTGCATGAATCTGTAACTCTTTATGATTAAATATCTGATTTTGTCTTTGATTAGTTATTATATATTTGTCCACTATCTTTCACCATTGATAGAGACAAATAAAAATACCAACCATCAACAAAGAAATGATAAGAAAAACAACAATCATGAAGACGAATATGTTGATTACGAAGAAATAGAGTAAATAATTTTGCAACCAATACACAACGTGGATCTTTCGCTACTTAAAAATTTTGTAAATAAAACACCTTCTTTTGAGTCAGATTATGAAATAGTTGACGAAACAGATGATTTTATTGTTATACTCAAAAAACATGGTCTGGCAGTACAAGTCACTGACAAAGAAGTCGATGATTTGGAGTCTATACTGAATAGCCGTTATAAAGAAAAAGTGCACGTCCTGAACCGTATTGACCAGCCGGTAACGGGTTTGGTTATCTTTGGTAAAAATAAGAATTTTGCGTCAAATTTTACGGAAATGCTTAAAGAAAGATCCGTTAAAAAGACTTATCTGGCACTCGTTTCTGGCAATCCAGAAAAAGAACCAACTGAATTAAAACATTATATCAAAAAGCTCCATAACAGAGCGATGACTGCTGATGAAAAAGTAGATGAATACTTCAAGGAAGCAGTTCTTGAATATACGCTTTTGCAATCTTTTGACAAATATCATTTGCTAAGAATAGATCTGAAAACCGGTAGATTCCACCAAATAAGAGCCCAACTCGCCACTATGGAAATGCCGATAAAAGGTGATCTAAAATATGGTTCAAGGCGTCCTAATCTGGATAGAAGTATTGGCTTATTATCGTATAAACTTGAATTTATACATCCTTTTACGCGTGAAAAACATTGTTATAAGGCGCCCTTTCCTAACAACGATGTATTGTGGTCATTGGTAGATATGAGTCTGATTGACTAATCAAAATTATAACTACATTTGTGGCAAATTTAAATCATGAGCAATCAATCATTTCCGACTTTTACCGATATTAGTACCCTTGGAGAATTTGGGTTGATAAAAGAACTGACTAAAAACAACGCTTCAAAACATCATAATACGGTCAAAAGCATCGGTGACGACGCAGCAGTGATAGGAACTGATAACGAAGCCATGGTCATCTCTACTGATATGCTTGTAGAAGGAATCCACTTTGACCTCATGTACACACCACTAAAACATCTGGGTTACAAATCGGTAGTGGTAAATCTTTCAGATATCTATGCGATGAATGCAGTGCCTACACATATCACTGTTTCTGTGGCTATCTCTAGCAAATATTCGCTCGAGGCAATGCAGGAATTTTATGATGGTATTTATACAGCTTGCAAAATGTACAATATTGATCTTGTCGGAGGTGATACCACTTCTTCTCCTAAAGGAATGATTATAAGTATTACTGCCGTTGGACAAGCAAAAAAAGATAAAATTGTGTATCGATCAGGCGCTAAAAAAGGTGATATCCTCTGTGTCACAGGCGACCTTGGTGCAGCATATCTCGGTCTCCAAATCCTCGAACGCGAAAAACAGGTTTATTTGGCTCATCCCGGAGTGCAACCTGAGCTGGATAAAAGCCAATATCTTATAGAGCGACAACTAAAACCAGAAGCACAACGTGGTGCAATTGAATACTTCAAAAGAGAGAAAATCGTTCCTACATCCATGATAGATGTGTCTGATGGCCTAGCCAGTGAATTGCTTCATATTTGTAATCAATCAGATGTTGGTGCCTTCATCGAAGAAGGTAAAGTGCCGATTCATCCTGACTCCGAATTAGCGGCACTTGAGTTCAAACTAGACCCGATCACTTGCGCACTTCATGGTGGCGAAGATTATGAGTTGTTATTTACCATCGACGAAAAGGACTTAGAAAAAATCAGATTTATGCCTGAAGTGTATATTATCGGTGAGATTACGGACAAAACTGATGGTATTAAGCTACATACTACAGGTGGTAATATGCACAACATTACTGCACAGGGTTGGAATCATTTTGCTGAGTAATATCATAAGTTTTGGAATATTGGACTCATCGTTAAATGAATTCTATCGTTGACGATCAAAGTATTTGAAAATAAAAATTTGTAAAATATTTTACATTCTGCAGAAACTACATACTTTTGGCAAATTTTTTTTTAATGAAATACTATTTGTTAATTTTTTTACTTCTTGGAAGCTTATTCCTAAGTGGTCAGGTATCAGATATCTCAATAGCTGAAAAAACAGCTTTTTCCAAAATTTTACTTGCAAACAAAACCAAAGCGATTAATACTGATTCTATGGTTATTAAAGCACTGCTTGATTCAGGTCTGTCAGAAGAAAGATATGCTGAAATTCTAAAATCTGGATTTAATGGCGAAAAAATAGCTTTGACAGACAAAGATAGAATATCACTTTCCGCTATTCAACAGGTAAGTCAAGACATAAAAAGTCAAGAAACTTCAATCTTAACCGCGCTGTGCCAAAAGGAAGGAATTTCATATAATCGGTATAATCAAATCCTGAAAATATACAAAGGAGATATTTCCTTTCAACAATCGTTGTTGCCATTTATTAATCAAATCATTACTACAAAATGAAAAAAATATTTCTCTTGGTTTTTTGTTTTATTGCATACTTTGGTGTTTTTGCACAACCACCGATGAATAGATATGTGGCACCACTTTTTACCTCAGTATCAGAAACTACAAATGTCTTATTCAGTAGCAATGTGCCTAGACCTAATCCAGGTGGCGGATTTTATGAAACCATAACTGGATATCCGTTAAATGTCGATGAATTTAGTCTAACTAATGTAAACCTATACATGAATATATTTCAGCCAGTAGGTGATACTTTGAGTAAAAGACCCGTGGCGATCGTTTGTTTTGGTGGTGGATTTATCGCTGGTAGTAAAGATCACTGGAGTATCCGACTTATTGCGCAAGAATTGGCCAAAAGAGGATTTGTAACAGCTGTCATTGATTATAGATTAGGAATGAATATTTTTGATGAGGATCTTTCGGTTCGCGCGGTATATCGTGGTGTACAAGATGGTAGATCAGCTGTAAGGTTTTTTAAGGCTGATGCTGCTGGAGCAAATACATATAGAATAGATCCTGATCAAATTTATATAGGCGGACACAGTGCTGGTGCATTTGTTGCTACGCACAATGCTTATCTTGATAAAGAATCTGAGAGACCAGCTTCAACCCATCAATGGCCACAAGGATGTGGATTTTTAGATTTGTCCACTTGCAATTGTCCTGATCAGCAGTGTTTGGATTGTGTCGGAAACAACAAATCCTTCAATGGCCATGCCAAAGCAGTCTTTAGTTTAGCTGGAGCCGTAGGATTTACATCTTACATGGAATCGGCTTCTGATCCTAAGATTGTGATGTTTCATAGTCAAGATGATGATACAGTACCGTATAATTCTGGGCAACCATTCGGAAGTGTCTCAGGATGGATAGTAGGATTTGATTTACCAGATGTGTATGGAAGTCTGCCGATGTCTCAGCGTGCAGATGTCATCAATCTACCAGATATGTTTCATTCGTACACGAGTAGAGGTCATAGTGTACATGAGCAAACTTCTAGTACATTATACAGCGATATTATTCCTGCTATTTCCGATTGGTTCAATGTACAATTGCTAAAACCACCAGTACATCCGGTCAATGGCAAATCATACGTCTGTAACAGTACTCCTCAGCAAACCTACACGACCAATACTGGACAAGCAGCATATTATCATTGGGAAATTACTGGAGGAACATTCATTACTTCAAATACAAATACTACATCTGTCACAGTGCTTTGGGATATCAATGCACCATCACACCAAATAAAGCTGACACCATATAGTAAATGGGACTCGAAAGGCGATCAAACTATACTAAATATATCCGTATCTGAATCATTCACCAATACTTGGACCAGCGCATCGGGACTCTGGAATCAACATGAAAAATGGTCGTTATTAACCATGCCTGAGTCTTGCCATCATGTGGTCATACCAAGTCAGCCATCAGTGATCAATGTAGACGTTCCTGCCAATCAGACTTTTCAAATAAAATCACTAAATATAGGCAATAATGCTAAGGTAATGATGCCAGAATCATCTTCCATTTTGGTAGAAGAGTGAAAATTCATGAAATAATTGGGTCACAACTACAATTAAGGTTTGACTTTTATTGGGATTAACGTATTCTACTTAAAGTTTCTAGTAAGTTGTAATCCTTGCAATCTATTCTATTTCCTTTTCGTTAATAATTATTTTAGATCACTTGTTGATTTAAATGCGGCAATATGCCTATTTTTACAAAGCTTTTAGTTTTTCTAAAATTTTAATATTTTCAGATGATGAAATATCTTATTTATTGCGGACTTGTCTCAATATTCTTGGTCACTGCGTGTAGCAAAAACACTCAAAATAACATCCTAGATGCGGCAAAAGATCAGGCACTCTTGGACCAGTATTTTGCAGCGGCGACTGTCGGTGTCATTTCTACCTCCAGTGATCTGACTTACGTGCTGAAAGAACCATTATCATCTGATATTTCTGACGAAGATCTTCAAAAATTGATCACATTATCTCCTGATGTACCCGTAAAAGTTAGCATGAACAATAAAACCTTGTTGACTTTTTCGCCTGAGACATCGCTGGCAGCCAATTCTGTTTATACGGTTAATATCGCGCTGAAATCATTAAATTCATCACTTTACGACAAGGATATTTCTTATCAAATCAAAACTATCGAGCAAGATATGAAAGCCGAACCTGAAGGAATGGTAATCAATGATGACAATTCAGTTACTTTTTTGTTTGGTGTGAAAACTGCAGATCTAGCCGATTTGGAAAAACTTAAATCTTGTTTTGAAGGTGGATCGGCTACTGTAGATATTACGGAGAGGAAACCCAAGGATTATCTGCTGGAATTTACCTATCGTGACATCAAAAACAAACCAAAACAAATCAACTATAAAGGGGCAAATATAGGAAGCGACATCAAAGGGCAATTGTCATTATTCGATTTTAATGATCAAGATCTAAATATTGTTTATTCATATTTCAAAAATGATGATAAAACCTATAATATCTATTTTTCACAAAAACTCAATAGAATGCAAGATCTGACGGGTTTGGTGATGGTAGATAAACAAAATGCATCTTACACAGTGAAGAATAACATCCTTACGATATTTCTTAATGATATCTCAGATAAAAACACGGTAAAATTATATCTGGACAAAGGCATTACTTCGGCTGAAGGTAAAAGTTTGACTACAGACCAATATTTTGATATCAATATTCAAACCCAAAGACCAGAAGTACAATTCGTCAGCGATGGCAACTATTTCCCTTCAGAAGGTGACTTCAAGATTCCAATCAAAACCCGTGGGCTCGAAAAAATCCGTCTTGTCGTCATCGAGGTAAAACAGGAAAATGTAGCACATTATCTGGCTTGGCAATCCCTTGCTTATGCCGACTTTTACAATCTTCGAATGTACGGAAAACCAGTTTACGACCAGATCGTCCCGCTCAACCAAGGCATAACCGATCATGAAGGCTGGACAGTACATGGTATTGATCTTACGGCACGTTTGCGCAAAAATCCGGGAAGTATCTATCACATCAGCATGGAATTTGCACCCGAATTCACAACCTTAAATTGTGCAAAATCATTTTCAAAATATAAAATCAGTAATAAAATTCCCAATGGCGACTATTTTACAGTGAAGGACTTTTATTACGAAGACTACTATGGGTATTATGAAGACTACAATTGGCAGGAAAATAACAATCCTTGTAAGCTTGCTTTCTATATCAATAGTCAGCCTGTTCAAAAATTATTTATTTGCTCAGATTATTCAGTCATCACCAAAAAAGCAGGTAGAAATTACCATATTGCATTGACGAAATTAATGGATTTGACCCAAGTCAGTGGTGCCGACGTCACATTATATGATCTACAAGCCGAAAAAATGGCGACTAAACAAACATCATCTGATGGATTTGTCTCTTTCGAAAATATGAAAAGTGATGCATCTGTGATGAAAGTAGAAAAAGGCAACCAGATTACCTATCTCGCATTGGATCCAAATGAAAGTAATACACTGACCGAATTTGATATCGCTGGTGAAAGGACAGAAACGGATACCGAATTTTTTATTTATACCGAACGAGATGTCTGGAGACCTGGAGATAGTATTTATGTTGATTTGATGGTAAATAAAGCAGATGCAAGCCTTCCCGAAGGGCTACCTGTTGTTATGACATTTTATAATACGGACAATATCATCGTAGATGAACAAGTCAGAAATATCGATCTCTCACGTCAACAGATTTATAGCTTCAAACTCTACACGCCTACTAATGCAAAGACGGGAAACTATCGGTGTATTTTCCAAATAGGCCCAAAATCCGTTCGCAAAAATATTCGTATAGAAACCATCAAGCCAAATACAACAGAAGCCATTTATAAATTTAAAGATTTGGTGGATAAAACGATTTACAGCGAAAATATTTCAGGAAGTGTACAAGTCAAGTATTTGACGGGATTTGAAATAGCAAACGCAAAGGTACATACGGTAGGAAAAGTGCGTAAAATCGTCCAGCCATTTGCTGAGTACAAAGATTATACATTCGATGTATTGGATAATGATAATACAGACAACCTTATAGAGATATTAAATGCGGAGACAAACGAAAAAGGATTTGCCCAATTTACTGGAAATCAAAACTTGAAATCATTTAATACGCCAATGAATGTATCGATAGAGACCGAAACAGTCATACCTGGTGGCGGCTCGGGCAAAGAAGGAAAATCGGTGGTCGTTTCCCCTTTTGAAACTTATCTCGGCGCAAAAAGAAAAGATGGCTCAGGATGGAGCACCAATTATACTTTTCAAGATAATATAGAAGTAGCGATAGTTAGTCTTAATCCTAAAGGCAAGCTGAATAGTCAAAATACCTCGGTTACGTACATTCTTCAGCAAAATATCGATACTTGGTGGGTAGATAAATACCGTCTTCGGTCAGCTGGAAATTTTGTAAATGCCGATTTTTGGAAAGATATCCCAAAAGCCAATGGCACCATCAACATAACAGGAAAAGGAAAAATAACATATCCAAAGGGAAAACTCGGAAAAGGTGCCTACAAACTGACTATGTTTGATGATAAGTCAGGGCACAAAACACAAGTGTACTTCACTGTTTATGATGGTAAAGAAAGCATTCCAGGATCACAGCCATATATTGTAGATTTTCAGACGGACAAGGATGAATATACTGTTGGTGAAAATGTGTCTGTTATGTTACCTAAGATAGATGGAGCCAAGGCATTGATCAGCTTGGAACGTGGCAACAAAGTATTGAAGCAATCTTGGCACACATTGAGTGCTTCTGCAAACATTGTCAAAATTCCTTCGGATGAAAGTTGGACACCCAATGTGTATATACATGTAACCATCGTCCAGCCTTACAAAAATGAAAACAATGATCTTCCACTGCGAATGTATGGTATAAAACATATAAAAATGGCTGGTGGCACAAGCGACCTAAAACCAGTCACTAACATACCTGATCGTCTGGAATCTAATAAAACTTATACATTCACTATCGGGGAAAATAGCGGAAAACCGATGGAATATACGCTTTCGTTTGTGGATGAAGGCCTACTCAATCTGACAGGTTTTGCTACACCAGATCCAGTCAAGCATTTTAGTGGGAAATATCCGCTTCTCGTCAAAACCTGGGATATTTACAAGTATCTCATTGCATTCTTCAAAGGAAAATTTGCCGGTATTATTACCATTGGAGGAGATGATGCGTATAATCCAGATGCACTGGCAGAAGTAAACAGATTTAAATCTTTTGTCAACCATCAAGGTCCGTTTAAACTCGCCAAAAACGGCAAAAATACACACACGATAACAATACCCAATTTTGTAGGCAAACTTCGATTGATGGTTGTCGCTTGTAATGATCGCAATTTTGGTCATTTGGAAAAATATATTCCTGTCAAAAACCCATTGATGGTACAGACTCAATTTCCAAGAACACTTAACGTTACTGACAAATTTATCCTTCCT
>ERZ724517.1030-NODE-1030-length-15937-cov-8.807140_pt1 | contig 15937 bp, 14 predicted proteins | sample MGYA00376050_ERZ724517 | MGnify/ENA primary metagenome ERZ724517 (study PRJEB28724, sample SAMN07190886) | activated sludge metagenome | isolation source: activated sludge of sewage treatment plant in Hong Hong | place: USA: Christiansburg, Virginia | collected... | reverse complement strand
ATCTTTTTTTATTTTTTTCTCTGTCTCTACATTTTGTATCTGTGTGATGATATTAATATGAATGACGGTTTGTTGCTTGATTTCAGTATTTAATTTTTGTTCCTCAGCATGGCTTCTTGCCATTGTTTTTAAAACTTTTACCCATTTTTTTAGGAGTGTGTGCATTACCATTTCTAAATCTTTAACCAAAACTACTCATACGCAATCTGAGCCACAACCACCATTTATTTTTCGCAGCAAACCATTTATTTTTCGCAGCGGTTTCCTCCATTTTTTTCTTTTATATTTGTTAAAATCAAAAGGTTATAAACAAATAGCATATGAAAAACATCTATAGTATTGTCGCTTCCACAGTTTTATGCACCACCATTTTCGGACAAACTCAAAAAAAGATTGATTCTATCTTGATTAGATTATCTGAATTAAAAACGATCGATACCGCCAGAATTTCTTCTTTTAATTCGTTGTCGTATTATTATTATTCCGTCAATCCAGAATTGGGAATCAAATATGCCGACGCTGCGCTCCAACTAGCAACTAAATTCAAAAGCAAAAATCATATTGCACAAGCCTATCAATCTTTTGCCATCAATTATACGATGCAAGGAGCGAATGATATTGCGCAAAAATATTATCAGAAGTCATTAGATTTGGCTATTAGAATTAAAAACCAATCGGTTGAGGCACATGCTTATCACGGATTAGCCTATCTAAATTCTATTCAGGGAGAAAACAAAAAGGCAATTGAATTCGAGAAAAAGGCATACACAATATTCAACGCAATCAATAAAAAGAAGAAAGCTGGTTCAACACTAAACAGTATCGGATCCAATTATTTTTACCTTTCCGAATACAACAATGCTTTAACCTATTACCTCAAAGCTTTAAACATTGCTGAGGAAATAAAGGACAATGTTTTAATTGCAACAGCATACGAAAACATCGGATTGTTATACAAACGATTAAACAACAATAAAAAAGCATTCTACTATTTTGAAAAAAGTATTGAAAAGTTCCAAGAAGGTCATAATGAATCACAAATTATCAATGTATTGACCAATTACGGAAACGCAAAAGATCAAGCAGGTCAAACAAAAGAAGCTTTGAAGATATACAATCGTGCTTTGTTGCTTGCCATTAAAACAAAAAACATCAGATCAGAATATAGCTTGATTACCAACATTGCGATTGCTGAATTTGGTCTTAAGGATTATGACAAAGCGATTGTAGGGTTTCAAAAAGCAAATGCTTTTTTTGAATCAACTGGTGATTTACGAAATCTGTCGGTAGGAAGGCAATATCTGGCTGAAACTCTCATAGATGCATCTGATGACATGATTAGAAAAGCTGGATTTAATCCGAAACAGAAATTTACCCAAGCCCTCGAATTGACACAGGCTTGTTTGAATTATTCAACCGAAATAAATGCCATTGACGACCAGATGTATTGTCGCGAAGTATTATCAAAGATATATAACAAAAAGGGTGATTTTAAAGCATCGTTAGAACAATACAAATTGTTTACAGCATTAAAAGACAGTGTCACGAATAATGAAAATAGAGAAGAAATTCTGACCAAAGAATTGCAATATGAAGCCGACAAAAAACAAGCTGTCGCCAATGCCGAAATTCAAAAGCAGAAAGCAATTAAGTATGCTACTTTTGGAGGTAGTGGTTTGGTTTTATTGTCAGGTTTTTTTCTTTTTATTGGTTATAAAAGACGAAGAAGTGCCAAGGAAATCCAAAACGAATTGTTGTTAAAAGCAAAAATATCAGATACCGAAATGCGCGCACTTCGGTTACAACTTAATCCGCATTTTATATTCAATTCTCTCAATTCAATTAGCGATTATATTGGCAAGAACGATATCAAAACCGCCGATTATTATTTGGCAAAATTCGCAAAATTGATGCGCGGCATACTCGAAAATTCAGAAGAAAAAGAAATCCCATTAGCCGATGAACTCAAAATGCTTGAACTATACATGCAATTGGAGTCGTCAAGACTGAACCATAAATTTACTTTTGAGATAAAAGTCGAGCAAGGTATTGATCCCGAAACGACGCTTGTGCCGCCTTTGATTTTACAACCGTTTGTTGAAAACAGTATTTGGCATGGTCTTGCTCAAAAAGATGGCGCAGGAAAAATAATTATCGAGGTCACAAAGGAAAACGCGATGCTTAATTGTATTGTAGAAGACGATGGCATCGGAAGAAAAAATGCGTCAACATCAAACGGAAAATCTTATGGAATGAAAATTACAAAAGACCGCATCGAACTCCTCAACAAATTTAAAAACACCAATGCCTCCGTAAATCTCATCGATTTAGAAAAAGGAACACGTGTTGAAGTTAAACTCCCATTTGAAGAAGAATTATGATTAACGCCATACTTATTGACGACGAAGACCATTGCATTAGTCGGCTCCAAACAATTTTAAAAGATTATTGTCAAAATGAGGTTAGAATATTGACCACTTGCACTGATATCGAAAGCGGTTACGAAGCCATTATCAACCTCAAACCCGACCTTGTTTTTTTAGACATTCAAATTAATGCCGTAACAGGATTTGATTTGCTGCAACGTTTTGTGAAACTAGATTTTGAAGTTGTCTTTACCACTGCTTTCGAACAATACGCAATTCAGGCTTTTAAGTTCAGTGCCAGTGATTATCTTTTGAAGCCGATTGACCCCGACGATTTGGTTGCGACAGTGCAAAGATTAAAACTTAAAATCTCTAGCAAAGAATCAACAAATAGTTATGAGTTGCTGTTTGAAAACATTAAAAACATGCAACAGCAAAACAAAAAAATTACTGTGCCAACAATGCAAGGTTTGTTGTTCCTATCCGTTCAAGATATTATCAGATGTAAAAGCGATGTGAATTATACTACGATTTATTTAAAGGATAAAAGCACCGTATTTGTAGCCAAAACACTCAAGGAGTTTGAAGCGATGCTCATTCCGCACGACTTTTTCAGAGTACATAATTCGCATCTTATTAATCTTGCTTACATCAAAAGTTATAACAAAGGGAAAGGCGGTTATTTACAATTAGAAGATCATACAGAAATTGAAGTGTCCAGTCGACGCAAGGAAGATTTTTTAAAGAAATTGGAAAGCCGCTAACTAAATCTTCGTAATCACCAATTCAACGCGGCGATCATATTCAGAGCCTTTACCTAATGGGACAGAATTTCCATATCCTTTAAAGGTCATGCGATTCTTGGCAATTTTCTTAAAAGTTAAATACTTAAAAACCGATTCTGCACGGTTTGATGACAGGTTTCTTTTTCTGGTTTCTCTGTCGATAGCTTCTTTTTGATAGGGTGGTGTGCAACAGACATGGCCTTGAATTTCAAACTCGAGTTTTCGGTACTTCAACAAAAGTTTAGCAATTTTATCGAGTTGGGTTTTGGCTTCAAAAGTAAGTTTGCTACTTCCGCGTTCGAACAATAAATTTTCAAGGTAAATGTGGTCGCCTACAATGTGGTTTTTTTGAATAGAAGTATAAAAACCCGGAAGTTCAATCTTAGGTAACGGTTTTAAATTCAACACCAAATCAACGCGACGATTTTTAGATCTTTTTTCGGGAAGATTTTCAACAACATCATCGTCTATCAAGATGCGTCCTTTGCCTTCAATGGTGACAATAATTTTATTTTTGATACCACTTTGAACGAGTTTATCTTTAATGGCATTGGCTCGGTTGGTTGATAATTTAAAATTGTATGCTTCTTTGCCAACATCATCCGTATAGCCAAAAATCTGAATTGATTCGATGCGGGTTGAATCGGTGTTTTTAATAAAATCGATCACGGCATTCCCTTGCTTTTCATCCAAATGATATTTAGAAGTTTCAAAATAAACCGACTGAACAACTTCTTCTTGTGCGTACAAAAAGCCACAAAAAAGCAGCGTCAAAAACCTAAAAAATCGAATCATTATTTTTTTAATATTTTGTTGTATTCAGTGCTGTTGCCGAGTATAGAAACGGCTTTTTTAACCTCTAAATTGTTCTTGATATAATATTGATACAAACCTTCTTTGTATTGGTATCTTTTGATGATTTCGTCTAAAATCAAATTTTTAATTTCTTTCTGGTTTTGGTTCAATTGTGCTTCCTCACTGCGCTGAAGTGCGGCCATTAATTGTTGGTATTCTGTGGCAATTGCACCGTCAATTTTTTCTTTTTTAGCAGCTGCTAAAGTGTTTTTTAAAGCCAATTCAGATTCTGTGTCGAAATTGAAATTTTGTTTTTTCAAATACGCTTTGAATTCTGCAAATTCAGCATCTCCAATCGTCGGAATCGTATTGCCAAGGTTTGGATGCTTGTAATAATAGTCTGTTACATAGTTGAAAATACCATCATTTTGTACTAGTTTTTCAACAATCGGACTCAATTTCGTTTCATCCATCACGACATCGGGAAGGATTCCGCCGCCATCATAAACCGTTCTTCCATTTTTGGTTTTGAATGCATTGTAGTTTTCAGAAGCGGTTCTAATCGCTTTTCCATCTTTGTCTTTATGAGAATAATCAAGCGCCTGAATGCATCTTCCAGAAGGTGTATAATATCTTGAAATGGTAATTTTCACTTGTGTTCCATAAGTCAAATCAACTGGACGTTGCACCAATCCTTTTCCAAAACTTCTAGAACCTATCACCACGGCTCGGTCTAAATCTTGTAAAGCGCCAGAAACAATTTCAGAAGCCGAGGCACTTTTACCATCAACAATAATGGCTAGTGGAATTTCGGTATCAATAGGCTCGTGGTTGGTTTTGTAGGAATTGTTGTGTTTTTCAATTTTCGACTTTGTGGTTACAATGACTTCGTTTTTGGGCACAAATAAATTGCAAATCGTTACGGCTTCATTCAGCAAACCACCCGGATTTCCTCGAAGGTCTAAAACGATTCTTTCGGCGCCGTCTTTTTTGAGTTGTTCTAAAGCTTCTTTAGTTTCTAGAGCTGCTTTAGCGGTAAATTGCGTGAGAACAATATAACCCGTTTTGTCATCAATCTTTCCGAAAAAAGGAACGGCTTTGACTTCAACTTCTCCTAGGATAATATCGGCCGTAAGCGTTTTGCCTTGGCGCAAATATTTGACTGTAATTTTGGTGTTTTTTCCGCCTTTTAAAAGTTGGGAAGCATCGTCTTTAAAATCACTCAGATCAACATCACCAATTTGAATAATTTCGTCTCCGGCTTTTAGTCCGGCTTTGTCAGCAGGAAAATTTTTATACGGCTCTTTAATGATGAGTTTGTCTTCTTTTCGGATCATCAGTGCGCCAATTTCGGTATATTCTCCGGTGTTGTTGATTTTGTATTTAACAACATCTTGCTCGTTGAAGTAATTCGTATACGGATCCAAATCGGCCAACATGCTTTTGATGGCTTTGTCCATTAAATCGCCGGGATTGGTTTGGTCTACATAATTGGCGTTAACAGCTTTGAATAAAGTGGTGAAAATTTCGATTTGCTTTGCTACTTCAAAAAAATCTTCTTTAAAGCTTACGCCAACGAATAAAAAAGCACTGGCAACCACGGGAATGATGAATTTCTTTTTAAGAACTGAACGCATGGCTATAGGTATTAGTAGACTGTTTGGATTTCGATGCTTCGAAACGGCTTCAAATATAAAAGTTTAGCGATGAAAAACAATGAGAATTAAGAATTCGTTGTCATAGAAATGATATAAATATGATTTAGCAACGAATTTGTCATTTTTTATAAGTTTAATTTAGGAATTTGCGTCTAAAACGAGAATCAAAAACAAGGCTATTATTCATCCGACTTGGGTTGTATTTGGAGCACAAACTTTTCAAACAACTGTATGGTTTTTTGATGAATTTCATCATACGATAATCGTTCGTTAGTTTGATAAAACAACATAAAAGCATAAGGTTTGTCGAGCGAATCTAACAGTGTATGTTTGTTTAAACGATAGGTTTCTCGCAATACTCTTTTATAGTAATTGCGATCTACAGCATGTTTGAAATATTTTTTAGAAACCGAAACTCCAACAGTTACCTCAGAATCTATAGCTTCTTCTAAAGAAACATATACCAAACGCAAAGGAAATTTCGACACCGACTTGCCTTTTGAAAAAAGTAAATCAATGGTTTTTTTGCTTTTGAGCTTTTCGGATTTTGGATAGGTAAATTTCATTTTGGTTTTTAAAAACTACTTCGCAAAGGTACAAACGGATTTCATAAAAAAGCAGGAACAAAATTCTATAATTAATGGTCAGAATTCTGTAAGAGATTTTTAGCACACAAATTGTAATTTTACCAGATAGGATTGAAACAACAATACAAAAACATAAGCACTTTCCGTGAGTTGAAGAAACAACTGCTACAAATAAAGCGGAGACATTGAAAAGCCCTCAGGAAAAACTCTTGAGGGCTTTTTATTTGTTGAAGTAGTTAAAATTGAACGGAAAGAATTTTATTTCTTTACTTCTGTTTTTGGCTCTGCTGGAAAAGTGTTGTTGTCTTTCTTAACATCGGCCATCAAACCACTTTTGTCGATGGTGATTTTTTTGATCGAAGCTTTTGCTTTTGGAATTTCAAAAAAGTAATTCGGATTCGCCCAAGCCCAATCAGCCAAAACGGTTCTTTTGATAGTTGGATCCGGGTTTTCTTTTTCAAAACTCATCATGCGCAACGGAATATAAAACGCTTCTTTGGTGCCGTCGGTATATTCTACCAAAAGATCAATGGGCATAGGCATTCTACCAATTCTTTCTAATGAAACGCCTGTTCTTTGCACGCCATCTGTTGCCCCTTCTACATTCTTGATTCCGTAATCGATGGTGTTTGTGGTTTGCGTCCAATCGGTTAAATACCAATCTAGGTTGGCTCCAGAAACCCGTTCTGCCGTGCGTTTGATATCATTCGGAGTCGGATGCTTGAATTTGAAATCACGATAATATCTTTTTAAGGTTTTCATTAAATTGTCTTTACCTATGAGATAGCCCAACTGTGCCAAGAAAACATCGCCTTTGCTATACGAAGTGATGCTGTATACTTGATTAAAATCGAAGCGATCTGCATGCGTACTTTGCGGTAATTCTTTACCTGAATTCACCATGAAATAATAACCGTCGTACGAACCTTGATGCGGATTTTCTACCTTTTTCTCTGCGATTTCATTCATTCCTAAATCTTCCAAAAAAGAAGTAAATCCTTCGTCTAGCCAACCGTGTTTGCTTTCGTTTGAAGCCAAAACATGCTGAAACCACGAGTGAGCCATTTCGTGTCCGATAACGCCAATCAATCCATCATAGCCGCCTTCACCTAAAATGAGCGTGCACATCGCATATTCCATTCCGCCATCGCCACCTTGAATAACCGAATATTGATCGTAAGGATATTTCCCGACGGTTTGGTTGTAGAACTGCATCAAACGAGCGGTTTCAGGCTGTGCTTTTTTCCAGTTATCAATTATTTTCGGATTGTTTTTATAGAGGAAATGCAAAGTGGCACCATTTGAAATTTGATACACATCATGCAAATAATTTTTATCGGCAGCCCAAGTAAAATCGTGCACGTTTGGTGCTATAAAATGCCAAGTTAAGGTTTTTGTTTTCTTCGGATAGGTAACCGTTACGCCAGCATATTGATAGCCTTTTCCGATTTCATTTTTGTTTTGCAAATAACCGCTTCCACCAAGCATATAATCTTTATCGATGGTAATGCTCACATCAAAGTTGCCCCAAACACCGTGAAATTCGCGCGCGATATACGGATCTGCGTGCCAACCTTCGAAATCAAATTCTGCCATTTTCGGATACCATTGCGCCATCGAGAATTCTACACCTTCTACATTATTTCTGCCAGAACGTCTGATTTGTACCGGAACTTGTCCGTCGAAATCTAACGTTAAAGTTGTTTTCGTATTGGGCAATAATGGTTTGGCTAAAGTCACCTCGAGAATGGTTCCGACTTCTTTAATGTTGGCGGCAACCCCGTCTTGTTTGAAATTCGAAATTTTCAAATAACCGATTTCATTGGGTTTTAATTTTGAGATGCGACTTTCCTTCACATCTTTTCCGTCGACTTTTATTTTATTGATCATTCTGCGATCTGGATCTGCAATAGATTGGATGCGTGCGTCCATTTCGCTTCCGGGTTGAAAAGCATTGTTGTATAAATGATAAAAAACGCGTTTCAAAGTGTCGGGCGAATTGTTGGTGTAAACCAATTCCTGATTTCCTTTGTATTGATAGGCCTTGGCATCGACAGTCACGTTCATTTTATAATCGACATTTTGTTGCCAATACTGCGTGCTTTGCGACCAAGCCATTGTTGAAACGAAAGAAAGGAGTGTGATTAAAGAAAGTGATTTCATCTTGTAAAATTTGATGTTGATATAAAACTAAAATAAGCTTGAAGAAAGGTTTGGTTTCTTACAAGCTCATTTTAATATTGAAAAATGGAGGTTTTATCCTCTTACTTTTTTGCGTTTTGGTTTTGGCGACATTTTTTCCGCCATTTTAAAAGCGTTGTATGCATTGACGATTTTACCAGATTTTGACAATTCTGAGAACGGTCTCATATCTTTTGGATCTCCACCCACAGCAACTTTAGCATCGATGGTTGTGCCTGAATTCAATAAAATATATTTAACTTGTTTGGCAGTTAAATTCGGAAAGTAAGAACGAATTAATGCTGCAACACCAGCTACATTTGGCGACGCCATTGATGTTCCTTGCTCGTATTTGTAGGTGTTGTTTGGCGTAGTAGCATAGATTTCCATTCCAGGCGCATAAACATCTACATTCATTTTTCCATAGTTGGAAAAAGGAGCAATAATTTTTTCTCCATATTCATAACTCAAAGCACCAACAGTCACAACATTGTCGGCAAATTCTGTTTTCTTGTCATCAGAATCATTAGGAAAATTGCTTTCCACATCGATGTCTTTTGCGTCGTTTCCGGCAGCATGAATAATCAAAACGTCTTTTTTCTCAGCATATTTGATGGCATCATAAACCCATTGTTTGTGCGGTGAAAAGCTTTTTCCGAAACTTCCGTTGATTACTTTGGCACCATTGTCAACAGCATATCGAATACTCAATGCGATGTCTTTATCGTATTCGTCGCCGTTTGGTACAGCGCGAATGGCCATGATTTCTACATTATCAGCGATTCCGTCTCCACCCAATGCATTGTTTCTGCTTTGGGCAATGATTCCGGCAACGTGCGTTCCGTGTAGTGCGTCTTCTTTGTCTGGACCGTAAACGGTATTATTTCCGTAAAATTTATTATCCATGCTTTCTGGATTGTCTCCAAGCACTTTTCTTCCGTCGAAATCTTTGTTGAGGTTGAAGTTGAGCATGTCGTAAACCTGGTCTTTATAAGCATTTAAACTTTCATTAAAATCAGGGCCTGCTTGACCAATGACGCTAATCATTACTTGTTTGTATCGGCCTAAAGTAGCATCTGTAGTTTCGAGCGCTTTCACTTCTTCAAGGGTGTAATTGTCTTTTTTTAGGTAATCTTTTACAGCTTGATTGGCTTTAAATAAAAAATCTACTTGTTGTTTTCCTTGAAGATTCTCTTGATACATTTTTTCGTACTCAGCTTTTGCAGCTTTATATTCAGCTGAACCATCGTCGGCTTTTTTCAAAATACGTGTCATTTCTAGGTTTTCATTTCCAGAATCTCCCAAGAAATTCCATCCATGAATATCATCAATGTAGCCGTTTTTATCATCATCGATTCCGTTGCCAGCGATTTCTTTTTTATTGGTCCAAACGACACTTTTCAAATCTTCATGATCGATATCAACGCCCGAATCAACAACACCAACGACTACTTTTTTGCCTTTTTTGTTTTTGATTAATTCTGAGTAAACACGGTCAACACTCATTCCGGGAATACTATCTTTACTTAAGTCTAAATGACTCCATCGTTTTAATTGGTCGTCAGTAAGTTGTCCTTTTTTTGCAGTAAAACTGGTACCTTGTGCTTGAGCAGAAACCGATAGCATTACGCTTAGTAGTATCGAATAGCCAGCAATTTTAATTACATTCATTTTTAATAGTTTTTAAGTGAGCCAAAAATAATTAGGTTTTGTTTGATAATCAGGATTTGTTAACATTAATTTAGTACGCACAAGTATATAACTTGAATAAGATTCAGGTTTTTTGGAGTAGAATACATCTGTTTTCTTTCAATTCATCTTTTAAACTAGGTCAAAAAGGGACAAAACAAATTGAAAAGCAACTAGAAATAACAAGGTCACGATGTAAATTAATTTAAGCATGCGTTGTATATTTTAAGATTGACAGTTTTTGATTATTTTTTTTAATGTAGCGTTGAGGTTTTCTAATTCCTCTATTGTGATTCCCGTTTGGGCCATTTTTCTATTTTGAAGCACCAAATCTTGCACTTTATTGATTATTTCTTCACCAGCTGCTGTGACTTTCAAGATAGAAGTTCTTCGGTCTTTTGGGTTGACTTTCCGATCAAGGTATTTTGATTTTACCAAAAGGTCAATAATTCTGGTTACCGAAGCATTGTCTTTAAAGGCTTTTTCAGCAATATTTTGTTGCGAAATGCCTGGGTTTTCCATCAAGACTTTAATGATCAACCATTGGTCGACGGTTATTTTAAATCCGTTTTCACGTAATTTTTTTTGAGAATAAATCCGATAGGTTCGAATTGCTTTGTCGAGCAAGTAGAAGTTAATGGTTTCAAGTCTTTCCATGAAGTAAAAATATAAATGTTTTGTCAAAATTTGATATGTCAATAAAAATTTAACACGAATTTTTGAAAATATATTTATTTAAAAATGAGCTTACTATGAAGAGAAAGCCTTTTTTTAAAAGATTTCAGACGATTTAAAAACATCTTTTAAACGAACGCCTTTTTCTGTTTTTTCAACCGTAATAATTTCATTATGGGCGTCATGTTCGAGAAATAAATAGTAATTATTATCAGCTGCGGTGTTCATGAATTTTTCTTTTTCCGGTAAAGTCAATAAAGGTCTTGTATCATAACCCATGACATATGGTAGCGGAATATGACCAGCTGTTGGAAGCAAATCCGCCATAAAACAAATGGTCTTGTCTTGATAATGAACATGTGGAACCATCATTTTTTCAGTATGACCATCCACAAAGAAAATTCCGAAATTCAATTCTGAATGCGCTATGAAATCAGTGTTAGATCTTTGAATGAAATTCAGTTGGCCGCTCTCTTGCATCGGTAAAATATTCTCTGAAAGAAAAGAAGCTTTTTCTCGAGCATTGGGTTTTGTGGCCCATTCCCAATGATTCTCGTTGGTCCAAAATTTAGCATTTTTAAAAGCTACTTCATAACCTGTTCTGTCTTTGTTCCATTGCACGCTTCCGCCACAGTGATCAAAATGGAGGTGTGTCATAAAAACATCGGTAATATCATCGCGATGAAAACCAAATTGGGCTAGCGACTTATCAATCGTATGCGTTCCCCAAAGCGAATAATAACCAAAAAACTTTTCAGATTGTTTGTTTCCCATTCCGGTATCAATAAGAATCAATCGGCTACCATCCTCAATCAATAAACATCTGGCAGCAATATCGATAAGGTTATTTTCGTCTGCAGGATTGGTTTTGTTCCAGATGGTTTTAGGCACAACGCCAAACATAGCGCCACCATCTAACTTAAAGTTACCGCTTTCGATAGGATATAATTTCATAATAATGTGAGGTTTTATCAAAAAGCCAAATTAATAAAAACCGATTGCTTAAAAGGAATAAATCGTTTTTTTCTATGTTAATATTATGCATAAAAATGAAAGCCTTATTAGCAAAAAGTATATTTTCGTTTATCTTTGCGGTTAATTTAGACAAAATCAAGATAAGCTTTTTTTATCTTGACTAAAAAACAAAAATCAGCATTATGATACAAGTATCAGATACAGCAAGTAAAAAAATTGTAGAGATGATGAATGATGACGGTTTTGATGCCTCCAAAGATTATGTGCGTGTTGGCGTGAAAAGCGGTGGTTGTTCGGGTTTATCATACGAATTGAAATTCGACAAAGAAACAGGCGAGAATGATAAAGTTTTTGAAGTCAACAACGTCAAAATCGCGGTAGAAAAAAAATCATTTCTATACTTAGCCGGTACCATTTTAGAATTCTCAGGCGGATTGAACGGAAAAGGTTTTGTTTTTAACAATCCTAATGCCAGCAGAACTTGTGGATGTGGCGAATCGTTTTCATTATAAATAACAAACATTATGTCAAAATATACCGAAGACGATTTAAAAATTGAACTCGAAAACAAAGAATACGAGTATGGTTTTTATACCGATATCGAATCGGATACTTTCCCAATCGGATTGAATGAAGACATCGTTCGTGCCATTTCACTTCGAAAAGAAGAACCTCAATGGATGACCGATTGGCGCCTTGAAGCTTTCCGAGCTTGGGAACAAATGAAAGAACCAGAATGGGCGAATGTGCATTACGAAAAACCCGACTTTCAAGCCATTTCTTATTATTCGGCACCAAAAAGTAAAGCAAAATATGAAAGCCTTGATGAAGTGGATCCAGAATTACTAGAAACCTTCAAAAAACTCGGTATTTCTCTCGATGAGCAAAAAATGTTAAGTGGTGTTGCCATGGACATTGTAGTAGATTCCGTTTCAGTTGCCACCACTTTCAAAAAAACGCTGGGAGAAAAAGGCATTATTTTCTGCTCCATTTCTGAAGCCATTCGTGAATATCCCGAGTTGGTTCAAAAACATTTAGGAACGGTTGTTCCTCAAAAAGATAATTTTTATGCCGCATTAAATTCGGCAGTATTTTCCGACGGTTCGTTTTGCTACATACCGAAAGGTGTTCGTTGCCCGATGGAATTGTCAACCTATTTCCGAATCAATCAGGCCGGAACAGGGCAGTTCGAAAGAACTTTAGTCATTGCCGATGAAGGCAGTTATGTTTCTTATCTCGAAGGTTGTACTGCACCAAGTCGCGACGAAAATCAATTGCACGCAGCCGTAGTAGAACTCATAGCTTTGGATGATGCCGAAATAAAATATTCAACAGTTCAAAATTGGTATCCTGGAAATAAAGAAGGAAAAGGTGGCGTATTCAACTTCGTAACCAAAAGAGGTTTGTGTGAAAAAAACGCAAAAATTTCATGGACACAAGTCGAAACCGGTTCAGCTGTAACTTGGAAATATCCGTCATGTATTTTGAAAGGAGATAATTCAGTAGGCGAATTCTACTCGATTGCTGTGACCAACAATTTCCAACAAGCTGATACCGGAACCAAAATGGTGCATTTGGGAAAAAACACCAAGTCAACCATTATCTCTAAAGGAATTTCAGCCGGAAAATCACAAAACAGTTACCGTGGATTGGTTCAAATTGGCGCCAGAGCTGAAAACGCTAGAAATTTTTCACAATGCGATTCATTGCTCATGGGCAACAATTGTGGCGCACACACTTTCCCCTACATAGAAAGCAAAAACCCTTCAGCCAAAATCGAACACGAAGCTACAACTTCAAAAATCGGTGAAGATCAAGTTTTTTACTGCAACCAACGTGGCATTCCAACCGAAAAAGCCATTGCCTTAATCGTAAACGGTTTCAGCAAAGATGTACTCAATAAATTACCCATGGAGTTTGCCGTAGAAGCGCAAAAATTATTAGAAATTTCGCTAGAAGGCAGCGTTGGTTAAAAACACTTCATGACTCTTAATCCCTTAATGGTTTAAAATAAAAATAAAAATGTTAAGCATAAAAAATTTACACGCTTCTGTTGAAGACAAAGAAATATTAAAAGGCATCAACCTCGAAGTAAAAGCGGGAGAAGTTCACGCGATTATGGGACCAAATGGTTCCGGAAAGAGTACACTTTCGGCTGTGATTGCCGGAAATGAAAATTACGAAGTTACAGCTGGTGAAGTTTTTCTAGACGGTGAAGATTTATCCGATCTTGCTCCCGAAGAACGCGCACACAAAGGTGTTTTTCTATCGTTTCAGTATCCAGTTGAAATCCCAGGTGTTTCCGTAACCAACTTTATGAGAACCGCCATCAACGAAACGCGCAAAGCAAACGGCAAAGAAGAAATGCCCGCCAACGAAATGTTGAAACTAATCCGCGAAAAATCAGAATTGCTAGAAATCGATCGCAAGTTTTTATCGCGTTCTTTAAACGAAGGTTTTTCCGGTGGCGAGAAAAAGCGTAATGAAATCTTTCAAATGGCGATGTTAGAACCAAAATTGGCGATTTTAGATGAAACCGATTCTGGACTAGATATCGATGCACTTCGTATCGTAGCCAATGGCGTCAATAAACTCAAAAGCGACAAAAACGCCGTAATCGTTATCACACACTACCAAAGACTTTTAGATTATATCGTCCCAGATTTCGTACACGTTTTATACAACGGAAGAATCGTAAAATCGGGCGGAAAAGAATTGGCCTATGAACTTGAAGAAAAAGGCTACGACTGGATCAAACAAGAACAAGAAGCATAGAAAAATTGTCAGTTGTCAGTTAAAAACAAGACTGAGAACCGACAACCGTCAACCCACAACTCACATGGAATTAAAAGATAAACTCATTGCATCCTTCATGGCCTTCGAAGAACAAGTCGACGTGAATGCCGATTTGCACGATGTCAGAACTTTAGCAATCAAGAACTTTGAAGAAAAAGGCTTTCCCACCAAAAAGGAAGAAGCATGGAAATACACATCACTCAATACCATTCTCAAAAGCGACTTTTCTGTTTTCCCAAAACATGAAAACGCTATAGAATTTGCCGATGTTAAGAAGTATTTTCTACACGAAATTGACACTTATAAAGTGGTTTTTATCGATGGTGTTTTTAGCTCATTTTTATCTTCTACAACCCATGACGGTATAGATGTTTGCTTGATGTCATCGGCATTAAACAAGCCCAAATATAAAATGGTGATTGATACCTATTTCAATAAAATCGCCAGCAAAGATGAAAGTCTAACCTCATTAAACACAGCGTTTGCAAGCGAAGGCGCCTACATCAACATTCCCAAAAGCAAAGTGACCGACAAACCGATTGAGATTATGTATTTCTCAACAGGAAGCGAAGCCGCACTTTTGGTACAACCCAGAAACTTGATTATTGTGGGTGAAAACTCACATGTTCAAATCATCGAAAGACACCAAAGCCTCAACGAAAATGCCGTATTAACCAATTCGGTAACCGAGATTTTTGCTCAAAAAAGAACCATCGTTGATTTCTACAAAATTCAAAACGACAACCATTTTGCGTCATTAATAGACAATACTTATGTGTCGCAGCAGCAAGAAAGTCACGTTCACGTAAACACGTTTAGTTTCGGCGGAAACCTAACCAGAAACAACCTCAATTTTTACCATTTTGGCGAACGAATCGAAAGCCATCTCAACGGCATTACGATTATTGGCGAAAAGCAACACGTAGACCATTATACTTTGGTGCATCACGCCAAGCCGAATTGCGAAAGTTTCCAAGATTATAAAGGCATTTTTTCAGACAACGCAACGGGTGTTTTCAACGGGAAAATTTATGTTGAAAAGGAAGCCCAAAAAACCAACGCTTTCCAAAAAAGCAACAACATTTTGCTCAGCGACAAAGCCACGATCAACGCCAAACCACAATTGGAGATTTTTGCCGATGATGTAAAATGTTCTCACGGTTGCACAATTGGCCAACTCGATGAAACCGCCATGTTTTATATGCAATCGCGCGGCATTCCTAAGAAAGAAGCCAAAGCATTGTTGATGTACGCGTTCTCGAATGCCGTAATAGAAAGCATCAGAATTCCAGAACTCAAACAAAGAATCACCAAGATTATCGCAAATAAATTGGGCGTAAAAATCGGATTTGATTTGTAGTTAATTAGGAGCTGTTTCCCGCTTTCCACGACAATCTTTTGCGCCGAACGCCGTCACAAAAGGATTGCTG
>ERZ724517.1022-NODE-1022-length-16021-cov-7.127208_pt1 | contig 16021 bp, 16 predicted proteins | sample MGYA00376050_ERZ724517 | MGnify/ENA primary metagenome ERZ724517 (study PRJEB28724, sample SAMN07190886) | activated sludge metagenome | isolation source: activated sludge of sewage treatment plant in Hong Hong | place: USA: Christiansburg, Virginia | collected... | reverse complement strand
TGCCGGACCGGGCAGCGTCGTTGAGCCGGGCAACTTCGGCGGTCCTCGTGGTCTCCTGGGCTTCAGGCGATGGGGCGATGGTGGCGACGCTGGTGGTCACGCTGGTGGTCATGGGCAGGCTCCTTCATTTGTGCACCGGTTCATCCCCCCTCCCCTCCCGTCCCCAATTGACGAGGTCAGAACGTTCACGCTACGTTCCGAACTCGAAAGGAATTGCGATGAAGCTGGATGACGTTCTGGACGGGTTCGATCTCGACATCGTGCTGCGCGATGAATCGTGTGACGCGGCCGTGCCGCCGGTCAGACGCGCGATTGCCGCGCTGTGCATCGGGGTCGGTATCGACGATGCTTGGCTATCGGTGCGCGAACTGCGCGAGGCAGTGTCTCTGGTCCACGAAGGCGCGGACGGCGGACGCGCGCGCCTTGCGACGATCCTGAGCACGGCTTGCGACGATTTTCAGCGGGCAATCTATTATTGCCTCGCCGGGCGTGGCGTCGGTGAAATGGCGGAAGCGATGGATTGGCTACTGGCCATCCTCAAGGCGCGTGGCCGCACGGCTGCCTGGCTGAGCCGGTCGCGGGTCCAGCGAAGGGATCTGGTATCGCCCTATGTTTGCGAGGCACCGGATGGGCCGCTGGTGTCGCCCGATGCAGACTTTGAGCTCGGCCGGTCGTGGTTCGTTGATCGGGGGCCAGGTCCATACTGAAGGTGGGTGTCGCAAAGCCTCACGACACATGTCCTATCCAGCCACAGCCTGATATCATGGGGTGGGCCTCCTGCGGACTGGGTTTGGCACAGCCGTGGGGCAGGTTTGTCGGCAGGGGAAGGCCCTCCACTGCTGAATATCTCTAATTCACCTGCAAAAATAAGGCGTGAATGCCGGGGCAGACGGTTAAACCGCAACACAAAACCAAAATCGTGCAACGAATCCCCATAATTTGGCACCATTTAACTGATATATGCAACCAATGGTGATTGCAATGCACCTGTCGGATCGCTATGCGCATCATCATGGCAAAAAACGCAACGCCACAACGGGATTCGGTCATGGAACACTTTTCAATCGTTCAGGCACTCTGTCGCGCCGCAATGGCGGACGCCTCGCCTGCCCTGCGCAAGCAAGTTGAACGACTGAGAGACGCATTGGCAAAAGATGGCGAGGCCAAGCAATCAAGCGCTCTGACAAGCATCCTGACCACCGCTGACCGCACCAAAGAGCTTGCGCCAAGTCGTATTGAACGGTCGAAGGCACCGCTTGTGGGCGAGATTCTGGGCCGCAATACACCTGTCCCCGTAGATCGGGAAACGTCAGCCGCTTTGGCCGAAATCATATTCCCCGCCGATATCGAATCCTCGGCGCCTTTGTTCAACGCCACCGTTCGGCAAGCGATCGGAACGATTGTAGAAGAATGGGAGCATTTCGATGCGTTGGCAGAGATTGATATCAGGCCGTCGAAGACGTGCCTGATCTATGGCGCACCGGGCACCGGCAAGACTCGCCTGGCACTCTGGATCGCGCGTGAGCTGGATTTGCCGGTTGTCCTCGTAAAGCTGGACGGTCTTGTTTCATCATTCCTGGGGACAACCGCGCGGAATATCGGCAATCTTTTCACCTTTGCCAATCGCTATCGCTGCGTGCTCTTGCTCGACGAGTTCGATGCGATCGCCAAGGTGCGCGACGATCCGCAGGAGGTCGGCGAGATCAAACGCGTGGTCAACGCCTTGCTGCAAAATCTCGATATCCGCCGTGACATCGGGTTCACCGTCGGAATCACTAATCATCCCAAATTGTTAGACCCAGCAGTTTGGAGACGTTTTGAAGTTCAACTTGAAATTCCAAAACCCGATTTTGAGATGCGGAAGTCAATTGCCGCGCACTTCATGCCACCTGTCAAGGCGCCCGACAGCCACTTGCGCCTGATTTCGTGGTTTACGGAAGGGGCCACCGGCGCCGAAATCGAATCCCTCGTTCGCACATACAAGAAGGCCACAACCGTTCGTGAAGAGGACAAGCGTGGGCTATTGGACACGCTGCGCCAGTTTGCGACGTTGAACGCTGCCCGTGTTCAGAGTGAGCGCCGAGCACTGCTCTTTGAGGATTCTACCAGTCTGTTCCGGGCGATGCGTGACGATCCCATCCTGAACTTCTCAATGGCTGATATTGGGGAAATTTCAGGCAAGGACAAATCAACAGTCAGTCGCCAGCTTGGGAAGCAAGCCGCTGCCTTGAGCGAAGGTGAGGTGCCAAATGGCTAGTCCGGTACAAATCGTTCTCAACCCGGAGAACTATGAAGAAGCGCGGGTCACAAATGGCGGTGGTGGGCGGAAGGATTTCTTCGCGCACCGTGACAGGGAATTTCGTGTACACCAAACGGCACTTATCGGACAGCTGGAAACCATTTCCGGCGTACTGAGCGCCCAATCACAGGGTGACGTGGGCTTCGTGAAAGTCATTCTTCGCCGGGAGGCATGGGCAAAAAGCCATCGTCCGATGGCAACGCTGTTCAGAAATGACCGGACGCCTATCGTTGGTGGCGGTGATTTGGGCGTCATGATCATCGAGGCACGACCGAGCACAATGCGCCAGGTCGCAGCGGAGATCGCGAAAGCCGAAGCACATACTGAAATGCGCTTTGATCCCAACAGGGAGAAAGAAGTACCTCACCCTTCCGCGCAAAAGAGTGAGGCGGGAGCAATCGACCGCATCGAGATATACGGGCCGACTGACCGGCGCAATTTTTCGCTGGAGGACGCGGTCGCCTGGCTCTCCAATCCGATGACCGGGAGCGGCTATCAAGTCGAACTCTTCGAGCCCCTTCCCGCTCGTTCGGAATGGGATCGGCTCGACAATGGCCACCGCAGGCTGGTCGAGAGTTTTGTCGCGGGATTCAACAGCCTCGAATATGGCGTTACAGTGGAGCGGTTGCCCAATCACCGCCCCAAGCAGCCCTTGCTTTCCGTGCGGCTCGACCAATCTACCGATCAGCCGGTTCTTCGCCTGGGCGAGCCATCGTCAGGTGAGCGCCGCCGGGACATCGCGGTGTTCAATCCTGATCTTGAACGTCATGCGCGGCTTTTGGCGTTTCTCGACAAACACCCCCTTGTCCGACGAATTGAACTTCCCGGCATTGTTGTCCGGTCAGCGCTTCCCGCCAGCCCGGTCGCAATCACGCGTCCAACCCAGGCGATTGTGACTGTGCGCGATAGCCGAAGGACACATCCTCGCCTTGGCGTGATCGATGGCGGGATCAGTCCAGCATTGGCAGACTGGGTCATTGATCGTTGGGATATTCTTGCCGACGAGGACGCTGATCTCTCACATGGCACGTTCATTGGCGGATTAGCGACGATCGGCAACGCGCTTAACGGACCTCATATCTGCCCCGAAGCCGATGGCACCGAACTCGTCGATGTTGCCGTTTTCCCTAACGAGCGGAAAGCCGGGGCATTCGCATCCTATTACCCCGAGGGGCTTCCACAGTTTTTTGACGAGATGGAAACGGCAATTTCCGATGCGCGAGCGCGGCACGGTGTGCGCGTGTTCAATATGAGCCTCAACATTCTCCAGCCGGCAGCTCCGGATCGCTACAGCCCCCATGCTGCGCGACTGGACCGGATTGCCGAATCCAACAACGCGGTTATTTTCATTTCGGCAGGAAACATTGCGCCGCAGGATCTTCGGGCTGAATGGCCCGCCGATGCAACCGCAGCCCTTACCAACCTCGCAAATGCCCGTAACGATGCGTTGCACACCCCGGCGGAGAGCGCCAGGAATGTAGCCGTCTCCGATATCGGAGAGAAAGACAGCACAGTGATCATAGCCGACAAGCGCACTCAACATAGATTGCGCCGATCAGTGTGCTCTGGCTGGCGAAACAAGGCCTGGCATGGTCGGATTATGGCTTTCATGGAGCTGCTCGCTGGTGAAAGCCCATACATCGATCTGGCCGTCGGCTCAGGCGGCAGTATCACGCTGGACGCGATGCCGATCCAGACGACATCGCCTGTCACGGCTCAACAACAATTCAGGCAGGACGAGGATGCCGAAGAGACCGATGAATCGACAATAACCGGCCAACGTCAGGATGAGGACGAAGCAGCATGAGGTTTGACGAAGTCTCCCTGCAAACCGTCTTCATCGATGAGCCGATGCTCGGCTTCGGCCATGGCCAGTCGTGTGACCACCCCAAGGATGGCCTCTATCTGTATGGGCCCGCCTCTCCTCCCGAGAGAGCGGACATTTCGATTGGGGTGGTAGGAACCGCTGCCGGAATCGCGCTGCTCAAGAAGTGGCTCGGTGCCATCCAGGCTGCGATCCCAATTCCGCCGCGCGGCAAACGCGATAAGCCTCACCGGCTACACCTGTCTGATTTTCCCGGAATCGAGGAAGGGTTCCTGACTGATCGCTGCGAAGAACGCCTCGTTGCAGATTTCCATGAGCCGATCGAGCGCAGGGTTGCGGTAGATTTCTTTGCGGGCCGGCAGGACAAGAACGAGCTCGGGCGCGTCGATGATATCGACCTTTACACGCCATAGCGTGTGGTAGACTTCCTTGATGCTCGGCAGCTTGTGCCTGAGCGTCAACCCATGGAAATTGATCGTGGGCACATGGTCGAGATTGACTTGCCTGTAGACCCCGATCCGGTAGCCTTCGCGCTCGATGACGAAATGCGCGCCTGCGAGAAAATCAACGCGCGGCAGTGGCTCGTCGTTGTAGGTCACCTGCAGCGGAAAATGCAACGCGGCGGCTTTGACTGCCCGATCGAGGTGCCCGTCTCTGATGGCGTCGAAGGTGAAGGAGATCGTTGTTCCGCGCGGGCCCTCAAAGGGCAGGACATCGATGTCGGCCTCACCGGTCCAGGCGGGGCCGGAGATCGCCAGCGAGAACGACGCTGTGGCGCTGGCCGAACTGACGGCCGTGTCACGCCCGGCCAGGCTGAAGAAGCCCATCCCGGCGGGATCTTCGCGGGCGCGACACTCGTCCGACCAGTCCGACTGGCCAAGCGAAACGAGATTGGCCGGATCGTCGACCTGCCCGGTCTGGGTGATGAGCACGCGGTAGGGCACGCCGCCGCACATCTTGCCAAGCATTTCGCTGGTTTCGACAGTGCGTTCGAGATCGAGGCGCGATGAACGCGTGGGGATCACCACGAAATCGGAATCCATGGCGGCATATGCGGTCTTGAAGTTCGAAGTGCCTTCCGAGTCCACGATCACCAGCTGGGCGACTTCCCGCGCCTTGTTGATCGCGGCGCCAATGTCAGCATCGCGCAGTTGGGAGGCGTCTTCGACCATGATCCGCGAGTCCCCTCCCCTCCCCGCCGCAAGGCGGTCGCGGTGCCAGTTCAGCAGACTGTTCTGGCGATCGGCGTCGAGCATGAAGACCGAGCCGCCCAGTGCCTCGAATTCCGATGCCAGTGCGAGCGCGAGCGTCGTCTTGCCAGCTCCGCCTTTGCTTTGGGCGATGGTGATGACGGGCAATGCAGGTCTCCTGTGTGGCGACCGCGCTGCACAAGGCGCGGTACATACTGTCGTCAAGGTCAGGTGCGCGGCACCCTCTATAGGCGCGGTTCATAGCGCCGGTGTAAGCGCGGCGCAAGGCATGAGCGCGTGTGGCTACGATAGGGCCAGCGCGTGGGATGGCGCTGGCGTCGGCGCGGCCACATGCGCTTTGTGACGCGCTGTGTGAGTGTAGGACGAATGTGGGCTGTGATTGTGCCGCGCTGCATAATGCGCGGCACATAACGCGGTACATTATGCCGCACATCACAAAAGCTCACGCTGTTTCAGAGAGATACTAGATAGATGAGGGATGGAGTGTTCACACTCACTGGTTGCCTAGAAGCGGGAAGGTCGTCCACGAATGTCTGGCCGCGTGCCCGCTGACCCGACAAGAGCCCTGAGATCGCCGTTGAGCTTATCCTGCACGGCTTTGGCGGTAACGAGAGGCAACGTGCGTTACGCGGGAATCTCGATCGCTGCACCGGTGAACGAATTGCGACCCTCGCGGACAGGGCTATCCTTCACCTTGAACTTGCCAGCAGACGTGATCGGAACACGGCCGCACATTGCCCGCCTGAAGCCTTGGACACTGTCGTAAGCGAGTCCTTCGGAATCCGTTCCGCGCAGCCGGGCAGACAATAACTGACCGGCCGCATAACAATCACGGGCATAGAGGGCAGGCGAGGCATCCGCCAAACCCCGCAGATCGTGGAGACACGTCTTGAGATCGACCGCATAGACCGCTTCGAGGTCTGCCGGGTTAGCGACGTCCTCGAATAGTGAAATCGGCGGAAAGCGACTTGAAACGATACTTTTGCACGGCACCTAGTGTACTTCGGCCATCGGTAAATCGTCCATCAGCCGCGCTGCGCATCGAAATATTGGCGAACTAGGGAGAGATAGGAGACATTGCCGGAGGTTATACGCTCGATCGCCGGACGCTCGCCAAAAAGTGCCGCGGCAATAGCCTTGCGAATCCATTCGCCGGCCAAGCGGGGCAGGAGGATCTAGAGGCCCTTGTAGATCCCCATGCCGTAGGAAATCGCTCAAAAGCCAATCTATGATCGGATATCACACATAATTGCTCGAGCTGCGAGCCAGCAGGCGATCAATATCTGCCATGGCTGCGTCAAACTCGGCAATGGCGGGGGAGGGGGCTAAGGCAGATTGTGGTGCGGACGGAAACGGTTTAGCCATGCCCGGCTCCTGGCCAGTGAGAACCACCATCCCTTTGATCGAATTGCGCGTGACAAGACCGGCCGCGATCAAGGCGTCGCTGACCGTGTAGGTGCCGCGACGGCTTACACCGAAGCCGGAGGTAACCTGGTCTAGTCCGAGCGGGGCAAAGCCGATCGCCGCCATCCAGACCAGCGGCGCCCGCGCGTTGGAACGCAAGTGACCAAATGCAGCGTTCATCGTGACTGCTCGTTGCCGCGCCGTCTCGCCGCAATGCGTGAGACGGTGCGCCATGGCTGCATTGCTCCCGCTGAGCACCAGGCGGCGTTCACCATCCAAAAGCTGTGCGGCCAGCACTTGCGCCGTCATCGCGCCGGGGCAGGGCAGGGGGATGCGCCATGTACCACAGGTAGCAAAAAGGGACCCAAGCTTGATGTCGATCGCCCACAGAGGGGTGCGTGGACCTGCCTGCTCATATGCAATGTCGCGATCCCCGATTGAAAACATGCGTGTTGCACGCTCGAGCGGCGCAAAGTGCGGATCTTGTCTGGCCATCGCGGTTAGCCGGACCAAAGCTGGGAAGGGGAGGGGGCTCCCTTTGCCGCCTGCAGCTTGCCCAACTAGAACGCTCGCGCGCTGGAGTGCATGATGCGCAAATTCATCATCCTGGCTGTCCTCGCGCTCCGCCACGAAGCGGCCCATGGCCTGAACTCGCCGCGCCGCTTCGGCGAGCTGTGGCGTGACAAAGCACGCGACACTCACTCAAGCGCATTGATAAAACGCCATAATGTCGTCTTCTCGATGAATTTTTCCTCGGCGCCGACGAAAGTCATCTTTCCTTGGGTGCCAAAACAGCCAACACTGCGGTTGTCGATAGCGAAGCTGGAGTCGTCCTTTGCTCGAACGAAAACCGCCAAGGATAGCCAAGCCCTCCGAAGCGGCTTTGAAGGTCGGTGCCGAGCTCTATTCCGTGTTTCGCAGGTTCGTGCCGCTTGAAGGCCCGCTGACTGCCGCAGCGGTAGCAGCGATCTCGGAGAAAACTGGACTCGGCACGCGTCGGATACGGGAACTTGCGCGCCGATTTCGAAGCAAACCCATCGCCGAGAGCCTTGCTTCGCTGCCCAAGGGCCCCAAGCCTGGCAAGAAGCACGCATCGGCGGCTGTGATCGAGGTGATCGACAGGGAGATTGTAGAGATTTTCCTGAAAAGGCCGCCACCCGCGATCAGGGAAGCGGCGAACCAGATTCGCGGACTGCTGATCGCGGACACGGGCGATCACAGGTTCGACATGGCCGATGTTCCCAGCGTGCGCACTATCGAGCGGATGATTGGCGAAATCAGTTCGCCGCAATTGGCGCGTTCGACCATGGGGTCAAAGCGGCGAACCGCACATGAGCCGCACCCGGGAGAATACCTCAGCGAAGGGCTGCTGGATGTGGTTCAGATGGACCATTCGCCCGCCAATGTCATGCTGGTGGACAGCTTGCACCGCAATGCCTTGGGGAGGCCCTGGGTGACTTTGCTGATCGATGTCTGGAGCCGCTGCATCCTCGGGTTCTATGTGAGCTTTGGGGATCCATCGATCTTCCGGTGCGGGCGGGCAGTCGCAAATGCGCTGTTGCCCAAGAAGCCCTTGCTCACGGGCCTCCAGATGACGGAGGATTATCCCATGCATGGCTTTTTCAAGCGGTTGCACGCCGATTTTGCATCGGCGCATCGCGCTGAAGCGTTCAGAAGCGCCTGCCACACATATGGGATCGATCCGGATGTCCGGCCGCGTGGGGCCTCGCACCTGGGCGGGCATATCGAGCGATTGATTGGCACTATGTCGGAAAAGATGTTGCTGCTCCCCGGTGCCACGGGCGGCGATGTGACCAAGCGTGACGGGTACGATCCTTCGGAGACGTCGGCCATGACGCTGGAGGAGTTTGAGCGCTGGTTTATCAGGGAGATTTGCCGCTATCACATGACGCCGCACGAGGGATTGGGAAAGATTGCGCCGGCTCAGATGTGGGCCGATGGGCTCGCGGCGCATGGCTCGCTGGTTCCCACCGGACTCGATGTCGAGCAATTGACCCGCCGGTTTCTGCCGTGGGTCGAACGCACCGTGACGGCCGGAGGCGTCCAGATCGGCCACCGTCGTTACTGGCACGAGAGCTTCGCGACCCGAATTGGTCTCAAAATCATGATTCATGTCGATGAGCGGACGATCCAGGAGGTGTATCCGCAGATCGACGAGAAGCTCGTCGCCGCGCGCGTCGTGGGCTCGTTTCCCCACGTGACGAAAGTCGAGTGGGACGCTGCCGCTGCCGCCTTGCGAAACCGTGGCCGCGCCTTTCAACAGAGTGGCGGGCAAACGGAGATCGCCCGGCTCGTGCATGCCAACCGGCAGGAAGTGCAAGGTGCAACGATCCGCACCCGGGAACAGCGGTGCTTGCGCAAACGGCTCGAACGCGAGGGCATTTCACACAGTGCCGGACCGCCGCCTGAAGGGCTTCAGGAAGAACGAGCGAAGTGGCTGCCTGTCGAGGAATTGGGGGAGGTGAAGTGGCTCAAACCGATCAACCAATAGCATTTTCGCAGTCATCGGGTTCGCTGCACAAGGCGTTCTGGATCGATTTCGACCAAGCGCGGGCCCATGTGAATACGCTGATGGGGCTCGTCGACGAGCCCCCTGACGATCGGCCGACTTGCGTGGTCCTGGTGGGGCAATCCGGTATGGGCAAGACGTCGATTCTGAAGGAGGTCGGTCGGCGGATACGCACGGCGTATCCGGAGCCGGCGAACTTGGGCGAAGCGCGCTACCTGCCGATGTTGCACGCGGTGGTGCCGACCCACCCGACCTCGCTCAGGATCAATCTGACGCTGTTGTGGAAGCAGGGGTGGCCGCTGACCAGACGGACGCATCAGATAGCCGACCTCAAGGTGGCCGAATTGCTCGGCAAGCAGGGAACCAAGTTGGTTGCGATCGATAACGTCCATGCGATCCTCACAGCCAGCGGCCGGGCGAGGCGCGATGCGCTGGATTCCTTCCGCTTCCTCATGAGCGAGGGTAACGTTCACATGGTAGTCGCGGGCCTCGACGTCGCTGCCGATATCTTCAGCGACGACGTGGAGCTGGCTTATCGCTCGATTATCTTGCGCATGCCTCCCTGGCTTCCGGGCGAGCCTTCGCAACAACTGATACGGGCTCTGGCCCACCGCATGGGCTTGATTGATCCGGACCGCTTCGCAGAACCGGAAATCGCCGAGTTCATCTGGCGCAACAGCCACGGGGTGACCGGCAATTTCAAGCGACTACTGCACCGGAGCTACCGAGTTGCCAAAGATACGTACGGCAGGCAACGGGTTGAATTTTCCGATATTTACGAGGCGGCCAAGTTCTTTCCATCCTACATCGACCGGTGACGGGAAGGGAGCATAAGCAGGAATCGGAACCGCTGGCACTTCGCGTGCGCCCGCAGGCTGATGAATGCTTCGATTCGTGGATAGAGCGGATGGCGCTTGCGCATGACACCACGCGGGGCGTATTGTTTCAGCATCTCGGCATCGATGCGAGCCTTGCCAGCCTGGACCTTGCCCGGGGCACAAGCGGTGTCGCGCTTGAACATCAATTCGCCGTGGATCAAATGGTCGGCCAGCTTGCCTGGGCGGTGCAGGTTGAGCCGGAACAGATCGAAAGTACCTTTCTCGATATCGACGGAGCAGTGCTGCTTCCGCGCCGCTTGCGCCAGTATGGCTGTGCCCGCTGCTGGCAGGAAGCAATTCGCGACGGACGCCCAAGGATCATCCGCAAGGAATGGATCTTGCGGATGAGCTGGCGTTGCCGACTGCACGACCTGCCGCTCAGCAAGTTGCCGGTGCCTGATGGTGCGCCTGACGATCAGTATCTCCTGACCTGGCTGAGCGGAGCGCTCGTAGGTGCGGAGAGTTTGCGGTGGGGGCTCGACTATAGGGGGGCGATGATCGAACGAAACGAAGTTTGCCTCGACATGCTGATCCGGCACAGTCGGCGGCGGCTGAAGGGCCGCAAGCAAGACTATCTTGATCGCTTCCGGGCAAACGCCTTTCACTTTGCTCGCGACCGCATCGCCATGCTGGCCCTGGCGCATAGTCACGCCGGCCGGGGTGTGTGGGGATTTGAGCGGCTGCTCGCGCTTGGCTTGGCCGAGCGTCCGGGGCGGAATTTGGAGTCGCTGAAGGCACCCAAGCCGACGAAGCGCCTGACGGCGTGTTGGCGGGTCGGGCAGGGGAGGGCACCGCACCGGGCCTTCGAGGCCGAATTGCTCGATGTGCTGTTGGCCTATGCCCATCTGCGCGAGCGACGCGACGGGGAAACCTTGGCGCGGGCCCGTTTCGGCCATTTCCGCACATTTGGCTCACAGGATGCTTCAGCCGTGGCGATGTAGGGGCCTATATCTACGAAATGCACCCTGAGAAGCCCGTAGAGCGTGCTGTCGGGGGTTTGGCACCTTCGGCCTATTTCGAGTCTGTTTTCACGCTCTGGAGCCTGTTTCTGGGCGTTTCGGTTTTAACAAAAAATATCAGTCATTTATGACCATAACAGGGGGCTTGGTTGATCCAAGGCCCCCAAAGCGTCTGTCGAGCGCCTCCATTTCGGCATCAAATGCGGCCAGCACCGAATCGAGGGTGGGGGAGGGTGGCGGCGGCAGGCGAGGACGACCGCGCTCGGGTGGGACCAACCCCAGCGCCAAAGCGACATCGGGCGTGACGTAGCTGCGCCAAGTGCTGCGCCCCGAAGTTTCGACAAGTAGGCCAAGGCGAGCGGCGCGGGTCAGCAGTTTTCCAGCGCCCGAGATGCTGAGGCCCAGTTCTGGTGCAAGACTACGCGGCGCGAGATACGGTCGGGCGAGCGCGATGCGCCCGAGCTCGGCAAGCATGCCAGGGCGGCGTTCGCCGCAAATGGCGGCGGCGCCATGCCGGGATACTTGTTCGAGCCGTTCGAGCCGGGTGAGGCCGTCGGACGCCAGGCGGCTGAGCTGCTTGAGCAGGCGCTTCAGCAGCGCGGGCCGGGGATCGAGCGCGAAACGTTGGCCGGCGTCACCTGCGACGAGGCAGGGCAGGGGGGCCTTGGTAATCCCGATGCGGCGCAGGATCACCGGGAACGCGAGCCAGGGAGCGGCCGAGCGGTCGACTCGCGCCCAGGCATCGAGTAGAGTGAGTGCGCGCACGAGAGCAGGGGCTTCGCCCCAGCTTTCAGGCGGATCAAAGGTAAACGGCAAGTCCTCGCGCCAGTGCGGCCCTTCGGCCTCAGTGAGACGGACAAGCCAGGGCTGGTACGCTTCGAAGGGTTCACCCATGGTTTGGGGCGGCTCGCGCCCGGCGAGCCGCAGGCCGCAATTGTGGGCAATAATATCGATTTCCTCGAGCGGTACTTGGCAGAGCCGGAGCGCGGTTGCATATCCGGTCCAGCTTGCGCGAAGGCGCCATGCGCTGCCAAAGGAACTGGCGCAAATCCGGGCATCGAGGCGGGCGATAGCCGCGCTCGCTTCAGCGAGGGCACCTGCGAGATCGGGCGTCCAGGCGAGGGCAGAGAAGGGCAGGGGCGTGCGCATTATAGCCTGATTGTAGACTGAATGTGGTCTTTCAGTCCATAGGCTGTCATACCTAGTGTTGATAATGGATCGTTATCACGCCTCTATACATTATAGAAACGCCCGGCTATCCTCACGCCCATGGCGAAAAAGCGTCCTTCCACCTCAATTGTTCCGTTGAGCTGCGAGCCTGTCGATCTCATCGCTGACGTGCGTGCGCTGGTCGGCGGTGGTGAGGCCATCGACGCCGCGCTGCTCGACGCCGCCATGCGGGGTTGGTCGCGCAACACAAGGCGGGCGTTTCGCTCTGACCTGACCTTGTGGGATGGGTGGTGCCGCAAGCACGGCGTGTCCGCGTGTGAAGCCTCGCCGGCGGATGTGGCGGCCTGGATCCGCGCGCTCGCCGGGATCGACACCCCTGACATGACGCCGCGCGCAGCGGCGACGATCGAGCGCTACCTCGTTCATGTCGGATGGGCTTACCGGATGGCGGGTCTTCCCGACCCGACTGCCGATCCCTTGGTGAAGTTCGAGCGCAAGGCGGCGCGCAAGCACCTGGGCGTGCGCCAGCGTCAGGCGCGGGCCATCCGGTTCAAGGGCGACATCGCCGATCTCGACAGCCCTGCGTGCGGTGTCTGCCTTGCCCACCTCATCAAGGCCTGTCGGCGTGACGCACTGGGCCTGCGTGACGCAGCGCTGCTGCGCATTGCCTACGATACCGGCGCACGCCGATCAGAGCTGGTGGCGATCGACGTGGCGCATGTCGAGGGGCCCGATGCCGAAGGTGCGGGGATTCTGAACATCCCCTCGAGCAAGACCGACCAGGCAGGGGAGGGCGGTGAGGCCTATCTTGCACCCGCGACCATGGTGGCCATCGCCCGCTGGCGCGAGGTGGGCGGCATCGACAAGGGCCCACTGCTGCGCCGGGTGGTGACGCACTTCGATGGCTCGATCGACAGGATCGGCGCGGCGCGGCTGCACCCCAATAGCATTGGCCTGATCTACAAGCGTCTCGTTCGCCGCGCTTGGGAAAAGCGCCTGCTTGGCGAGATGAGTGAGGCTGAGCTTGATCGTTGGCTGAAAGCGGTGTCCTCGCACTCGATTCGGGTCGGGGTGGCGCAGGATAACTTTGCGGCAGGAGAAGGGCTACCCGCGATCATGCAGGCCTACCGCTGGCGCGACGCCCGCACGGTCATGCGCTACGGGGCGAAACTGGCCATGAAGAGCGGTGCCTCCGCGCGATTGGCCAAGCGGTTCAGCGAGCAGGGGTAAGCAGCGGCACGTTTCCGGGGCGCATCTTCACCGCAGTCTATTTTGGCACGTCGGCTGCGAAGGATTGCTCTCTACTGCGCTCTTCTTTGGCGTCCGACAGCAACGCCTGCATCAATGTCGATGGCGCGCACATAGCGGAGGCGTTCGAGCAGTCCGTTGATATTGCTGGCCGTTGGCGCTTCCTCGAAGTTGCGCAGCCAGGCCAGCGGAGTCATGCTGAAGCTGGAACTGTTGACGACCAGCGCGTCGAGCTTGGTCAATATGTCTGCGCCGAGCGTCTCCACGATTTGAGCGGCAGCGGCTTTGCGGGCGCGGGCTCTTCCAGCAATGCCGGTGCGTTCCAGTGTATTGGGCGAGGGCAAGATAAAGCGCTCGCCAATCAAACCATCCATCAGCGCGCGTATGATCGGCTCGCCCTTGTCGGTAAGATCAGCGGCTTTTTCTGCCAATACCAGAGCAATCGTGAGATCGCCGCTGCGGAATGGCCGCAGTTCGAGATAGCCTGCTACCAGGTCGGCATGATCGCCCCGAGTTTGCGCGCGCTGACCATACATCCCGAAGGCCGCTGGTTCGACGAAAAGCTGCGCGGCGAGATATTGAAGAATGGCAGCGGGGATGCCGGTTTCGGCTTGCAGGCCAAAGCCAGGATGCCGCATCAAGGCGATATGTGAGGCGAGGCCAAGCCGGTTTGCCGGGCCGTAGCGACGACCGACAAATTCCATGTCTTCGAGTGACAGCGTGTAATGCGCAATGATCGCGGTTTCGTCAGTGGGCGGATCGAACAGGCGGCGGCGCTCTTCGCCAGTTAGCAGTTGCCGCCGTGCCATTACATACTCCCGATGAGTCGCAGGGCGAGATTAATGGTGAATCTGACGAGGGTCGAATCAATGCCTCAATGGCAGGAAAGTACCACGTTTTTTGCCTTTCAGTCGAAGTGCTGCGAAAAACCTAGACATGTATTTAGGTTATTGCTATATTGCGCTGTGCCGACCGTCCTGACCATCAGAAACATCCGGGTGGCTATCTATGCCAACGACCATCCACCGCCGCATGTGCACGCTATCCGGCGAGGTGGCGGAAGGGCGAAATTTGAGTTGAACTGCCCTGATGGCCCGGTGCGTCTCGTGGAGCAGACGGGATTTCGCTTGGCCGACATCAAAGAGATCGGCGCAGCGATCGCATCATCGCTCGATGCAATTTGCGACGAATGGAGAAGAGTTCATGGCTGAGTTTGAGATCCCGACGGCAGACCAGTTTGCAACGATAACCCGGCAAACGACAGAACGGTTGAAGCACCAGTTGCTTGCAGTAACTGCGCGCTATGATCGCCGCAGCGGGCGGGTGATGATCGCCTTGAACAATGGCGCGGTTGTTGGCTTCCCCTTGGCAAGCTTCCCGGGCCTCGAATGCGCGACACCTGACGAGGTGAGCCACATTGTGGTGGAAGGCGGGGGCTATGGCTTGCATGTTGCCAGTCTGGATGCAGACATTTCAGTGCCGCAATTGCTATCCGACCAACTTGGCTCAACGGTGATGAAGCGAGCGGTCATCCGCGCAAATGCCTCGCGAGCCAATGGTAGGCTCGGAGGTCGGCCACGCAAATCCCAGGTCGCATGATTGTCATTTTGGAGTATAGCCTAACCGGACGTCAGGGCAGTGGTCGCATAAGTGTCAGGTAAGAGCGTAGAATTCCATTTCTTGACAGCCGTTGCCAAACATCATACATTCTAACCTGACACATTGATCGGGAGTGGATGATGAAGGGGCAAAGGGTCGGCTACATCCGCGTCAGCGCCTTCGATCAGAACATTTATCGCCAGCTCGAAGGCCTCACGCTCGACAAGACCTTCACCGACAAGGCCTCGGGGAAGGACGCCAACCGGCCCCAGCTCGAAGCCATGCTCGCGTTCATTCGCGAAGGCGACACCGTCGTCATCCACAGCATGGACCGCCTCGCCCGCAACCTCGACGATCTGCGCAAGCTGGTTCAGTCGCTCACCAGTCGGGGCATCCGGATCGAGTTCGTGCACGAGAGCCTTACCTTCACTGGTGAGGATTCTCCTATGGCCAATCTCATGCTGTCAGTCATGGGAGCCTTTGCTGAATTCGAGCGCGCCCTGATCCGCGAGCGTCAACGCGAAGGCATTGCCGTCGCCAAGCAGCGTGGTGCTTATCGCGGCAGAAAGAAGTCGCTGACCGACGAAAAAGTGGCCGAGCTGACGCAGCGGGTCGCCGGTGGCGAGCAAAAGGCCAGCATCGCCCGCGACCTTGGTATCAGCCGGGAAACCCTGTATCAGTATCTCCGGGCAGCGGCATGAGAGCGGTGTTCACATTATGTCCGTGAAATCGTTGTCTGCCGAACAAACCTTGAGGTGACGCCTAAAAGCGCAGATCACCGCCAGCCTCGATAAGGACGTGCTTGCTTGGCTCAAATCTGAAGGTCGTGGCTATCAAACCCGGAGGGGTCCTAGGGATTTTGCCTCCAAATATTGCAAAAACCGCCGGAGGCCCCGCC
>ERZ724517.1021-NODE-1021-length-16025-cov-5.463995_pt1 | contig 16025 bp, 12 predicted proteins | sample MGYA00376050_ERZ724517 | MGnify/ENA primary metagenome ERZ724517 (study PRJEB28724, sample SAMN07190886) | activated sludge metagenome | isolation source: activated sludge of sewage treatment plant in Hong Hong | place: USA: Christiansburg, Virginia | collected... | reverse complement strand
ATAATTTCGCTAATATTTGTAAGGATGATACATTAGCACCTGTGTTTTTGGTAAAAGCAGGACAAGTAGCACAAACTTTAAATAAATTTTCACAAGCGCAATCGTTTTTCACAAAATGTATTGATGAATTTCCTGATTTTAAAAATAGAGGAGCTGCTATATTTTTGTTAGCTCAGTTGTATGATGATGCTTCTAAATTGAATAACGAAGAAGAAGCTGCAAAATACTACCGTCAAGTAATTAGAGAGTATCCCAAAAGTGCTTTTGCAGAAGATGCTAAAGCGGCTATTAAAAATTTCGGCAAAACCGACGAGCAATTGATTCAGGAGTTTTTAAAGAAGAATAAGTAGATTCATTCGTTAACGTTAAAACCAATGAAATCTATCATTTGGATTGGCAATTTTTTTGGCTAGTTTGCCGTAAGGAAAAGTTACTTTTAGTCCAGCAGTGTAACAAACATCCATAATATTTATCGCTTCTTCTTCTCTTCCAACACGCATTCTGTAATCAAGGTAAACTCCTAAAATTCCAAAATTATGTTCTAAGCCAGTCCCTAAATTAAGGCCTAACCAATTATTTTTAACAATTGAGTTTACTTTGTAATATTCTCTTAATCCAAGATAATCCGATTCCCCAGTAAAAAATCCTCTGTAAGTATTATAACTAAAACCTACAAATGGATAGAGTAACGTTTTTTTGTTAGGGAATTTTGCCATGATCTCTAGATTAATTTCATAGGAACTAGCATTTACATCTAACCAAGTGGGTTTAATATTGGTTGGTTGAAATCGTGAATATAAAGTCGATATTCTTACAAAATCACTTGCTTCATAAGTTAAACCACCACAGTAACCTGGTTCGTTGTTTTTTTCTTTAATATTTCTTGCTAAATAAATCACACTTAAATTAGCTCCAGCTTTTAAACTCCAACGAGTATAAACAAGCTCTTTGTATTTTTTTGAAGGTGTAACGCTATTTGTTTTAGCCGTTTTTGTTGCTTGAGAAAAAGCGGAATTTGTCAATAATAGCATTAACGACAAGCAAATGAAAATGAAAGATTTTTTTAGCATAATCTAATTTAGTGAATAAAACTCAACTAATACAACAAATTGGTAAGTGGTTTAGTTTAGCCAATAAGTGGCTAATTTTAGCGTAAAACCGCTCCTAATTTTTCGGTATAAGTTTTAATTAGTTTTTGCATCACGTTATCAATTTGTTTATCGTTTAAGGTTGCTTCTTCGTCTTGCAACATAAAACTCACCGCGTACGATTTTTTGCCTGCTTCTAATTTATCGCCTTCGTAAATGTCGAATAAATTAACTGACTTTAATAGTTTACGTTCTGCATTATAGGCTAATTCTTCTAACTCTTTATAAGTGATTTTTTTGTCTAATAATAATGCTAAATCCCTGCGAACTGCTGGAAATTTTGGAATTTCGGCAAACTCTAATTTAGTTTTACCTACCAATGCTAATACATTATCCCAATTAAAATCGGAATAAAAAACGTCCGCATTTACATCCATCTTTTTGCAGATAGCTTTTTCAACTAAGCCAAAGCTTACTAAGTGTTTGTTTTTTTTTTTGTAAGATAAACCATAACTAAAGTTAGAGTCGCTTAACTCGCTCATTTTAAATTTGATAGACAGTTTATTTAAAATAGATTCTATGCAAGATTTGATATAAGTAAAATCCACTTTATTGTTTTCTCCATAAGGATTCTCAGCATATTTTCTTCCAGTAACAAACAAGGTTAAATGTTTTGTTTCGGCATATTTAAAATCAGAATCCACTTTCTCATAAGTTTTCCCGAATTCAAATAATTTTAAATCAGCTTGCTTACGATTGATATTATAGGCTAATGATTCTAAACCACCAAATAACATGGTGTTTCTCATCACATTTAAATCAGCACTTAAAGGGTTTAAAATTTTCACTAAAGGAGTTCCTTCTGGGTAATAAGATTCTTTAGTTAAAGATAATCCCATCATTTCATTAAAACCAAAACCAATTAATAAGTTGGCAGTGGTGTTTTCGGTAGCTGTTGCTTTTTCTCTATCGGCAAAGTTAGCAGTAAATTTTATCTGAGTACTTTCTTCAACATTATTGTAACCATAAATACGCATCACTTCTTCAATCACATCCGCTTCGCGAGTCACATCTGTTTTGTATTGAGGCACTGATAATAGTAAACCGTCGTTACCTTCCGTAATAACTGAAATTCCTAATGACGTAATAATATGTCTAATAACAGCTCTGTCTATTTCTTTGCCTATTAATGCTTGGCAATTTGAATATGAAAACGCTACTTGAAAAGGTTCTAATTTTTCAGGATAGTGATCTACAATATTCATACAGCACATTCAAAAATTAAAGCCGCTGCACGTTTTAAAGCTACAATCGTCATTTCTGGATCGGTACCTCTCTCAAAACGGAAACTACTATCTGTTTTTAAACCATGTTGTTTGCTGGTTTTACGAACAAAAGCAGGATTGAAATAAGCAGCTTCTAAAAAGATAGATGCTGTTGTTTCGCTTACTCCACTATCTAAACCTCCAAAAACACCAGCCATGCACATGGGTTCTGATTCATTACAAATCATCAAATCGTTTGATTGTAAAGTTCTTTCTGTACCATCTAAGGTTTTAAATTTTGTGTTTCCTAAACCAGTTTTCACCACAATTTTATTGCCTTTAATTTTATCTAAATCAAACGCATGCAATGGTTGTCCTAAATCATGTAACACAAAATTGGTAATATCTACAATATTATTGATGGGACGTAAGCCAATTGCCAATAAATAATTTTTTAACCAATCAGGCGATGGTTTAACAGTAATACCCGAAATTACTAGGCCGCTATAGCGTTTACAAGCTTCTGTGTTTTCAACTTTAATTTCAACTTTATTAATATTACTTGCTTCTGGTAATTCAAAAATATTATGTAAGTGTGCTTGATGAGAGTTGCTGTTTGATTTACAATTTAAAATAGCTGCTAAATCTCTTGCCACACCATAATGCGAAGCAGCATCAGCACGGTTAGGAGTCAATCCAATTTCTAAAATCGAATCATTTTCTAATTTAAAAAATTCTGCTGCGGGAGTCCCAACAACGGCATCGTTTGGTAAAATTAAAATTCCATCGTGGCTAGTTCCTAATCCAATTTCATCTTCGGCGCAAATCATTCCTTCGCTGGCAGCACCACGTATTTTAGACTTTTTAATTTCAAATGGCTCGCCAGTTGTTGGATATAATTTAGCGCCAATCATGGCTACTAATACTTTTTGTCCGGCAGCTACATTTGGTGCACCACATACAATGTTTAATAATTCTGGTCCGCCAACGTTAACCTTAGTAATACTTAATTTATCGGCATCAGGATGTTTTTCTTTCTCAACAACTTCTCCTATAACGATACCTTTTAAGCCACCTTTCACACTTTCAAAAGATTCAATGCCTTCTACTTCTAATCCAGAAGAGGTTAGGTATTCGTCAACTTGTTCAGGCGTTAAATCAATATCAATTAAGGTTTTTAACCAGTTATAGGAAATTTTCATTGCGTTTTGAGCTATAATTATAAAGGGGTAAAAATACAAAAAAAATATAGGTATTTTGAAGAAATGAGCCACATATAAGAAGAAATGAGTCACATAGAGACATAGGAAAAATAGTAGAAGTAAAAGGATAGAAAACTAGTTTTTAAACATAGTTTGCTATATGAAAAGCGAAGCTTCTATCTATAAACTCAAGTCTAATTGTTCTAAACCTATGTATCTATGTGACTAAAAACTAAACATAGTTCATTATATTTGCCTCGTGGCAGAAATAGGAAACAACATATTAAAAGCGAAGGATTATCTTGAAAAAGAAGAGTTAGTTGCCATTCCCACTGAGACGGTTTATGGTTTGGCTGCCAACGCTTTAAATCCAATTGCCGTAGCAAAGATTTTTGAAGCCAAAGAACGTCCCACTTTTGATCCATTAATTGTTCACACGCATTCATTACATGAAGTCTATAAGTTTGTAACCAATATTCATCCTGCTTTATTGAAGTTAGCTGAAGCATTTTGGCCAGGACCATTGACTTTATTACTTCCTAAAAAAGAGATCATTCCTAGTTTGGTAACATCTGGTTTAGATAGAGTAGGTGTGAGAGTTCCCAACCATGCTTTAACGTTAGAATTATTAGCTCAGTTAGATTTTCCTTTAGCAGCTCCAAGCGCCAATCCGTTCGGATATATTAGTCCTACAACAGCAGAGCATGTTGAGAAACAATTAGGAATGAGAATTCCATATATTTTGGATGGAGGAAGTTGTACAGTTGGTTTAGAATCAACTATTGTTGGTGAAGAGAATGGAGAAATTATTATTTACCGTTTGGGTGGTTTATCTATTGATGAAATTGAAACAATTGTAGGAAAAGTATCTGTGCAATTAAATCAATCAAGTAACCCCAAAGCACCGGGACAATTAAAAAGTCATTATGCGCCAAAAAAGCCTGTATATATTGGCAACTTAAATGAATTACAAAATCAATATTCTGATAAAAAAATTGGGGCTATTGTTTTTGGAAATGATATAAAACTAAATGAATCCATTCTTATAAAGAATTTATCTTCAACCAAAAACTATCAAGAAGCCTCTGCTAATTTATTTTCTTTTTTAAGAGAATTGGATGAAGCAGATGTGGCTGTTATTATTTCTGAATTATTACCCGAAACTGGATTGGGTTTAGCAATTAACGATAGATTGAGAAGGGCTTCGGCTTGATAATTTGATAGGTGTAAAACTTTCAAATAGCAGTACTTTACTAATCTTCAAATATTCCTTACCTTTACCATGTTATGTCAAAGATTACAGTTGCAATAGATGGTTATTCTTCGTGCGGAAAAAGCACATTAGCTAAGCAATTAGCTCAAAAGCTAAATTATAATTATATTGATACTGGTGCGATGTATAGAGCAGTAACTATTTACTGTTTAAGAAATGATGTAATTAAAGATTCAGTTGTTAATCTTCCGAAATTATTAGATTGTTTAAATGAAATTCATGTTTCATTTGTTTATAATACAGTTACCAAAACATCCGAAGTGTTTTTAAATGGCGAACATGTGGAGCGTGAAATCCGAACAATGGAAGTTGCTAATAATGTAAGTGCCATCAGTTCTATTAAGCAAGTTCGCGAAAAAATGGTGATTCTTCAGCGCGAAATGGGCAAGAATAAAGGTGTGATTATGGATGGCAGAGATATTGGTTCTCATGTGTTTCCTGATGCTGAATTGAAATTGTTTATGACCGCTGATAATGATGTGAGAACACAACGTCGCTTAGATGAATTAAGTAGTAAAGGCGAGCATCATACTTTTGAAGATGTGAAACGTAATCTAGAAAAACGTGATCACGACGATACTACTCGTAAAGAAAATCCTTTAATACAGGCTGAAGATGCTATTATTTTAGATAATACAGATATTAGCAAAGAAGAACAATTGAACTTTGTCTTAAAATTAATCAATGATTTATTGTTGACTAAAGACGAGTTTAATAAGCCTTTAGCGAAGCATTAATTTATTATTAGGTGGAGTCCTTTGACTTAGCTAATGATAAACTTAGTCGATGCTTAAACTCCAACCATTTTTTGATGATCGAAATCCCACACTTTTAATTTTAAACAAGCCCAAATATCTTTTGGCTTTAAGGAAGTTGTTTTAGCATTTCTCATTTCAGGAATAGCATCCCATACTTCTGGCAACCTGTAAAACGGAATACGTGAATTCATGTGATGAATGTGATGATATCCGATGTTTGCTGTTACCCAGTGCATAAAAGGATTTAAAGGCATATAGCTAGATGAATCTAAAGCGGCTCCTTCATATGTCCAATCTTCATTACCTACAAAAGTAACTGTGGGAAAATTGTGTTGAGCGTAAAACATATAGCTTCCCATAGCTCCTGAAATGAAATGAGGAATAGCGCATAACAAAATCCATGTTTGCCAACCTAAAAAGTAAAACACAGCAACTTGATAAGTTAAATGAAGAATTAAGCCAACTAACGAATCTATATTTTTACTAAAGCGATTAATCATTGATTTAATACACATACCATACATGAATGTGAAAATGTAACCAAACAAAATAGTAAGTGGATGACGGATAAATAAATAATGGCGTTTTTCTCCTGCACTTAAATTGTCAAATTTATGTTTTGTATAAATAGGATAGGAGCCAATACTAGCACTAAATAGTTTGCAATTATTTTTGTGGTGGTAGTCATGACTTGCACTCCAAATCCCTGTAGGTGCTAATACATAGAATCCAAAAATTGTAAAAATTAAATTAGCCAATGGCGATCTATCTAAAATAGCTTTGTGTTGGTGGTCATGGTAAATCACAAACATTCTAACGATTACTAAACCCGCAAAAATGCTGCATGCTAATTTTAAAGTCCAATGAAAATTATAAACGGTTCCAAATAAAGCGGCAATTAAAATAACAAGAGTAGAAATTGTATAGAACCAACTTTTTGCACGGTTTTCTTTTGCAAAAGGTTTAGTGGCTAATATGAGTTGTTTCCCTTGTAACATTTAAAGTGTAAAGATACCATGTAAACCGAGTTTTTACAAAAAAGTTGAGGAATATATTAAAAATCAGTATTTAATAAATTAGTTGTAGATTAATTTAAAAACGGTTCTTCTGTTTAATTTATGTTCACCGTCAGAGCAATCAACTCCATCGGTACAGTGGTTGGCAATCATGGTTTCTCCCATTCCTTTGGCTACTAGTCGTTTTGGGTTTATACCTCTTTGAGTCAAAAATTCAGCAACCGTTGAAGCTCTTTTTTGGGATAACAGTAAATTAAGATCTGTTCCGGCAATCGCATCTGTATGCGATTCGATTTCTAAAGTTAATTTAGGATTAGATTTTAACGCATCTACAGCTTTCATCAACATCACTTCTGCTTCTTTCGGAAGAGTAGAGCTACCTGATTCGTAGTAGATATTTTCTATGATTTCTAATTGTTTCTTTTCAGCACCCATAGTTGTAATTTTCATCCACGGATCTGGTTCAGAAATGGTTGACATTAATGATTTTTCGGTTTCCAAAAGTTGGTATTCAAAATATCCACTTGCATTTCTTTTGATTGTTTTGATAATTTGTCCTTTACTATTAGTAATCACAATAACCGATGAGTTAACATTTTTTGTTTCTGCTTCATCAATTTTAAAAGAATAACTATCTCCAGGATTTACATTTAAGAAATTGAAATAGCCATTGACATCTGTTTTCTTACTTAAAATCTCACCGTTTGACTTTACAAGAAGAAGTGTTAAATTATTGATAGGAGTTTGTTCGGGCATTAAAGCATAAATTTTTCCACTTAAGTTCACAGTTAATGTTACATTGTCTATTTCCATTAGACTAAGAGCAACAAAATCGGTTTGTAATAATTCGAAATTAAATTTGTTTCGACCAGTGACATTTGACTTTAATATTGGTTTACCAGATTTGTCGGCCAATACGAAGTTTTTATTTGTAAGCCCTAGGTTATCTTCGCCTTCAATTTCAATTAAATAATCCTTATCAAAAGGTAGATTCCTAAAAATAAAATATCCTTTATCATTAGTCGTTGTAACTATAAATTGTTCTCCTTTTTGATTAGTGATATAAATATTTTTATTTGCCACTGGAATTTTATTTTCGTCATCTGATAGGATGTAGCCTTCCATGTTAACAATTAATCTAGTCTCGCTGACTATTTTTCCAACTTTTACGCTTTTTGATTCAGAGTTATTATAGATATCGGTTACTTTTAAATCTATTCGTTTTAAATTATCTGTTGGTATTTTAAATCTAAATTGAGGATTTAATTCTTCTGAACTAAATGGTAATTCTCTACCATTAACCGTAATTGATTTGATCAAGCTTTTGTCGGCAACCTCCCCCTCTAAAATGCAGTTTAATTGATTGTTATAAACATTAATAAAGTTATTTTGATCTACGAAAGGATAAAACCACTTGATAACAGGAGCATCACTCTCTTTGTTGGCAATATAGTTCTTTTCTTCAGCCTCTTTCAATAATGTAAATGCTTCTTTATTATTTAGAGAAATACTAAGGTATTTTTTGCAGGTCGCAATAGTTTCTTTATAGTTATGAAGTTCCATTAAACATTGAGCTTTTAAAAAATACGCAAGAGATAATTTATCGTCTAATAAAACACATTTGGTAAAATCGCTGATTGCGCTATTGTATTGGTAGGTTTTTTTTAAAACGATGCCACGTTGATAGAATAAAAAACCAACGTTTGGTTCTAGTGAAATAGCTTTATTAATATCGTTAAATGCTGATTTATCTTCACCTTTATCTAAATAGGCTATACTTCGTAAATAATATACCATAAAGTTTTTTGGTTGTATGGTATCCACCTCGTCGGCACTTAAAGCAGCATCAAAATTTTCGATTGCTTCGGAGTATTGTTTAGTTTTATTAAGCACTACGCCTAAATTAATGAAATAGGCTTTGTATGGATTTTTTGGTTTTGCTTGATTTTTAAAGGCATTAATGGCTTTTCTGTAAAATTGTATGGCAGAGCCATAATCTTTTAAACTATCTTTTGCCAAAGCCAAATAATAATAAGCAATTTCAGATCTTGAATCTTCAACAATGGCAATCTCTGCTTTAGTAATTGTTTTATCATATTGTTTTAGTTTAAAATGACACCATGCTGATTTTTGTAAAGCCTCTACATTAGATTTATCAATTGCCAATAGTCTATCAAAATGCTTATTTGCATTTTCATAATCGTTTAAACTCATGTATAAAACACCTATTTTTATGTATATCGATTTTTCTTTTGTATCTATATTATTACAAGATAAGTAATCGGTAATTGCTTTTTGGGGTTCTTTCAAATATTCGTAACAAATTGCTCGACCTAATAGAATGTCGAAATTATTAGGTTCTAATTCGTTGGCTTTACTATAATTTTCGAGGGCAGAAGTATATATTTTGTCTTTAAAAAAATCTTCTGCTTGTTTCCTGTATTTTTTAGCAGTTTGAGAATATAAACTATTGGTTAATAGCAGAATAGCGAATATAATTAAACTATTTTTCTTCATGAATAATAACGACTTATTTATACCAAATATAGTATTTATAGAGGTAAAGAAAAATATAAAATTAAAAAAGCCCTGAAAATCAGAGCTTTTTAATATATTAGAATCTAATCACTATCCTTTTACTTTAACCATTCCTTGCGCCATTTTCACAGCTTCATAAAGGTTTACTATACCACCAGTATTTGATAATTCACCAAATTCAATCATCTCATCTTTTGTTCCTGGCTTAATTACCTTTTTAGTTTTATAGGTTTTAATAGATGATTTGGTTAAAATTTTAATGATTTGTTTAGGTGTTAACTCAGGAAAATATGACTTTAAAACAGCTGCTACACCAGCCACAACAGGGGCTGCCATACTCGTTCCACTGGCATCTTTGTATTGATTATTGTCAGGAACAGTTGAATGAATATCTACTCCTGGAGCAAAAATATCAACAGTTTCTTTGCCATAATTACTAAACGGAGCTACAATTTCATCATCTGGTCTCCAGCTTAGTGCGCCCACATCCATAAAGTTTGAAGGTGTTTTTCCGTTTTGTAATTTTTTACACGGGTAATGAATTACTTCATCGATATCATCAGAGGCATTGCCTGCCGCATGAATTAATAGAACGCCTTTACTCTCTGCATATTTTACCGCATCATCTACTGCTTTTTTGCCTGGAGAATATTTTTTACCGAAACTCATATTTAAAATAACAGCGCCATTATCAACGGCATAACGAATAGCATTCGCTACATCTTTATCTCGTTCATCACCATCGGGCACACAACGTACGCTCATAATACGAACATTATCTGCAACACCATCCATTCCAATACCGTTTTTACGAGAAGCTGCAATTATACCTGCTACGTGAGTTCCATGAAATGCGCCTGGTCCTTTGCAATCGCCATTACCATAGTATTTTTCATTGATGTCGTTATAATTATCACCAACAATAGCACGTGTATCAGCGTTAACATCTAAACGGCTACCATCCATTGATTTTAAAGCCTCCGTTAATTGTTCTAACAAATCTTCAACTTCCATTCCTTTTGCACCTTGAGCTAAAGCGATAGCTTTTCCTTGTTTGTCTTTTTGATCTTTAGCGTCAAATGCTTTTAAATCTTCTAGGGTTACTTTTTCAACGCCCTTTTCTTTTTTGATTTTATCAACTACACTAGCAACGGCATCTTTTATGAATTTGTATTGATTTGTTTGAGCCTCGGCTTGAGCAAACTCTTTATCATAATCAGCTTTAACTATCTGCCAAAACTTAAATTCTTTTTTATCGGCTTTTGTTTTGAAATCAGTGATACTTTTGCCGTCGTATTTAGCTTTTAAATCTTTGTAAACACGCGTTAACTCTAAATTATCTTTGGCAACATTGGTTCCATCTTTGTTGCCCATAAAGTTCCATCCATGAATGTCATCAATATAACCATTTTTATCATCATCAATGCCGTTACCAGCAATCTCTCCGGGATTGGTCCACATGATGTCTTTTAAATCTTCGTGCATGTAATCTACGCCGCTATCTAAAACTCCAACAATTATGGTAGTTGATTTTTTCCCTTTTAAAAGCTCCTCATAAGTTTTTTCAGTACTTACTCCGTTTACTTTGTCATTGGTGGCATCTAAGTTGAACCAATTATCTGGACGTTTATTTTGAGCATTACTTACTAAAGCAAAGAACAAACAAGCTAAGATGGTTATTTTTTTCATAATAATTAAAATAAGGTTATAACAAGTTAAGGTTAATTATTTGTTCTTAATTGTTAAATTTTGCAATCAGATATAAGTGATGATAAGTGGTTAATTACTCATTTGAGAAATCCCCTGTATCAAATCGTGCTTTGTGATAATGTGGGTTGTACCTGCTAAATCTGTCATTAATACCGCATTATTTTCTTTGGTAATTAATTTAGAGATATCTTCCATTAAGGTTTGATCTGTTACAAAAGGAAATGGCGCTTGCATCACATCTTTCACGGTTTTATTTTTAATAGAACTATCTTCAATTAATTTAGAAAATAAAAACGAATCGTTTAACGAACCAACAAAAGTATTTCCTTCTTTCACAGGAATTTGAGAAATCCCAAATTTATTCATGGTACTTAAAGCATCGCTCACAGAGGCATTTGCTTCAACCGTTAATAATTTTTGGTTTTTATGAGAAGAGATTAAATCAATTGCTTTTGGTTTTTTAATCTCTAAGAAACCTCTATCGCGCATCCAATCATCATTAAACATTTTTCCTAAGTAACGAGTTCCATGGTCATGAAAAATAACCACTACAACATCGCCCGGTTTAAACATATCTTTCATTTGCATTAAGCCAGCCATGGCAGAACCAGCTGAATTACCAGCAAAAATACCTTCTTCACGAGGAATACGGCGAGTCATAATAGCGGCATCTCTATCGGTTACTTTTTCGAAGTGATCTATTAAATTAATATCAACGTTCTCTGGTAAAAAATCTTCACCAATACCTTCGGTGATGTATGGGTAAATTTCGTTTTTATCAATAATACCTGTTTCTTTTAATTTTTTGAAGATAGAACCGTAAGTATCAATACCTAGTACTTTAATATTTGGATTTTTTTCTTTTAAATATTTACCAGTTCCACTAATGGTTCCACCAGTACCAACACCAACTACTAAGTGAGTGATTTTACCTTCTGTTTGTTCCCAAATTTCTGGACCAGTTTGTTCGTAGTGAGCTACCGAATTTGATTTATTATCATATTGATTTGGCTTCCATGAATTAGGAACTTCTTTTACCAAACGAGAAGATACAGAATAATATGATTTTGGATCTTCTGGTTCAACGTCAGTTGGACAAACTACCACTTCTGCACCAAAAGCGCGTAAAGCATCCACTTTCTCTTTACTTTGTTTATCTGTAGTTGTAAAAATACATTTGTATCCTTTGATAATAGCTGCAATAGCTAAACCCATTCCTGTATTACCACTAGTTCCTTCAATAATAGTCCCACCTGGTTTTAAACGACCATCTTTCTCAGCGTCTTCAATCATTTTTAAAGCCATACGGTCTTTAATAGAGTTACCAGGATTAGTAGTTTCCACTTTTGCCAATACAGTACAAGGCAAATCTTTAGTAATAGAATTAATTTTTACTAATGGCGTGTTTCCAATAGTTTCAAGAATGTTGTTGCTTATTTTTTGATACATTATTTTGTTGTTTATTTTGTTGTAAAAATAAAAAAACAGCGCATATATCCTATGCACTGTTTTTAAAATGTTGGTAACTCTATGATTATCCTAATTTAGCTAAAGCAGCTAAAATGTTCTTTTCAACGCGTTCTTGTAAATTATCAGTGGGATGTTTAATGAATTTATCTCCACTTACTTTTTCATATAACTCAATATATCTGTCAGAAATTTCTTGAACCCAAGCTTCGTTCATTTCTGGTACTTTTTGACCGTCTTTACCTTGAAATCCATTTTCAATTAACCATCTGCGAACAAACTCTTTACTCAATTGCTTTTGTTCTTCGCCTTTATCTTGGCGCTCTTGATAACCTTCTAAATAAAAATAACGAGATGAATCAGGTGTATGAATTTCGTCCATTAAAAACACTTTGCCATCACATAATCCAAATTCATATTTTGTATCAACTAATATTAGCCCCATTTTATTAGCGATTTCTTGTCCACGTGCATATAATTTACGAGTATAATCTTCTAATTGCACATAGTATTTTTCTTCTACAATACCTTGTTTTAAAATTTCTTCACGGCTAATATCTTCATCATGTCCTTCGCTTGCTTTAGTAGTAGGAGTAATGATTGGTTCAGGGAATTTATCGTTTTCTTTTAATCCTTCTGGTAATGTAACTCCACATAAGGTTCTAATGCCACTACTATATGTTCTAGCCGCATGTCCTGCAACATACCCACGAATGACCATTTCCACCTTAAAAGGTTCGCACACACGTCCAATAGTCACAACTGGATCTGGAACTTCTAAAACCCAATTAGGAACGATATCTTTTGTAGCTGCTAAAAATTTGGAAGCAATTTGATTTAATACTTGCCCTTTATATGGAATACCCTTTGGTAGCACTACGTCAAACGCACTAATACGGTCGCTTGCCACCATCACTAAATATTTGTCATCGATGTTATATACATCACGAACCTTGCCTTTATAAAAGCTTTTTTGTTTTGGGAAATTAAATTGAGTGGCTGTAAGTGCTGACATAGTGTTAAATTTTGATGGGCAAATATATAAAACTATTTTATTTGCCTTTTAAAGAGTTAATAACAGCTATTATTTATTTACCTGAGATTGCATCAATATTTTTTTTAGCAATAATATCCCAATTAAAAGTAGTTTGAACTAATTTCAGTGATTGTTGTTTTTTGCTTGTTAGGTCTTTTGAATTGATGACGTCGATTAAAGAAGTTTCTAGTTGCTCTTTATTGGCTGGTTCAATTAACCATCCATTTTTATCACTTACCATAGCGGCAATAGCACCCACGTTTGTCGCAATAATAGCTAAGCCGCTTGCCATCGCTTCTAATATAACATTCGGAAATCCTTCGCTCCAACTAGGGCAAACTAATACATCATTTTGAGACAATAAGCTTTTTATTTTTTGAGGGTCTCTAATTTCTCCATGGTATATTATTGAATCATGTTTAATTTTCATAGAGTCGGGGATAGGCCCGATGAATTCAAATTTGAAGTTTTGCTTTTGAGCTATTAATTTCTGTAACACTTCATTCAATTCAATAATTCCTTTTCTTCGTTCGGCTCTTCCTAAAAACACAAATTTGCGATAGGCTTCGTTATGGGAAGCAATTGAATTTCCAATAAATTCTTTCTCAACTCCTGATGGAATTTCGACAATATGTTTTGGATTTACGCCAATAGATTTAATAATGTCTGTAATTTTTCCTCCGTACGAAAAAACAACATCAGCCTGTTGTGATATTTTTTTTACAAAAGACCTTAATATAAATTGTTGCAATTTGGCTTTTGCTTCGGGTGCAATTTGAAACATTTCGTAGCCATGAAATTTAACTCCAATTTTACAGCATGAAACGTTTCCTTTATATTTTTCCGAAATTAATTTCCAACCAGCAAATCCTTTGGTATATATAAAATCGTAGGTGTTTAATTTATCTTTAATGGCATCAAATGCAAGACAAGAATACTTATAGGATTTATAAACGTAATGTCCAGGGAATTTAGCTGAAATAGGGAATTTTAAAACAATAGGGTGAATATATGCTCGTTCTTCTTCAGTAAAAAACTCTAAAGCATTAATGTCGTATTGAGAGTCGTTGTAATGAACTAAATCAACATGAATTTTATTTTTTGAAAAGTACTTAGCTAAATAAAAAGAGTGTTTTTGCATACCTCCTAACACATAGGGCGCAATTCCATCTGTAATTAGGGCTATTCGCATTTAATAGAGTTTTTACTTTTCAAAAGGATACTTGATGTAAGTTACTTTAAATAGAGGTTTAAAGTTTACATTGGTTTTTCCTCCAAATACTACTCGTTGCAATCTATTATCTCTTCTTGCAGCTAAAGAAACGCTAGGAGATGCATTTACCAAATAAAAACCATTATAGCTCACGCTACCATTCAATATTTTTTGAATTTGACGTGCGATATTAAACACATATTGTTTGTTATTAGCATCATAGTTACCACCATACTTCACAAAGTCAGCAGCATCTAATTGGTCATAAACAAGTTCTTCCGTTCCATCCGCCCTACAAGCAAGTAATGCTAAATTAGAAGGGTAACCATAACTTAGGTTGTATGGACTAATCACATCATCTACTTTAATAATTAATTCAGCTCGGCTAATAGATACATTCTGAGAATCTGTGAAGTTTTTTAAATAGGGTAAATCTAATTTTATTCGAGTTCCACCAAAAGAATTTAAATAAACGTTTGAATTTCCTTTAACGATAGCAGCAGTTTCTGAGCTTGCCGTAACTTGGTCGAATAAATTTTGAATAGCTCCTTTTGTATAATCTTGTGTGATATGATTAAATCTTAAAGCATCAGAGCCTGAAAACGAAAACAAGAACTTTTGACTTTTTGAGCTAGCTGAATTACCATCATGGTAATAAATATTTACCCCCGAAACGGCATCGTCTAAATCAAATCGTCTGATAGAACCAGAACCTGCGCCTGCTAATGTTGAATTGGCCGTAGTTAAATAAAATCCTTTATATGCGTTTTGAAAGACGGTGTTGTTTACCAAATTAGTGTTAGTTTTTAAAATATAATCCGCTAAATTATTATCTAATGGCAATATCAAACAAACATTTTCTCCTCTTGGTCTTAGTTTACCAACTAAAGTACTTACAGTTGATGACGAGTAAGGAACTGTATTAGAAGTTGAATAAGAAGCAGCAGCATCTAATTTTTGATTTAACACATGTAACTGAAAAGTTAAAGTAGTAGCTGTATCTCCTAGATATTCACCAGTGTAACGAATTACCATTTCAGCAGAATCTAAAACTGGATTTGAGCCAAAGGTCAAATTAGTTAAGTTATTAGAAATTGAAAAGTTAGCATAAATGCTAGCATCTGTTCTTCCAAAAATGGGATCTAAGTTAGAACCTAAATATTTATATGAATCATTATAGCTTCTTACAGATGCTACATTTTGTGTAAACATATATAATGAAACAGAATCTGTAATGGTAACACCCACCAAATCATTTTCGGGTTGCACGTCTAAACCAATAACGCTTGGAGCTTCGGGTTCTTTCTTTTTACAGGAAAAAACTAGTATTAAACTTAAAAAAATGAAAGCTATTCTTATTTTGGTCATATTGGTAATTAAAAACGCATAATTAATCAAAATTATGCGTTTAAAATAGTTAAAAGTGTATAATTTATTAGTCTGCTAAAACTTCGCTGTT
>ERZ724517.1020-NODE-1020-length-16038-cov-4.068135_pt1 | contig 16038 bp, 13 predicted proteins | sample MGYA00376050_ERZ724517 | MGnify/ENA primary metagenome ERZ724517 (study PRJEB28724, sample SAMN07190886) | activated sludge metagenome | isolation source: activated sludge of sewage treatment plant in Hong Hong | place: USA: Christiansburg, Virginia | collected... | reverse complement strand
ATATGGCCTATGTATCGATGGTTGATTCTGTGATCAATGTAGCAATACCAAGCGGTGCTAATCTGTTAGAAACGATTCAATCTAGCATCATGAAGGTTGCAACCGGAAAGACGCCACAAAGCATTCTTATGAGTGATTTGAATTTAGATAATAAAAACGATGTTGCCTGCATTACGGATATGAATACTGTTTCGATCCATTTGAATAATGGAACCGCCGCGTTGCCTGCCAACAACATCGCTGTATGTACAAATCCAGATCGACTGTTCACAGGCGATATTGACGGTAATGGAAGCCCAGATTTGGTCGTCACGTGTGGCACTGATACTCCAAATTCCGAGCTTTCGGTCATCTTCGGTAGTGTCGGTGGTTCCTTTAGTGCTTCAAAAGCAGTCAAGATCGCTCCCAATCTTCACTCCTTTGTAGTTGCCGATCTAAACTGCGATGGAAAATCAGAAATCATTTCAAATTCAGCCGGACAAGCCGGGCTGACCGTGACCTCGGATATATCCATGGCGGGTTTGGCAACCAGTAAGTTAGTAGCGTTGCCGATTGCTGACCAGATTGGAGACATTGCGATCGGAAAGTTCAACGATGACACTGCTCCAGATATTGGAGTTGTGTTTAGTGGGAGTGCGGGTGGATTTGTTGTTATGAAGAATGTCTCTGATTGATCAGTTGACCGATTAGCGGCACTTGCCAACCCGAACCACTTCACGGGCTTTGACTTCAATCTGCTCGAACTTGCTATCTACTTTGATACTAGCCGGGCCCGGTCGCAGCCAGTGGATTTCTTCCTGACAGCCACGCTTGGTGTTCTTCGGAACAATTACCTGACCTAGTCGTGGGGCCAGCCGAGCCACTGCCGCCTGCGTACCACTTTTGATGTCGGCCTTGCCGCGCACCTTGTCGGAAATCGCGAGCACTTCTTGGTATTCATCCATCGCTTCGGGCCACTCTTTCGCCTTTTCGTGGATCTCCCCAAGGTGATAGCGAAGCTCAAAGCTGAGCTGAGCACACTGGGCGGCCTTTTCGTGCTCGCGACTGCACAGGCCAATCGCTTTTTCCATCTGACGCTGCGCCTTTTTGAAGTCGCCACGGGCAAACGACTCGTTGCCAGCGCGGGCGAGCTGCTCGACCTGCGAGGTTGTGATTTTGAGCCGAACGGTCTGTCCCGCGATGATCGTGACGGCGCTTTGGCCGCTCAGGAAGTTGATGGTGTGAGGGCCTGCTTCGAGGACCAGTGGCTTGTCGGAAACCGCTTGCCAGGGACGATGATCGACCGAGAACTGCACACCGGACGGGCCTTCAAGCACTAGCTGGCCGACCGCACCACTCGTCGGTGTCGATGGCGACGCCGTGCCTGGTGTAGGGTCGACCGAGGCATTTTCTTTGTCCGTTTTGGCAACTGCGGGTTCTGGCAGTTTGACAGCCGATGCTGGGTTGGACTTGGTGCCAGCCGCGTCGAGTTTGGCCTGGGCCCGTCGCGCCAGCAGTGCGAGCGCCCGTGCTCGTACCGCTGCATCGGGATCACTGCTCAGTCGCTGCGCTATTTTCCGTAGTTCAACATCGTCTGTGGAATCGGTCAGCTCATCGAGAGCATCGAGTGTGGCACGGCGAACCAAGGGGTCGCGATCGCGGGCTGCTCGGAGTAGATAGGGTCGAGCTTGCGTCGGGGACAAGCCGGCCAGCGCTCGCACTGCCTCGACGCGCTTTGGTCCATCGCCATCTGCTAGGGTTTTGTCGAGCAGTGGCTCGATGGCCCCAGCCGTATCACCGGCTGCACCCAGTCGACCGAGTAGTCCATACGCCAAGAGCGCATCGGGGCTTGCCTTGTCGATCGCCTCACGCAGGACTGGAATCGCTCGGCGGTCACCGAGAAGGGCCAGCTTCCGCGCCGCCAACAGACGAACGGCGAGCCCCGAATCACCGAGCAGTCGAGCGAGATCGTCTTTACTAAGCGCCGACGAGGGCAACAGTTCCAGCGCCAGCCGTCTCAAGTCTGCTTCTGGTGAGCTGAGCCAATCGCGCAGCCGTTTCAGTTGACTGGTATCGCCGAGCCGGAGCAACAGCGCCGCCGACTGGAGCCTCTCCGAAGGTGTGCCGCTGTCGACGAGTCCAGCCAGAGTCGTTTGAAGCGGTGTCGCTGCATCCCCAAGACCAGTTGCCAGCAGGCCTTCGCCAATCCGAATCAGTGAACGAAGTGACTCCTGACGGACCCGTTCATCGCTGTCTGCCAGTGCGTGGCGGAGTGCGAGCACGGCCGTACTGGTACGCTGCTTGCCAAGTGCCGCTACGGCCTGGCGTCGAACCGCTACGTCGCTGTCGCTCAGCATCCCAGCGAGCAACGAGACAGCACCATCAGCCAGACTGTCGCCCAGAATATCTGCCGCCGATTGACGAACCAGCGCATCACCATCGGCGAGCGCACTACGAGCCCAGCCCATACTCTGGGCCGACATCAGACTGGGATCGCGACCACTGATCTCGACGATCGCCCGAGCCGCCGCCTGTGACAGCGCCGAGTCGCTGTTCCCTTCTGTGGTCGGGCCCAGCAGCGCGGCAAGTGGTCTCGCATCGCTTGCTTCACCTACGGCACCTAGTCCATCGCAGGCGATCCGCCTGATCAAGCTTTGGGCGTCGGACTTGCTCACGACCTCACGAAACAGCGCCTGCCCATCCGGTTCATCGAGCAGCGCCAATTCCCGTGCAGCAAGGATTTGTTCGCGACTCTTCTTGCGGGCGGCGTCACGAAGGTATTTGAGCCCGTCTGCCTCTCCGAGAGCTGCCAGCTTCGCACTGGCCTGAAGGCGTAGTTCGGAGGGCCCTGTCTCGTTCATCTGAGCGCGTAGTCTGGCCAGCGCCGTTTGTTCGCCAGAACGTGCCAAGCACAGCAGAATGTTCAGCAGCGTTGGTGGCGGCAAGCTCGCCCGTCCAGCAAAGTTGCGAAGGATGCGTTGAGCATCCTTGGGGCCCTGATCGCAGAAGAGCAGGGCAGCTCGAAACTGAAGCTCGGGATCTTTGCTATCGAGTGTCAACTCCAGGAACCGCTGCCCCCGAGGGTCACCGAGCTGACGTAGGGCTCCGGCTGCTGCGGCCAGCGTCTGCGGCGGCTCTTGTCCTACCGAGAGCAACTCTCCCAGCTTGGAGATGGCGCGACGGTCTCCCAGCGTCCCGAGTGAGGTAGCGGCCAGTGCCCGCAGCGCTGGTTCATTGCTCTTTAGCAGGCTCTCTAGCTCTTCGCGGACCGCTTCATCCCGACTTTGGCCCAGCGCAACGACTGCGGCGGCGCGTAGCTCGCCATCACTCGACTTGAGGTTCTGCCGCAGGACTCCGATTGCTTGCGCTCGCAGCGCGGCCAGCTCCTGCGCGCTCACTTCGCCAGTGGCGGTGGGGTTGCGCGTCAATCGGTAAGCGAGGGTGCCAAGTACCACAGCGCAGCACACACCGATGGCTGCAATGAGCCAGATGGGACGTCGCGGCTGTACCGGGAAGCGGCTGAGCTCGGCTATCGATGAGCGAGTCTTGCCGCCACGCGCCGTGAGTAGCCGGTCGAGCTCGCCTTGGAGCGCTTCTTCGACAGCACGCATCGATGGCAGCCGCTGTCCCGGTTCCCGTGCCAGCAAGCGCAGCACCAGCGCATCGAGAGACGCCGAGACACCTGCCGTTGGACAGCGCTTCTGTAGCGGCTGCGGCGACAAGGTCATGTGCTTCATCATGAGCGCCATGTTGTTGGCGGCATCGAAGACGGGCTCCCCGGCGATCATCTCGTAGAGCATGCAGCCGAGCGCGTACTGGTCGACACGGGCATCGCAGGGTTTCCCCTCGATTTGCTCGGGGGCCATGAATCCTGGCGTACCTAGCACTGTGCCGGTCTCTGTGAGAGCTTTGGGCCGATTGCCGGTCTTATCCAGCGAAGCCATGGGAGTCGCTTTGGGAGTGTTCGCTCGGCCAGGAGAAGGCTGTTTAGGAACCTCGGCACTCGTCGAGCTGCCCTTGTTTTGCGCCTTGGCGATTCCGAAATCGACGATTTTCACAAAGTCCGCAGAGCCATCCTGCTGAAGCAAGAACACGTTGTCGGGCTTCATGTCTCTGTGGACGATTCCCTTGTCGTGGACGGCCTGGAGACCTCTGGCAATCTGCATCGCAATGTGGCAGGCACGCGACGGAGCCATGCGACCTTTGGTCAGCTCATCGGCCAGGGTTCGACCGGCGAGGAACTCCATTTCCAGGAAGGCACGACCGTCATCGAGTACCCCGAAGTCAGCGATGTAGACGGTGTTCGGATGCCGAATCTTGGATGCGAGCCGTGCCTCGGACAGAAATCTTTCTTGCGCGACTTTGTCCTCGGGTTTGAGCAGAACTTTGATCGCGACCGGTGTATCCAGCGTGAGGTGTCGGGCTTTGTAGACCACCCCCATACCGCCCTGACTGAGCCGTTGCTGGACCTCGTACTTCTTATTGAGGATTGTCCCGACGATGTCGACGGGTTCTGACGAATGATCTGCCATAGGGGTTAGAAACCCGACGTTATTTTACGACGATTTCGGGCTCTTCAGGGTGACGATACTTTGATCCGGCTCTCTGTTGGGCCTCCTACGCAACGCCATCCAGCCAAGAGACTGCATCTGCCTCTGTCGCGAACATTTGCATGCGATCGCCCGTCCCCCCCACCTTCGCCATGAAGTTGATTGCAGCGCGCAGAAGCACACTGGAAACGACCGTGGCCATTCGGTCAAAGTTGTTGTTGAAGGTCTGGAAGTGACGTCGAGCGTCGGGGTGGTAGTCGGTGCTCTTGTCGACGATGGAGAGTATCAGCGCTCGGTGATATGGCTGGCCGGGCTGGAGCAGCTTGCCCATCGCCTCCGCGTCCGCCATCGAGACGTGCCCCGTGACTTTCGCGAGCATCATGCGACGACCCTTGGGAGTCTTTGCTTCTTCGATTTGAATAGGCATGATGAATTCCTCTTATTGCTTGTGTGATACCAGATGTACGCCGCGTTCCTGGAGCACGTAGGCGATCGCATCGGCCAGGGTCGGCAGTGCCGTCACGTCGCTTAGCTCAAAGGTCAAACCGACCAGTGCGCTGGCAAGCTGTGCGCCAATCCCGGTGAGGAGACAGCGCGCACCGAGCAGCCGAACCGCTTGTGCCAAGCGGAGAAGCGATCTCGCGGTGTCTGAACCGACTGCCAGCATTCCGGTCAAATCGAGAATGATGTGTGTCGCACGTTCACTGACAACCTGAGCCAGCACGGACTCCGTCATGATGGCCGCACGTTCCGGCCCGACTTCACCGATGATGGGCAGAGCGAGGACTCCCGGCCACACGCGAATCACTGGAGTGGAGAGCAGCCGCAACATCTCTTGTTGATGCGCGGCTAGCTGGGCGGCCTTCTGTTCGATCTCGTGTTGTCGCAACTCGCTGGATGCCCGAGTCTGCGCCAGCTCATCGAGCAGCATGTTGACTCCGTACTCCAGCTCTAGTAGTCGGTCACTGCCCTCGTCTTCGAGCGGAATTCTCTCGGACCACTGACCCGCAGCGGCCTGAGCCAGAAAGTGAATAACTCGCTCTATGCGGAGATCACTATCGATAGGCACAGCCCATCATCGTAATCCAGGATGGGCACTTCGTGATCAGGTTTTCAGCAGACTGAAGACCGGATCGGCGAAGCCCGATGCTGACTGGTTGTCGTTCAGAGGGAGTTCCATTCAGCACGATCTCACTCCTTGGCCCCGGCTCGCCTTGTAGTATTGGTTGAGCGAAGGAGTCATCATGACCCAAACTGCCCAATTGTCTTTGATCTTGGCGAGTCTCACTGCCGGTCTGCTCGCTTGCGATGGCCAGCTCTCATCCAACAGCGATCTGTCTGGACCTGCTACCCCGAATCCCGAGACCGCCAGGCTGATCATGTCGCGCCCCTACAAATACAAAGTGCCAAAAGACTACGATCCGAAAAGGCCCACGCCGCTCGTTGTGATGCTGCATGGCCTTTCGGCCAGCGGAGAGCTCAATGAACTGGTCTTGCACCTGGCACCACTTGCCGATTCCCGAACCTTCCTTTATGCGTACCCAGACGGCACCAAGGACTCCATCGGTCAGCGCTTCTGGAATGCCACCGATGGCTGCTGCGATTTCTTTGGCAGCAAGGTAGACGACGTGGGCTACTTGACCGCTGTCATTGATGACCTCTCCAGCCGGTACAATGTCGATGCCAAGCGGGTCTTTTTGGTTGGACACTCGAATGGCGGCTACATGGCGCATCGCATGGCCTGTGACCGCAGCGCCAAGATTGCCGGTATCGTGAGCCTGGCCGGAGCCCAGTGGATCGATTCGACCAAGTGCCGTCCCACCGGCAAGGTCTCGGTGCTGCAAGTCCACGGTACCGCAGACACCAACGTCGCTTACAACGGCACCGCACTCACTCCGGGGGCTCGCGCAACCGTTGCCATTTGGGCAAACCGCAATGGGTGCCTCGGTTCCCTTACGGACACCGGCAGCCGCATCGATATCGAATCCGGGCTACAGGGTGCGGAAACCAAGGTCGAAGCGTATTCCGGCTGCGCCAAAGAGGGGTCCATCGAGCTGTGGACCATGGAAGGTGGCGGCCACATTCCCGTCTTCAACGCTCAATGGCCCGGTGCCATCTATGATTTCCTAATGGCTCATCCCAAGCCATGACTGGGAAGGTAGTGCGATTGGGCGTCGCGGGTCGAGCAGCACTTAGCCCAACGATAGACTGCTTGCGTTTAGGTCGGGACAGAACCTATCGTAAATAGTTCAGCGGCTCTGTCCAGCGCAGGGCCACGTTCCAAGGTACGGAGAAGTCGGAAGATGTTCGAGCCCCCCAGCAAAGCGGCACGCCCCCCTGTTCCAATCCCCGTCCGCGCACCGGCATCAGCACCGCCGAGCACACCGATGACACAGAGGCCAGTAAGCCCAGGAAACGACCGTGGCCCAAAGCCAGGAACCGGTGCCCTGCAGAGGGCACTCGGACACTGGGCAGAGTCCCCGGTGGCTGGTCGTCCTTCTGCACTCCCATTGGGACAAGGGGCCGGTGCTGCACCCGCTGCCGCCAGGCTCGGGCCCATCGCCCAAAATGTCGCGCCTGGCAGTCAGAAACCGAGCACGCTCCCGAACCCACAACGTCTCGGCGGTGGCGGGGATGGCGCTCCGAACTGTCAAGGTCCGCCCGAGCTGGGCACACTATCGGCGCGCTATGAAAGCAACGGCGATCCCGGCACCGTCTCCACGGGAAATGGCGACATCGGCGGTGTCTCCTACGGTTCCTACCAGATGAGTACCGCGAGCGGTAGCGCTGGACAGTTTGTGTCCGGCAGCCCGTATGCGGGAGAGTTCGCGTCCCTTCAGCCAGGCACTGCGGCGTTTAGCGACAAGTGGCGTGAAATCGCTGCCCGCGACCCGGCCGGTTTTCAAGCCGCCCAGCACGAGTACATCAAGGAAAATTACTACGACGTGCAATCGAGTCGACTCCAGCAGGACCTCGCCCTGGACCCCAACCAGCACAGCAACGCCCTGCAACAAGTTATCTGGTCCACGTCGGTGCAGCATGGGGCCTACTCGGACATTGTGGAAGATGCTCTCGCGGGCCGCGACGTTGGGAGGATGTCCGATACGGACCTCATCAACTCCATCTACGCAGAACGAGGGCGCACCGACGAAAATGGAACGCTGGTCCACTTCCGCGACAGCTCTTGGGATGTCCAGCAAGGCGTTGCCAATCGCTTCCGCAACGAAAACACCGACGCGCTCGGCATGCTCCAAGCCGAGCAGCTCTGCGGCGCGCCGAACCCTTGATGGGAATCGGCTATCGATCAGACCAGCGCGATGGGTAGGTGCGGCTCTGTAGGTAAACTCCTCATGCGAAAATTGCCGCGCAACCGGAATGCTGAGTAGGCGATACTACTTATGTTTTCGAAACGCTGCGAGCAATCCGGGGGGACCGATACATGTCGTTTGACAGTGCGATCAAGAAGGCCGCTGCCCATCCATTCAGCACGCTCGGTAGTGCGGCACCGAAGTCCGTCGCACCAGCGACCTCTTTACCGATGCCAGTCGCCGCTCCTCAGCACGCCCCGGCTCCCGCAGCCAATGCCAAAACGGGCCAGGCACTTTCCAGCTTGTTTTCGTTTATGACCGACGCCGGCGTAGGAGCCAAAGCGGCACCGCAGGCCATGGCCAAACCGGGACTCGCCACCACCCCAAAGACTGGGGCGGTGCCAAGCGGGCTACCTGCCGCACAAGCTGCGCCTGATCCACAGAAGGCCGAGCTTGCCGCCAAGATGGCCGCCAAGACGCTCGGAAAGGCTGCTCCGCCTGAACAGAAAGTCGCAATCGCGGCCAAGATGGCAGCGAAGGCCACGGGACCGGAAGCCCCGTCCGAACAGAAGGCCGCTCTCAAGGAAAAACTTGCGGCGGCGGTCCAGGCAGCTCCCGATTCGAAAAAGGCCGAGCTGGTGAAGAAAGTGGCGACTGCGACGGCAGGAAAAGAGGAACCCGCCGCGAACAAAGTTGCTCACTTTGCGCCGAACCTGGCGGGTGGCGCGCCGCAGTCCGCACGGGCTCCAATGCCGCAGATGGGAGGCGGCGGTCCGGAAGAAGCGGAAGACGACCGCAAGGTTCTCGATGTCGATTTCCAGCAGCAAGACTGGGGACACTGGTGCGGGCCGGCCTCGACGCGAATTGCGCTGTCGGCCCGGATGGACAACCCGCCGACGCAGGGCGAGCTGGCCGACCAGCTAGGCACACATGGGGGCGGAACGGATCATATCGGACTGATTACGTCGGCTCTTAATGACCGGCTGGGCACCGGCTATTACGAAAACAAGCTGATTCCCGGTGCAACGGCAACTGATGAAGAGCGCGATCTTCTGTGGAAAGACATCGTCACAGACATCGATAACAATTACCCAATAGTCGCTAACATTGTCGCGCCGCCGAGCAATCATCCACCTGGATATCCCGACGACGAGACCATTTATCACTATGTGAGTATTATTGGATACGACAAGGGCGACCAAGCCGCACTCATTGCAGATCCGGCCAAATTTAATTACCGCCCAGGTTTCGAATCGCAATACTGGATGGGCGTCGATAAGCTCGCAGATCTGATTGCACGCAAAGGCTATTCGGCCTAGAGACAGAGAAGGCGCAGAATCAGGAACTGTGGAAGCCAGACAGGCCATCCGTTAGATTCCGTTTGACGGAGACCTCGCGATGGGATGGCCATCAGAAATGTCCTTTGCGACGGCGCACGCAAGTCAGGTACTATTGGCGGGTGCGGGTTCTCCTCATCGTGCTGGCCGTCCTTGTTGGCTGCAACTGGCCACGTGTTGCATCGGCACCGCGTGTTGATGTGTCAGTGGTGCAACCGGACTCCTATGGTGCGCTCGCTCACGCATTGTCGTACGACAGGATCGCCAGAGCCAAGGCCGCTTTGTGTGGTCTCATGGATGGAACGATCGGAGCAGGATAGACAGGAACCTGCCGATGCAGCTCTGGGCGCAAACACTCTTCTCACATGTTAGGAGCCGACCATGCAGCGTGCGGATCTCGAAGGACAGGGAACACAGACGGCAAGCACTCCGTCGGGGCGCAGGACGCTTCCTGTCATCAACAACCTCAAGCCGCAGAAAAGCGCCAATGAGCTAGCCATCGAGGAGGAGCTAAGCCGCTTCGAGGCCGAACAGCGAGCTGCTTTGGGCCTAAACAAGGCGACCGAGCACTGGAGCGATGCCAATCCGCAACACTTCACGCGGGCGCAGCGTCCCAAGACCACCGTCCTTGTGGGTGGGCTTACTGTTGCACATGACTACCTCATCTCGGCGACGCTGGAAGGCCTGGGCTACAACGTCGAAACGCTGGACAATCCCGATTCCTCTGCCCTGCAGCTTGGCAAAGAGTTCGGGAACCGTGGCCAGTGCAACCCGACCTATTTCAACGTCGGCAACTTGGTCAAGCGTCTCAACGATTTGCGTGCGCAGGGCCTTTCAGCCAAGCAAATCGTCGATGGCTACCTGTTCGTGATGCCGGGAGCCTGCGGCCCTTGCCGCTTTGGCAGCTACGTCACCGAATATCGCAAGGCGCTGCGCGATGCTGGCTTTGACGGCTTCCGCGTCATGCTGTTTCAGCAGCAAGGCGGTCTCAAGCAGGTCACGGGCGACGACCCTGGGCTCGATTTGAACCCCCAGTTCTTCATCTCGCTGCTGTTTACCATCATGGTTGGCGATGCCGTAAACGCCATTGGCTATCGGATGCGCCCGTATGAAACAGAGCAGGGAACGACCGACCGGGCGCTCGGGGAATGCAAACGGACGCTGGCGGCGATGCTACGCACGCGATCGAATCCCCTGGTCGCTCTGCTCGCATGCCGCCGCATACTACGTGCCGTTGCAGTCGATCGCACGCAGGTCAAACCCAAGGTCGCCGTGATCGGGGAATTCTGGGCGATGACCACAGAAGGCGACGGCAATTACGGCCTGCAGCGCTTCCTAGAACAAGAGGGGGCCGAGGTCGACATCCAGATCGTCACCAACTGGGTCTTGTACAACATCTGGGAACATTCGTGGGACACGCGCCAGCGCATGGTGCTGCGCAAAGACGACAACGCCAACCAAGGCCTGGTCGGCGTCAACGTGTGGCAGAAATTGGCGACATTGTGGGTGGCTGACAAAGGGCTGCGCCTGGTCTTCAAGAGCATTGCCGGCCTACTCGGCCTGCACGACTACTACATGCCCAACATGGACGAAGTCGCCGAGGAAGCACGCGAGCTATACAACAACCACCTGCGCGGCGGCGAAGGCCACATGGAAGTCGGCAAGCTGGTGATGAACGTCAAGCACAAGAAGTCCACGATGACGCTGTCGGTCAAACCGTTTGGCTGTATGCCGTCGTCGGGCGTGTCGGACGGCGTGCAGTCGTACGTGACCGAGAAGTGGCCCGAGGCCATCTTCCTGCCGATTGAGACCTCAGGCGACGGCGCGGTGAACGTGTACAGCCGCGTGCAGATGATGCTGTTCAAGGCGCGTGCAGCGGCTCGCACCGAATTTGAAGCGACCTGCAAAGAACACGGTGTCACGCCCGCTGAGCTGCGGCTGTTTATGGCCAAGCACCGCCGCTTTTCCAGCCCCTTTTTCTGGCCCAGTCACCGCGTCGCCACGACGGCATCCGACCTAGTGCACGAAGTCGCTCCGTACATGAAAGACCCGCTGCACGGCATCAAACAAGTCGGCCGGCATCTCCTCGACCTGTTTTCGCGCCCCGCCACCGCCAGCCACTAGGTTCCTCGCCCTCGCCAGTTTCAGCTTGAACCTCGCCGACCGATTCACGGGGTTTCGCGGATTCAGATCGAGCCTCTCTCATCAATACCGGGCGGTACCAGATAGATATCTTCACCAGACGATTCCGCCGTTTGTGGGATTGTTTAGGAACCGCCTTTGTAGAAGAGGACCGGAAACAGCGGAGCCGGTTGGTCCGGAATCAGCGTCAACCGTCCCGCCACGATCTGCTCCGCCGCGAGACGAAACACATCTTCATCAGACAGAAGCTGGGTCTGGGCAGAAGCCTCCGTGCAGCGAATCGCCTCGCGCAGGGTCTGCATCGCCGTTCGATTGGTGGAAAATTGCCGGAGCAGCCGTTCTACGTCTCCAGCATTGCTGTAGTTTGGTGCGAGCTCTAGCGAAAGACCATCTGGCGTGGCTTTGAGGAACCAGCGCATCGTAGCGACCTCCAATCGGGCCGGTGAGTAGGAAAAACACATGTGGGACTGGTCACCGGGAAGGGCATGGCTTCCCAGCGTGCACTCGTCGCTACGCGTAGCCAGGTTCCCATGAAACAGTAGCGCAGACCGCCCCGGCTGTGAAGGGTAAGCGCACGATCCGAAAGGAGCTGGAATCCCATGGCGCGCTACAGCTCGAAATTAGCTGGGGCTATCCAGGGCGACCACCGTCATACCAGCTCGCTCGAGAACCGACTTCGTGATCGCGAGAACAAGGCGACTGTCGTCGACTATCAGAATCTTGTACTTGCGGCGAGATGGGTTGCTGAGCATACCTTGCCGTCACTGGAGAGTCGGCTGCCATCGGGTAGCTTATCATGGCCTGCTTGTGGTTCTGTCAATGATATGGGGGGATTCCGCTTCGCTTGGCGGTTCGAGTTCGCGTCGATGTTCAAGCTTCCGGTGCGCTCCGGTCCCACAATCGACAACGTCGACGGACTCGATACCCTGTCTGCTCGGTCGAACTGTGTTTGTGTTCCCTACCGACGAACATCAGAGAGCACCAACCAGGGAAAACGTGATGAATTGCCCGACCCAAAGAGAAACCGAGCAACGCTGTACGGCGATCCTTTGCAGGAGGTCGTGTTGGGTACATAGGTCGCGTGAGCCCGAAAGGCACAGGACCAATCTGGAGTGGCCGGGTGCATGCAGTCCCCCATTTCGAGGTACACTCCGGACATGGCTGGCTCACTGAAGGACGCACTGGAGAAGTCGGGAATCGTCGAAAAACTTCCCGAACCACCTCGCCAAGATCCCAAGAAGTGGAAGCACGAAATTTCCGAGGCGGACCATCCTCCCTTCATTCCGTTCGAGGCGCCAGCGCGGACCAAACCTCGCGAACCCACGAAGGCTCAGAAATAGTAGGAAGCTCGCGACCTGGCAGCGGCTTTCGGGAACTCCTGGGCGGAACAGGCACGCGCCGCGCTGGTGATGAGCCTGCCGTCGCCGGTCTTGCCACCGAAGTTGCGTGGCTGATAACCTGGTTCGATCATGGACCAGTTCGCCGCTGCACTCGTAGAGGCCTCCCACCCAGGAACCCCTCCTGAACGGCTGCGCGAGCTTCTGACAGACCCGGCGCTGCTCCAGCGCATTCCAGAGTCCCAGCGATTTGCAATCGCCGCAAACCCAGGCCTCACCGAAGATGCGCTGCGGCTACTTAGCAGCGGTTCCTCTCTTCGACTTCGGCAACTGATCTCGCTGCGGCACGATCTATCGGAAGAATTCCTGCTCACCCTTGCCGACCAGGGCGTCGATGTCGATCGACTGCTGCGGGCCCGAAGCGCTGGCGCGGCACTGTGGTGCAAGGCGGTACAGGTTCGCCACCAGAGCCTCCCTTCACAAAATCAGATCTTCCTGTCCCGCGAGCGGGATCTGCCCAAGGAGGCCCTGCGACTCCTCGAACAGGAGCCCGATGAAGAGGTTGCGCAGTCGCTGAGGTGGCGGCAGGAGTCACCGCTAGAGCAACAGATTCCGCAGATCGAGTATTCCGGCGCGGTCCAGGGCAGAGCCTCTGGCACCGACAATGAGGATCGCTGCGCAACCTTTCACAACCAGACGGTCGGGCTGTTCGTTGTCGCAGACGGCCTGAGTGGAGCCGCACACACCGGACACATCGCGGCGGAGAAGAGCTGCCAGACCCTGATGGAAGAACTGGCCAAGGTCCACGGTCCTCTCCACGCCCAGGATTTCTTCCATCACTCGTTTTACAAGGCCTTCCACGAGATCGCACGGTCCGTACACCACAGCCACGACTTCTCCCAGTACTTCCACGGCCACTGGTTTGACACAAATGGAGTGGCTGCATCCGTGGCTGCGCTGCTGCTGCAAGGGCGCTGCGCAACGATCGCTCATATTGGCGACTGCCGGGTCTACTTGCAGCGGGGTGGTCAGCTCGTGGCCCTGACTCGCGATCACAATCTTCTGTGGTATGCCGCGAAATCGGGACAGTCACTGCCTTCCGGGGTGATGGCAAATGCCCACAAGATTCTGGTGCGGGTGCTTGGCTACGACGGTGTGGGGGCAACCCCAACGCTGACCAGAGTCGAGGTCCGGTCTGGGGATCGCTTGCTGCTGGCTTCCGATGGCGTACACGGAACTCTGTCCGAACAGAAGCTAAGCGAGATTGTGCAGAACCACTCTGTCCGTGATGCGGTCCGTCAGCTCATGAAAGCGTCTCAGCAGGCCGGCGGCACAGACGACCTGGCGGCAGTGGTGGTCGCGGTGTTGTAGCGGTGGAGTGACGAAGATTTAGCTGGCTACTTGGATCGTATTGACCGCGTGCGCTCGCCACACATAGCATTTGTCATGCGCCGCATTCGTGCGACCAAAGCAATCCTGGCCCTCGTCGGGTTTGCCGCCAACGTTGGGGTGCCGCCACCTGTGCTGCTGTCCGCCGCCAAGCTGAACCCAGCGCTGCTAGCCGGACCAGATAACGACCTGCTTCACTCCCAAGAGCTGCGCCTGTGGGATGAGGCCGCCCGTCTGACCGGTGATCGCGACTTTGGCCTGCACCTGGCCGAGTGGATCGTCGGTTGCTCCGAGGAGCTATTCGACGTCCTCTCTTTCGCACTGCGGAGCTGCGCCACGCTGGGCGATCACTATCGGCTGGCCGGGCGCTACATGCGTCTTATCCACCAAGGCATCTACTTGAACCTGGAGGAGGAGTCGGACGTCGCACGGCTTGTGCATGGTCACGTTCATGAGCCGAGTACGCCACCGCGTCACCCCGTGGAGGCAATGCTCACGCTGGCGCTTTTGCAGGGGCAAAAGGCCATTGGGGAGCAGTTTGCACCACAGGCGGTTTGCTTCACGCACGCCCGGCCGGAGCAGGTGAGTGAGCAAGAGCGGATCTTCCGAGCGCCGGTGCACTACGGTTGCTCGCGCAATGAACTGGTGCTGGATCGCGCCCTGCTTTTGCGACCACAGCGTCACGCCGAGCTGCGGCTGCTGGCCATGCTGGATCGTCAGCTCTCCGGGCTTCTGTCTGAGCTTCCCAACCATCGCAGCTTCCAAGACGAGGTGAGGCACCGCATGATGGACGAGCTGCCGGAACGGGAACCGGGGATGGCTGCGGTTGCGGGGAAGCTGCACATGAGCCCGCGCAGCCTGCAGCGGCGGTTACAGAGCGAAGGCACGAGCTTCGCCACGGTCCTGTTCGAGCTGCGCCGCGACCTGGCCTTGCGCTATCTGCGGGATCCGCGAATCTCCATAGGGGAGGTGGGATTCCTGCTGGGCTTCTTGGACGTAGCCGCGTTCCAGCGAGCGTTCAAGCGCTGGACCGGAAGCACCCCCGCCGTGTACCGGCGATCTGCCCAGACTAGTCCAGCCCGCTGAGCCAAGAAGTCGCAGTGGGCCTTGTCGGCCTGCCGGGTGGCGCGTTCCATCATGTCTTTTGGCGCGTGCGGCCATTCCGTAACGGAGTGATCGAATCCTGAGAGACGAGCCTCTGCGGGGGATGTTCGCCGCTGGATCCTTCCCGCAGGCGCTACATCTTCAGGGCTTTGAGGCACTCATAAACGAGGAACGCTGGCCACACCAGTGCCTTGAAGAATCCCGCGACCCCATTCCCAAAGCCGGTTGCATGCTGAAAGTAGTAGACCAGCGCGCCGATGAATCCCAAACCATAGACCGGGGCCGATGAGGCCCGCTTATAGACTACCCTGGGAGCCTGCACCGATACCGTCAGATTCCGCGCCGATCCGCTCGTGTCATCCTGCGTGTTCATGTAAGCCTCCTAAAGGCCAACCTAATCACTGCCTCCGCGATTCCACAGTCCACGTGCGGAAGAGTCGCTCGGTTGCTTCATCGGCGGGGAACAGGCTTTCGATGCGCAGCTCATCGGCGGTGATGTCTTGCGCGGTACCAAACGTGGCGATGACGGTAAACAAGGACAGGTGCAGTCCATCCTTTTCCAGCGCGAGCGGCAGGATGGGCAGCAGGGCCGTCTCTTCTGTGGCCACGAGCAGTTCCGCATCCTGAAATGACTCGAGCTCGATCAGCATGGTCTTCATTTCCTGGCCGCCCACGGCATCGGCTTCGCGGCGGGCACGCTGCCACAGAAGGTGTGCGATGGCGGTCCAGTTGGTGACGTAGGGCTTGATTCCCTGGGGATGGAAGAGCAGACGCATCAAGTTGCGCTGGGAGCTGCCAAGCCGGGTCCACAGATCCTCACCGAGCAGGGCGCTCAACTGCTCGAAGGGTTGATTGGCGAGGCGGATGTTCCAGGCGCGATCGATCGCGACCG
>ERZ724517.1019-NODE-1019-length-16040-cov-3.957835_pt1 | contig 16040 bp, 17 predicted proteins | sample MGYA00376050_ERZ724517 | MGnify/ENA primary metagenome ERZ724517 (study PRJEB28724, sample SAMN07190886) | activated sludge metagenome | isolation source: activated sludge of sewage treatment plant in Hong Hong | place: USA: Christiansburg, Virginia | collected... | reverse complement strand
GGGTGGCTTCCCGGCGTCTCGCCGCGCAAGGCGAACCAGTTGGTCGAGAACCTGGTTAACGACCCGATGGCGATACGCCAAGAGTCTGGCCTGCCCACGCTCGCGCACCTGAATCTGCTGGCCGCCGCGTTCGAAGCCGTGGATGGCAAGCACGATGCTGACGACTTGGCCGAATTCATCATGGAAGCCGCCTACCTCGCCGAAGATCTGACCCCGGAGGAGGTGCTGCGCGACATCAACGAGGATCGCGCCGTGTCCGGATTTCCGGAAGTGCGTGCGCTCGACCAGATCGAAGCCGAACTGACGGAGCGCAAGCGGTACTACCGTGGTGCTATTAAGGAGGCCATCAACAGGCTGCCGCCGATCACGCTCATCCAAGTGATGACCGAAACCGTGGATGGCGTGACCTCCGGCGGCGAAGATCATGCGCCGGGACTGATCGATGACCTGGTGGACAGCTACGAGGTAGAGACGCACGGCATCCTGCAAAAGGAGGCCGAGAACGTCCACAAGCTCATCAAGGCGGCCAGAGACCATGCTGGCTCAGGCGAAGCCGCCGTCAAGCCCTATGTGGACAAGCTCGATGCGGTTGCGCGCAATTGGGACAAGATCGCCCAGCCCATTCAACTGAGTTCGAAGGCGCGCGGCATCGACCACGAAGCAAGCCGCGACTTGGCCTACGAGATTCGCGGCCTTGCCATCGAGCTGTTCAACAAGCACGACATGCTTGTTCAGTCGCAGCGGCTGACCGGACTGATTCAGGAGATCTTTTCTGAAGTGCCGGAAATTGCGGATCGCGTCGAGGAGGACGCGGACGCGCTCGCGGACATTTTCCAGCAACGCAAGCAGGCCGCATCGCGGCAAGACGAGTGGGCGCGCGAAATCACCTACCGCGCCGAGATTGGCGTGATGTTCAAGGACACCTTAAGCATCTCGCCCCAAGGCGTTTCGTGGAAAGGCCAGAACTTCCCGCTGGATTCGATCACACGGGTTCGTTGGGGGGGGGTCAGCCATTCCGTCAATGGCGTTCCCACCGGAACGACCTACACGATTGCGTTCGGCAACCGGAATTCTGAAGCGGTTGTAGAACTGAAGAAGCAGGACATCTACAACACGTTCATTGACAAGCTCTGGCGGGCAGTCGGCGTGCGCCTGCTCACTGAAATGCTCGAAGCCCTGAAGGATGGGCGCGACCTGCACTTCGGCGATGCACTCCTGCACGACGATGGCATCACGCTCGTGCGGCGCAAGTTCCTCGGTTCCAACGAAAAAGTGCGCTGCTCGTGGGGTCAAATCCATGTGTGGAGCGCCGATGGTTCGTTCTGCATCGGAGCCAAGGACGACAAGAAGGTCAATGCCGGGGTTTCCTACATTCACGGGGCGAACACCCATGTTCTCGAACAAGCCATTCGCATGGGCTTCAAGAAGCCTGGAATGCGCCGCTTGAGCGAAGTACTACAGTGATCTGGTTCGAGAGCAGAGCAGCAAAGCGGAGATTATGGAATTCCCTTTGACCTTGAAGAAATCACTGGCGACCACATTCGTCGCGGCATTGATGTGCCTCCAGGCAGCACCTGCACTGGCCGAGAACTACGAGGTGACCCTGACCCGCAAGGGCAGTAACGTATATAAGGTGGACGGCAAGGACATCATCATCCAAACACGCTACTGTTACGTCTATGCCTACTCCGAAGAGGCGATTTTCAAGTCGTCAGGCTATGGCGGCGAGGTTATTTTCTTCGACAGCAAGGACAGATGCGATGTGAAGGCGGTCTTTGGCGTGTCAAAGCAGAAGCCGGGGAAGTACGTGGTGACTGTCAGCCATGAGGACGATGACTGGTATGAAGTGTTTGGAACAAGCTCGTACATCAAGACATCGAGCTGCCTATCCCTCGCCCTTGGCGAGGAGGCTTACCTGACCATTGCAAACTCCGGGTTCGGGATGTTGCGTTTCAAAGATGGCGACGACTGCATGGTCGAAGACATTTATACCAAGCTGCGGCTATGAGATGGAGATGAAGAGCTGTGGCGGTTGACAACAAACAAAATGGAAATGCCACAGGCTTTTCCGGTCTTTCGACACTCGTCTCGGATGTAGAAGACAACCGTCCTGCCAGCAAACCTTCGCCGGACGCCGCCCCGCCGCCGCGCACCCCACCGCCTCCAGAACCTCCGCCCTTGCTGGCCGAAGAAGCCCCGGCCGCATCCACTGCACCTCAACCAGCCAAGGAGAAGAGCGACAGTTCTTCTGATGTGACCACTGGCAAGTGGATGGTCGGCATCGGATTGGGGATCGGGCTTCTGCTCATCATCTTCGTCAACGCGACCAAGAACGAGCCCACCCGCTCGACGATGGCCCCGGTTGCGCAAGCACCCATCACGGCTGTCCCCGTCTACCCACCACCAACTGCCGCGCCAGTCCCGCCGAGGCAGCCGCCTGCCCAAGAGGCAATAACCCAGCGAAGCGCGGCCACGGAATCGGTGAACGTGCTCGGCCAGCAGATCGCGTTTTCGAATCCTGGCGGCTATTGCACTCCAGGCAAGTCGGCGCGCGAAGTGGAGCTGATGGACTTGGCACGGCGTTCCCTCGGCGACGCCTCTCGCCTCGTGCATGCAGCAGTCCGTTGCTCCGAACTGGAGGACTACCGGAAGGGGCGCAGGGACATGCTGGATCACTGGCTGCAAATCCAGCTTATCGGCCCGAAGGGGAATTTCCAGCGAATAGAGATGCCGCGTGAGGCATTCCTTTCCGGCCTTTCCAAGTCGAGTCCACGGGTGAACGCCGCCGAACTCAATCAGCGGCTGAAGACGTCGTTCGAGAACAGCGACATCAGCCTGTCCGACATGAAGTTTGAGCCGATTGGGCGAGACGGGAACGCGGTCTATTTTTCCATGCGCATGAACATGAACATTGGGGAAACCAGCCGACCGATTTCGGGGATCAGCGGGATCACGCTCCTGAACTCTCTCCCCCTGTCGGTCAACGTTTATGAAGGAACCGGATCACTGCAGAGCCGTGGCCGGTTGCAAGCTGTCCAGCAGGAACTGCTGAACAGCCTCCTCACCGAGAACTGACGATGAAAACAGCAAGAACAACATTCTTTGCCCTGTGCTTCTGCCTTCTGGCTGCGGTCGCCCTGCCGGTCGTCGCGCAGACGGCGGGGTACACCAAGCTCAACGTCAAGGGTCGAGTTCAGCTCGAAATTCCAAGCAACTGGGCAATCAGCGATGCGGAGCAACGGAAGCGCGTCAAAGAGCTTGGAGAAAAGCTCGTCGGGATTCCAACTCAGCACACTGCCTCGCTTGCCGCGCAGTCCTACCCAGCACCGTCACGAACGATGGTCAGGGTGTCGTTCATTCCTATGGAGCCGCCGCTCACCCAAACGGATGTCCGGAAGGAGGTTCAGGCCAACAAGCAGCAGGTGCTCCAAGACTTGGCGGATGTCTGGCGAGAAGAGTCGCCGACGATGTGGGCGGGCTTGGCCAAGAACGGCGTGAAGGAAGTTGGGCGTCCGCGTTTTGCTGTCGAACCCATTGGCGGTCAGACCGCTTTGATCATCAGCTACGGACGCACCTCCACGGCCAATCCAGCGGAGACCATGAGGGTGACTCAATACCATGTGCCGATGGGCGCGGAAAAAGCGCTGATCACGCTCTCGTACATCGAGGGCGATCCGCAAGCGACAGCAGCGCACAACCGATTGAAAAGCAGCATCGTTATCCGATAACAAGAAAAGGAACAGCCAGTGGCCTATGAAGATCCCAACGCCCCGTCGCCAGAATCCGGCGACGTCGCCTCCAAGCCAGCCGCGCCGGTCGATCAAAGCAAGAAATTTCTTGGCGGAGAGCATCACCCGTGGAGGCGATTGTTCGCGCGCACGGTCGACATCTGCACGGCAGGTCTCGTACTGTTCATGCTATTGATATTTGCCTTCAGCGCGACGATGCCCGAACAGGCTGCGGGTTTCGCAAAGGCCGTTGAGAACCCCATCATCGCCAGTGTCGTGCTGTATCTGATTTGGCTGCCTGCCGAGGCATTGCTGCTCTCGTTGTTCGGAACCACCCCGGCGAAGTGGCTGTTCGGCATGCAGGTTGCCCATCCGGGCGGCAATCTGCTGTCCTTCGCAGCGGCGCTGAACCGCTCATTTTTGGTCTTTGTTCAGGGCGTGGGGTTCGGCATTCCATTCGTCGCGCTGTTCACGCAACTGTTCGCGTATCGGCGGCTCACGAAAACCGGCACGACGCTGTGGGACACATCCACCACCGCCGTGGTGCTCCACAAGAAGTGGGGAGTGTTTCGCGCCCTTGCGTGTACCGCCGCCGTCTTCGCCGTGCTGATCCTGATGAGCGCGCTGAATTCGGCGGGCAAGTGATAACCAACAACGGAGGAAACCTATGGCATACGAAGACCCCAACGCGCCGTCACAGCCGCAGACGCCCGCGACTACCGCGCCCGTAGCAGCACCAGCGGCCACGCCCGAAAAGAAGTCCGGCTCATGGGACTGGCTGTGGCCGTCCATTGTTGCGGTCATCATCGTCAAGCTGTTCGGCCTCGTCGGCGGGCTGGTCACCCTTGGCTGCTACTACTGGCTCAAGCCTAAGTTAGGAACGTGGGGCGCAGTTGCTGCCTCCAGTGTCATTGGTGTGGTGGTAGCCATCGGCTTGTTGGCGATGATTCGATGAGAGCCCGGATGTGGATCAAGCAAGAGCTTGTGATCTCGATCAGTGAATGATTGTTTGTAATTAATGGTGAAAGCCCGTCGTGGGAATCGACCGCTCTGTCAATCCAACCATGTTCACAGAAGCCCGTAAAGGCGTGCGATGCGGACGGCTGAACGACGGTCAGGCGCACCCAGTTTGGAGTTAAGCCGCTGAAACCGGCTGTCGATGGTTTTGGCCTCAAGATTCATGGCCGCACCGATCACCTTGCTGCTGTGTCCTGCAGCCTCACATCGCAAGAGGTGCAGTTCGGATTCTGTAAGGCTCGCACCCCGGAGCAGTTCCTCTCGCATGGATTTTGCAATCGAGTGATGTAGCTCCATGGCGAGCGCGCGCGCCAGCACCCTGACCCTGGGGTAGCTTTCGCCCTCGAACCTTTCGGGGTCAGCTGATCCCAGGCACAGGACGCCGACCCTTGAGAGGCCAACCGAGCTGGGGGCGGGTGCGATCAAAGCAGATGCGAAGCCATGCTCTGCAGCTGCGCGGATGAAGGCGTTTTCTTCGGGGGATGTGCAGGGGAGGTAGCTGGCACGGGTGGGTTCCGCGTCGCACGATGCATAGCGCAACCATGGATCATGTTCGAACCATCGTTGAGCAGCGTACTCCGCGGGCCATGCTGGATCACATGCCCAAAACGATCGAAATGAGGTTCGGGTTGCATCATCTCGAAGGCAACTCAGGAAGTAGTCGCCCCTGAAGAACCGCTGCAACCCGCATGAATGCTGGTGTTCTGGGGTGATCACGGATGGTCGAAACTCCCGGTTTGAATTCCAATAGGTGTCAGTTTCTGGGAGATTTCCGATGTTTGCTGGTAATCCCCCCGAAAATCCAAAGACGGCAGAAGTAGAATTTTCCAAGAAGGAAGTTCTGGGCTACACGCCCATGACGCATTCGCGTGCCATCAGGGAAATGACCAGTGCAGGGCTCGCACGAGTGCACACGGAAGGCCGCTCCCGCTGGCTGGCCATGGAGGGGACACCGCAAGCAATCTGGGAGCGCGCGCAGTCGGTCCTGCGAACGCCGGTCCGAAGCACCGTCTGGGTTGCTGAGCACGCCCCTTTGCCCAACTACCCACGCCGTTTGACTGGCATAAGCGCCCTCGCGTATCACACGATGATCGCCGAACCTCAGTGGCCGGTGTATGCGATCACAGAAGCCGGTTGGAAGGCTGCGACCGTAGACGGTGTGCGTGAATTGTCCGAGCCCGCAGAGGGAGCGCAGGAGTGGCAGGTTTGGAACTACACGCCCGAGTTGGTGCCGGGCGAGCCCGCGGTAGATGCGCTCTCCCTGTCTCTCAGCCTACAAGGCAGCGCCGATAACCGGATTCAAATCGCGTTGGGCGAGTTGCAGGGGACGTTTCCATGGTGAAGGGCCGAGCAATGTGTTTGGCGCTTCAGCCAGCAGATACCCAAGGATTAGCGTCAGAACGCGGCACTCAAAAATCAAAGCCCGCTGCTGCGGGCCTTGACCGACCACCCTGGCTTGCGCCGGTGACCTCGTGGGCTAAGCCCGAAGTCACTTTATCAGATCAAAATGGGCGTGCGGAAAGGCCCCAACGCCGATTTGGGAGGCGGTTACTGCGGGAGTTGCGCATCATATGGGTAGGGTGCTTTTGACGCGCTGTGAGCAGCATGCTGCCCCATCATCGAAGCCCAGCGCCACGCAACAGATCGCCCCGCCGGCAGTTTCCGAATCGCCGCCATGCTGTTCACAACCAACTCCAGTGTTTCAGGCACTGTTGTGGAATACTGAATCAGGCGAACTAACGGCGATATTTCGTTGGACGGTTTCAAGCGCCCAGCATGCAGGTTCCACAAGGCGCTCGAAACCAATGCAAAGCGTGCGCGGATCATGTCTGGCTCCCAGGCTGACTTGAGACCGTGGACTTTTAGGATGCCCGCGCTCTGCGCTGAATCAGACCCTACAACCCACTCCATCGCCAACCGCCGACTCAGCACCAGGAGGATGTTGTCAATATGGTCGAGGCGCTGGGCATTGAAGCGCATCGCCGCTACCGTGCGCCGCTCTGCAGCGGTGAGCCCCGATCCCGAATGGTCGAATCCATAGGGCCTGCCATTCAGCGCCTGCAGAGGCGGGGCGGGCTCGGCGTCGGTGGCCGGCATGCTCCGAAGTATCTGGATGGCGGACCGCAGCCCCGGCAGGCTGAACCATTCGGTGCTGCCATCCCATGGCGCATCTGGGCCAGCGTCCTGGGTGTCGCACCAGTTCAGTCGCTGCAGGCGGAAACCGGCCAAGGCCTTGTGCAGTGCAGATTCCACTTGCCGCGCCCGATCGGCGTTGGGCAGTTCAACGCGCAGCGATCGGCTTTCGTCAATATCCATGGCCTCGGGCAGCAGTTGAATGCGCTTGCTCGGCTGATAGCTGTGGCCAATCTTGAAACGGTTCTCTCGGGCATGAACCAGCAGGTAGACATAGCTGATGCGCGGTGGGCAGGGCTTGGTGGGCCTGCGCGGCAGCCAAAGGCTTTGGGCGCGGTGCTCCCGAAACAGAGAGGCTGTTTTGTGAGGCCGGGCGCGTCGCACTGGGATGGAATGGGTTGTCATGGGGTGCCTTTGATGTAGGTTTGAACGGTAGCTTTGGCGGCGCGGCATGGCGGGTTGCTGGCCGACATAGAGAAAGAGCAGGGCCTCCAGTTGAAATGGGTCAACCTGAGGCCCGCCATGTCACGACAAGTCAACGTCGCCAGAAACGGGTATCGGAGTGGGCGACAGGTACATCAGCCCGTCCAGGTTGATCGTCACGTTCTCGTACTGAAAAGTCACCATCAGTTGATGGCTCAGCAGCGTGGTGTGGATCTTGTTGATCAACTCCTCGCCCAGTTGGGCTTGGGCATCGAAAGCCAGGCGCAACTGAAGTACCCCATACGTCGCGTAGCGCTTCACGTCTTCGGGTGGCGCCGGTGGCGGCACGGCGAGAGAGGCGACGACCGGCGGGGTCGTGTCGGCGCCCGGCGCACTGTCCTCCGCAGGCTTGTCTTCAGGAGTCGTGCCAGCGTTAGGGGCGCGGAAAAGAAGGCGAATGGAATTCATAAAAAAACCTCAATACGTAAGTGAGTAAAAAAACCGCTGAACAAAATCAAGGCAAAGCCTTCCCCGCACCGCCAGCCCAAAGGTTTTGGCGGTGAACGTCGCAGCAAAGAAGCAAGGCTTCGCAGCGTGGGAGAGGGCTCAGGCAGAACCGGTGGGCGGCCCCGTCCCCTGGGGCCGAACCCAAAGGCTGCGCGGATGGGGTGCAGCGGTAGCGTCCATCACACCCCCCTTCAAAAAATCAGCGCCGGGCCCAGCCAGGCCTGCTCTGTGCGCAGGTTGGCCAGACGCACGGCGGTGAATACCCGGCTGACCTGCTGGCGATCGGTGTGCTCCTGGATCCGTTGGCCCAGGACTTCCGTCATCAGGCTGCCCAGGCCAGGCGCCGAACTGCGCAGGGCGCGCAGTGGGTCAGCCAGCAACTGCAGGCGTTCTTCGCGTGCCAACGCCAACGCGCTGGCGAGTGGGGGCAAGTTCAGGCCGCCCTTGTACGTGCGGTACAGGTGGTATGCGCCCAGCCCGTAGAAGAATGCACCCACACCAGCGACTGGCCGCTCATGGGGCAACAGCGCCCTGTAGCGTTGCGCCACTTCCGCCGCGCGTACGCTGGTCTCCGTGGCTGTCACCGTCAGCCGCCGACGGCCTTCGCGCGGGTGGATGTAGCGCACATTCCGCTCGCCAGACAGGGCCTGCAAGACGGCGGAGTCCTCCAGGGCGGCTTCGAGGAAGGACTCCAGTTGTTGGCAAGCGAATGGCCGCAGGGCGGTCATCAGCTTGGCGCGCTGTGTGGCCGGCGAAGGCGCCAATGACAGCGCCAACGACAGTGCGGCAGCGGGTAGGGGTGCCGTATCGGACTGACCGGCCCTATCAAAGGGCGCAAAGGGCAAAGTCATGGCGCGTGTGGCGCCAGAGGGAGAAACAGAACGGTTCATCAAAGCTCCTACAAGACAGATTCGAGGGCAGGGCGGGCAAAGCCGCCCCGATGGGTTCATTCAGCGCACGGAGTGCGTCGACTCACAAATCACAGGCAAAGCCCTCCCCGCACCGCTGCAGCACAAGGCTTTGGCGGGGGGTAATGGAGAAGGGGAGAAGGCGGGCGGTTTAGGGGTGGGCGCTCATGCGCCATGGCGTTGGCGCGCGGGCCCACCCCAACACCGGCGGCGGCTGGGCCTCGGCAGGCGGTGCGACGGGCTCGGGGCCGTCTTTGGGCTCCGTGCCGTGCGCCTGGGGGGGCAGCCGGATCACTGTGGCGGGGAGCGTGTCCGCAAAGGTCTGGGTCAGTAACCGGTCAAAGGCCGACCCATCCTGGCGGGTCAGGTTGGGTACAAAGCGGCTGTAAACCCGAAACAGCATCTCGGTGCTGGTGTGCCCCAACTGGCGGGCAATCCACTCGGGGGATTCGCCGGACGCCAGCCAAAGCGTGGCCGCGGTGTGCCGCATCTGGTACGCCTTGCGGTGCGTCAAACCCAGGTGGCGCAGCAAAGGTGCCCAAACCCGGTTGATGAAGTTCTTGTTGTCCAGGGGGTTGCCGCTTTGGTTGGCAAACACGTAGCCATGGGCCTTGCCGGTGCGCTCGAACTGGGCGCGCAGGGCTTCATAGACCATCTGCGTCATGTGGATGTCGCGCTGGCTGCCATCGGTTTTGAGGTCATCCTCTTCGCCGAGGACGATGGACTCGCGCACCAGGATCAGCCGGTGCTCAAAATCGATGTACTTCCATTTCAAGCCGTGGACCTCCCCCGTGCGCATGCCGGTGAAGAACCGCACCGTGAAGTACGGCTTGTAGTCTGGGCGCACGCGCTCCAGGATGGCGTGCACCTCTTGCAGGCTGAAGGGCATCACGTCACTGCGCTTGATCTTCAAGGGCTTGATGTTGCGGAAGGAGGTGTTGAACTCAAACCGGTCGGCTGCCTCATTCAGAATCTGGCGCAGCGGCTTCATCACCGCATTGACCCGCCGGTTGGACAAGGTGGCGTCGGCCTTGCGACCTTGCATCTTGGCCAGATCGGCCCGGAAGCCCAGCACATCGGCCTTGGTGATCTCGCCCAAGGTCTTGGCACCGAAATGGGGGATCAAATACTTGTCCAGCGCGCCGCGCTGGGTGATGCAATAGCTGCGGCGCCATTGCACCGCGTTCTCGGTGAACCACTGGTTGGCAAACTCAGTAAACAAAGGCGTATGGGCCGGGCGTGACGCAAAACCACCCATTGATGCCATTGCGGGCTGCACGTCGGGTTCGGCGGATTCGTCGGATGGGGCCAGGGGTTTGCCGAAGGTCTTGGCGTAGTCGAAGTTGCCGATGGCGATTTCGGTTTCGATGCGGTCCAGGGCTTTTTGCAGGCGTTTGCGGTTGGTTGGCGTATCTGGGAGCACGGTGTACTCACGCAGCCTTTGGCCCGCATACCGGAAGTCCATGAACAGCGTGCCCTTGCTCGCCAAGGTTCGGATGCTACCCATGGAGCACGCCCCCGTTGGCCAGGGGAATTGACATGCTGCCGCCGGCGGAAACCTGCGCCATGTCCACTTCGATGTGCTCCCAGATATAGAGCGTCTTGCGGCCACCGAAGGGCCGGATGTAATGCCGCCCTTCCAGCAGAACGCTGTCCTTCATGCGTTCACGGATGGTCCGTGCGTCGTATTTGATGCGGGTCGACAGCTCCGCCGTCGTCAGGTAAGTGCATTCAGCCACTTCTCACTCCTTCAAGTTAATGGGACAATCAGAATGGAAAAAGAGCGTTCAAACCACTTTTTTATCATCCTGAATGACATTATGGAGTGCTAAATGTCATTGTCAAGGGCTTTATGTCATCCTGAGTGAAATATTTTCGTGGAGCGTGTCGTGATCAAGTGCCACTTGTCGAAACTGATGGGGGAGCGAAAGCTCAAGATCAGTGATGTGGCGCGGGATACCGGCCTGCATCGGAACACGATCACGCTGCTGTATCAGGAGACGGCAACGCGCGTCGACATTGAAGCGATCAACCTGCTCTGCCGCTACTTCGAAGTACCAGTGGGTGAACTTTTCGAATGGCGTGAGGGCGACGATTTGAGTGCGTGAATGTCCACCAATACCCAAAATCCCAATTTTTATCAGGTTGTGATTTTTTCTGTACCTTAATGTTTGCGCGGCATTGCGACTTGATCACTTGGCCAGGGCCCCATGGAAGTGTTCGTTCCAGGCAAGCATTAAATTGTTATTTCCACTCCGTTCTATTTAGCAACCCTTTGCAATCAAGGCCCGAAGTCATGTCTCGGCGAGGGTTTGCAGGCGATTGGATTGCATCTCCGTTTAGGTGGAAGCGCGCGACTCAACGTGCGGGCAACGGCTATTGAGTTCAGTCTGACGCAGCTGACGCGTTCCCGCGTTACTCTCTCCATGCACGCGTGCGTGATGCGCGCCTCATGTAGGGTTTCGACAAGATGTGTCAGATGCGGCAGTGACCGGGCGTGCAGTCGATTCGATACACCCACTCGCGCGCGGCATTTCAGGTTGGCACCACGTTCAGGTCGAGCTTCTTGCTCAGCATCCCGGCAATCGTCCCGCGCAAGGTGTGTGGTTGCCAGCCGGTGGCCAGCATCAGCTGCAGTTTGTTCGCGCCCTGTGGACGGCGCAGCGCCACCATGAGCGCGGCGAGTTTGGTGTCAGGCCGCACTGACCTGCCCTCCAGAATTTGGAGGTCGTCGGAGATGTCCGCAGTTTGGACATCATCCGGTGGTACGGGCAGCTGCTGGGCGATGGCCGCGTAGCCGGTGTTGGTCAGCGTCTGGTTGTCGTCGGCAAGCTAAATCCAGCCACGCTGCAGCAGCAGGGGCAGCACCTTGACCCGCGCGCAGCAGCGCAGTTTTTCGGGCGGGATCACGCGCCCATTGGCACGGCGGGCGGCAGTGCGCAGTTGGGGGCTTTGGGCTGTAGAAAGCTTGGCGAGGGTGTCCACGACTGCCTACCTTATTTGACCTGAACGTCGAAGATCGCCAGCAGGACATTCAGCGCCTGATCCGCCCGTCCGAGGTCACCGACGTGGCCCGAGTGGATGGCTTTAGGGTTGTGGACAAAGTGGTGGTCGGAAAGTTGCCGTAGGGCCATCGATCTTGTCGAGGATCATCGGTAGGCGTTGAAGGTAGGTGTCGATGGTGGTCGGCATGGTGTTTGTCGCAGGGCTCCTTGGTTGGTGGTTGACGTCACCATTCACGCGCTGAACGCTCAAGAAGCCACGCTTTTGTCCTTCAAAAACTGGCTGCAGTGGTGCCACATTGATAAGATGCGACGGTGATGCCATGCCGATTAGGACATCCGATATGAAGCGCTGCATTGTCGGTATTCGTCGCCCTGATGAATCGCAGGAGCCAGTTGCTCAAAGAGGTGCTGACGGTCTGGATCCCGTCGATGGCCACCATGGCTGCGGTGCTGTCGGAGGTCATCATCCGTGACAAGCGGCCCAAGTCGTTCACCGAGTTGGCGGAGCTCACCGGGCGGCAGGTACCGAATTTGTCGCGCACGTTGCGGATGATGGAAAGCTATGGCTTGGTGGCACTGGACAAGAACGTACGCGAAATCGAGCCGATGGCGCTGGCGACCAGTTTCAAAATCCTGATTCACTGAGGGGTGAAGATGAAAGGGGAGGCAATGCGAGATGGCGTGATCACCGAAGCAGACACCTGCCGCGAATTCGTCACGCCCCGATTGGTCGAGGCTGGCTGGGGCACTGCTCCACACGCCATTGGCGAGCAGCGCACTTTTACCAACGGTCGCATCATCGTGGCCGGGGGCAAGGTGCGGCGCGGCAAACAGAAGCGGGCCGACTACGTGCTGTACCACCGGCGTGACTATCCCCTGGCTGTGGTGGAGGCCAAGGAGATTAGTCTCCCTGCTGAAACCGGTGTGCAGCAGGCTCGCGAGTACGCTGAGATTCTCGGTCTCAAGTTCGCGTACGCGACCAATGGCCACCGCATCATCGAGATCGACTACACCACCGGCACCGAGCGCGAGGTGGATCGCTATGCCACGCCTGATGAACTGTTTACCCGCCTTTCAGCCGCCACCCATCTGCCCCAAGACGCCGCTGCGCATGTGCTGGAGCCGTTCAACCTGATCTCTGGCAAGGTGCCGCGCTATTACCAGCAGATCGCCATCAATCGGGTGATCGAAGCGATCTTGCTCGGGCAGAAACGCATCCTGGCCACCCTGGCCACTGGCACCGGCAAGACCTGCGTCGCTTTCCAGATCTGCTGGAAGTTGTGGAACAGCCGCTGGAACCGGACCGGGGAGTACCGCCGCCCCAAGATCCTGTTTCTGGCTGATCGCAACATCCTGGTGGACGACCCGATGGCCAAGATGTTCGCGCCCTTTGGCGACGCTCGGCACAAGATCGCTGGCGGCGACACCAGCCAAAGCCGGGATATGTATTTCGGCATCTACCAGGCGCTGACCACCGCCAGCGTCGATGTGTTCCGGCAGTACCGTCCCGACTTTTTCGATCTCATCATCATCGATGAATGCCATCGGGGCTCCAGTCGTGACGAAAGTGCCTGGCGCGCGGTGCTCGACTATTTCGAGCCCGCAGTCCAGTTCGGCATGACGGCCACGCCGCTGCGCGAAGAGTCTCGCGACAGCTACGAATACTTCGGCAACCCGGTCTACACCTACAGCCTGCGCCAAGGCATCGAAGACGGTTTTCTGGCCCCGTACCGCGTGCACCGCGTCATCACCACGGTCGATGCCGCAGGCTGGCGGCCGAGCAAGGATGAGTTGGACCGTTATGGCCGCGAAGTGCCTGACGACGAGTACCAGACCAAGGATTTCGAGCGAGTCGTGGCCCTTCGTTCCCGAACAAGGGCGATGGCGAGGCATCTGACTGACCTGCTCAAAGGCACAGACCGCTTTGCCAAGACCCTGATTTTTTGCGTCGATCAGGAACACGCGGCCGAAATGCGGCAGGAGTTGCTCAATCTGAACAGCGACCTCGTCAAGCAGTACCCCGATTACGTTTGCCGTGTGACAGCCGATGAAGGAGCCATTGGCCTTACCCATCTGTCTCACTTTCAGGACGTGGACAAGCCCACGCCCGTCATCCTCACCACATCTCAATTGCTGACCACCGGTGTGGATGCCGAGATGGTCAAGAACGTGGTGCTGGCGCGCGTCGTGGGCTCCCGCTCCGAGTTCAAGCAGATCGTCGGTCGTGGCACGCGACTCAAGGTCGATTACGGCAAGGAATACTTCAACATCATCGATTTCACCGGCACGGCCACCAGCCACTTTGCCGATCCGGACTTCGATGGTGATCCGGCGCGTATTGAGGAAGTGATCATCGATGAAGCCGGGGAGCAGGTGGGCATCACTGATGTCGAGGTTGAAGCGCCGCAGGAAGATGTGCCGTTGGAGTACGAGCTTCCCGAAGAGCAGATCGGACCAGACACCGGCACCATCATCACCGAGCCACCTGTCGAACCGCGCAAGTTCTACATCGACGGCGGCGAAGTCGAAGTCATCGGCCATTTGGTCTATGACCTCGACACCGATGGAAAGAAGCTGCAGGTGGTGAAGTACACCGACTATTCCGGCCGCGCCGTGCGCACGCTTTATCCCACGCGCGAGGCACTGCAATCGGCCTGGGCCAACCCCGACACCCGCACTGAAGTGCTGCGCGAGCTGACCGAGCGCGGCATCAGCTTCGCGGAGTTGGCCAGCAGCAGTGAGCAGCCTGACGCAGACCCGTTCGACCTGCTGTGCCATCTGGCCTGGAATGCCCCACTGCTGACCCGCCGCCAGCGTGCCGAGGCCGCCAAGCGGCAGACACAAGACCTGTTCGCCCAGCACGGTGACACTGCCCGCGAAATCCTCACGCTGCTGCTCGATCGTTACATCGAGCGCGGCATCCTGCAATTCAATGCGCTGTCTGAGCTGATGAAGGTCCAGCCCTTCGACCGATATGGCAGTCCTTCCGAGATCGCCACCCGTCACTTCGGCGGTGTGCGCGGCATGAAGGACGCTGTCTCCCGGCTGCAGACCGCCTTATACCAATAACGAGAACCGCATCCAATGGCCAAATCTGCCACGAAGGCAATAGCGTCGGGTGAGAAAAAGACCCGCGCGCCACGCAAAGCCAAGGCACCGCTCACCACCCGTGAAAACCTGTCGGCCCTGATCGGCAGCGCCCGTAAGATCCTGCGCAAGGACAAGGGCCTAAATGGCGATGTGGATCGTCTGCCCTTGCTCACCTGGGTGATGTTCCTCAAGTTCCTCGACGACCTTGAAGCGGTCCATGAGGAAGAAGCCGAACTCGACGGTAAGCGTTACCAGCCCATCATCGAATCGCCTTACCGCTGGCGCGACTGGGCCGCCCGTGATGACGGCATCACCGGCGATGAGCTGCTGGCGTTCATCAGTCAGGAAGCGGCTATCCGTGTTGATGGGACGATCGGCAAGGGGCTGTTTGCCTACTTGCGAGGCCTGGCTGGAGACGGAGAAAAAGGCAGCCAGCGCGAAGTCATTGCCAACGTGTTCAAGGGTGTGCAGAACCGCATGGTCAGCGGGTACCTGCTGCGCGACATCATCAACAAGATCAACGGCATTCACTTCAGCGCCAGCGAGGAAATCCACACCCTCTCGCACCTGTACGAGTCGATGCTGCGCGAAATGCGCGATGCCGCAGGCGATTCCGGCGAGTTCTACACGCCGCGCCCGGTCGTGCGCTTCATGGTGCAAGTCACCGACCCACGCCTGGGTGAGACGGTGCTTGACCCTGCCTGCGGCACCGGCGGTTTTCTGGTCGAGGCCTATGACCACATCGCGCCGCAGGTCAGCACGCCCGACCAACGCCGGGTACTGCAGCAGAACACCCTGTTAGGTCAGGAGGCCAAGCCGCTGCCCTACATGCTGGTGCAGATGAATCTACTGCTGCACGGCCTGGAGGCCCCGCAGATCGCCTATGGCAACACGCTCGAGCGCCGGATCAATGAGATCGGCCACAGCGAGCGGGTGGACGTCATTCTCACCAACCCGCCCTTCGGCGGCGAGGAAGAGGCCGGCATCAAGGCCAACTTCCCGCCCAATATGCAAACGGCGGAAACCACGCTGCTGTTCCTGCAATACATCATGCGCAAGCTGCGCGTCGCCGGGGCGCCGGTGCCGGGCGGCAAACCCGCCAGCCGGGGTGGTCGTGCTGCCGTGGTCGTCCCCAATGGCACCCTGTTTGGCGATGGCATCAGCGCCGTCATCAAGGAGAAAATGCTCAAGGAATTCCGCCTGCACACCATCGTGCGCCTGCCGCAAGG
>ERZ724517.1014-NODE-1014-length-16087-cov-4.669162_pt1 | contig 16087 bp, 17 predicted proteins | sample MGYA00376050_ERZ724517 | MGnify/ENA primary metagenome ERZ724517 (study PRJEB28724, sample SAMN07190886) | activated sludge metagenome | isolation source: activated sludge of sewage treatment plant in Hong Hong | place: USA: Christiansburg, Virginia | collected... | reverse complement strand
AAACATGCTCGATATCTTCACGCGTAAACTGCGCGATAGACAGAATATGTGATCCTGGAAAATGCATCAGTTAACCTCCGGTTCCCATGCCCTCAGGGCAGACAGTATTGCCAGCTTTTCAGGAGAGCCTGCATTGGCCTGTTCCAATTCAGCAATTCTAGCGAGATATGACTCGCGTGTAAGCCAATCTTCGCTGATCTTGTTGTGCAGACGAAAATGGCGAAACTCCTGCCACTGCGCGCGCTCCTCTGCAGACAGCGAAGCAGGGAAATTACGCGCACGGTAACGAAACAACAACTCCCTCAGCCGCTGGTCTGAAAAGACAAAATTGCGGGTCGCCAGCTCTTGCACTGTGGCGCGCCTGACCGCTTGCTGCTCACGCTTGTCCTGCTCATTAAAGAACCCGTCATAGATAAGAAACTCGGCATCACGCACCGTCGCTTCATAAGGCTGTGAAAAAACATCCGACAATTTCTGGCAAACGTGTTGTAACTGTGGAAGTAATATCTGCCAATGCTGCTCACAGCGCGCACGATCCAGCCCAATCCTTGCCTCTACCTGCTCATTCAGCAAACTCATCGGCGCCACCATGGGCGACTTGTTCAGATGAACCGTTTTCAGCGCAAGCCGTTCAATCCCTTCTTCCATATTTTTGGTAGCCGTAAACATACGCCTACGAATTTCATCTGCAGGAAGTTCAATCAATGCCGAGGGGTGTTGCATGAGATCAAATACAACCACACCATTGTTATTGCCCGGCTGTTGCATCAATGGCATCACCAGCGACGTGAACAAAGACTTGCCGCCCAGCTTGCCTGATGTGTGCAACACAGGCCGATGACTTTTCAAATCCAGCTGCTCCGCTGCAAATTTCTTACTGCGCAGCCGGAATGCAAAATCGTATAAACGTGGCTGGGATTTTTTTAGTAAGCGCGCCATCGCAATGGTTGCGCGCACATCCACCAGTGCATCGTGCGCACCAACGTGCTCGATATTATTGGCAGCAGTGAGGCGCTCCAGCTTCATCGTGGGAGCACCCTGTTCATCAAAAGGCCACACAATGCCTTCTGGCTTCAAAGCGCGCGCCATGCGCAATACATCAAGTAAATCCCAGCGCGAATTACCGTTTTTCCATTCCCGCTCATAGGGATCGTAAAAATTGCGGTACAGGAGCTGTCTGGTGAACTCATCATCAAATCGGATATTGTTAAAGCCGACCCCGCACGTACCTGGCCTTCCCAATTCACGCAATAACACTTTGGCAAACTGCTGATCGGACAGACCATGCTGACTGCAATGCTGCGGCGTGATACCCGTAATCAAACAGGCCACTGGATCCGGCCAGGTATCTTGCGGCGGCTGGGAATACACCATCAATGGCTCACCAACTTCATTGAGGTCTTCGTCCGTACGAATACCCGCAAACTGGGCTATCCCTGTCCAGCGCGGGTTTTGCCCGAATGTTTCATAATCGTGCCAGTAGAGCGTCGTGCTCATCAAACTGTCTCCATTCAAATGATCGGCAGTCTACAACAGCAGCAAACAACTGCAGTAAACAACAGGCACAAAAAAGCCCGGCATGCCGGGCTTCTTCGGTACGGCGTATCAACTTACTCTGGCAGACCAGTTACAACCGCTTCAATGCGACGGTTTTCCTGACGGCCTTCAGCAGTATCATTTTCAGCTACTGGCTCAAGTTCACCACGGCCAGACGTTTCGATCGCTTCAGGGTTTACACCTTCTTCAACCATTACGTTCTTGACGGCTTCAGCGCGACGCTCAGACAACGCCTGATTGTATTCTTCAGAAGCTGTGCTGTCGGTGTGACCCACGATAGTAGCAGTGCTACCAGGGTTCTGTTTCATTGACTCAGCAACAGACACGATTTCTACACGGTCATCAGCGCGAACGATGCTCTTGTCAGTGCTGAAATGTGCATGCAGGGTTTTGGTCATGACCACTGCAGGCGCCACTTTCTCTGGCTCGTCGGCTACATCAGCTTCCTGATGTGTACCAAAATGGTAGTTCAGCGCCAAGGTAGCAGTTGCATCAAGATCTTCATCAAAATGCTGCCATACAAGGCTCTGTACAGAAGCGCGTACTTCTACCTGGTCAGTGATGTAGTGAGACAGGGCAACACCTACACTGGCTGCAATGCCATTGTCAGCATTGTGACCTTCCATGTTTACGTTGCTCAAACCTACCAGACCCAGAATCTGGGTGGTATCGCCCCACAGGCGGTATGCACCAGTCAAAGAAGTGATATCGGCTTCGTTCTGGCTGATGGTGTCGTAGTAAGACAATTCAGCGGAAATGTCCTTGTTGAAGTGATAACCCACCTGACCACCGATAGTGTTGCCGCTGTTGTCACCGTAGATATAGCCAACACCTGCGCCTGCGTAAGCATGTGCATCGGCCTGTGCGGCTGCACTCACGCCCATGGCAAGAGCGGATACAGCGATAGTAGCCATCAGTCTGTTTTTCATGTTGTGTTTCTCCTATGAAACCTTTGGTCAGTAGAGCGATTGATAAAGGATGCTGCAAAAAGGCAAATGTGAAAAATTCATCAAATGCCGTAAAACCGGTGCAGACTATTACAAACAGATTAAAATATCTACCCGCCTGCACACATATCGTGCCTGTTTGGCTCTTGTCGGCAATTTAAATGGCTACAATGGGGCTCGTATCTGTGCCAGAAGGCATGTTTACCCCCTATATATTGAGGAAAAGCCCCCTATGAGCCTTGGCAGCTGGAACCCGGAAGATGGCTCGGAAAGTCTGGTTTACCGGATTGAACCCGATGTACTGGCTCGCTGCCAGGCATTTGCCGCTGCAGGGAACTGGACAGCCCTCCCCGCATGGGAGAAAGCCTCCTTGCCCGGCAATGCGAGCCAGATGATGAAACTGGAGGCCTCACAGTGGCACCAGGCTATCGAGCATCTGGAGGAGAGCGCCCTTCTGGACCTGGTCCGCTTCTTCACCATTGCGGAACAAATGCTGCCCCACTGGCATGGCGGGGACAAATCCCCGGTGATATGGATTGCCCGCCTGTTGAAGAAACGGGGCACCCCGCTATCCCGCGACATGGTGCTGTGGATCAAGGGAAACAGTGACAACCGTTTCCTGCCCAACGGCCCGATCCTCTGATCGGCCCGATCACACACCCATGCAGTCACCGCATTTCCTGATCATTGGCACCCAGAAAGGCGGCACATCCAGCCTCTACAGCGCCTTGTGCCAACATCCCCAGGTATTGAAAGCCGACCGCAAGGAAGTGCATTTCTTTGACCAACACTACGGACGCGACCACGACTGGTACCTGAAACAGTTTCCCCATTGCCACGAAGGATTCATTACAGGGGAAGCCTCACCGTTCTACATGGCACACCCGCTGGCTGCACAGCGGATAGTCGAACACTGTCCAGAGACAAAACTGATCGTGCTATTGCGCAACCCTGCTGATCGCGCCATCTCCCACTACCATCAGGAATTTCGTCGCCACCACGATCGCTTGACCTTACAGGCCGCACTGGAAGTAGAAGAAGAACGCACGCGCGCAGACTGGGATGCACTGGCGGCAGGCCACTTACTGACTTTCAGCGCTGCACAACGCTTCAGTTACCGTCGGCGCGGCCATTATGCAGAGCAACTGACCCCTTTTATGCAACGCTTTCCTCGCACCAACATTGCCATTTACAGCAGCGAATATTTTTTCCAGCAACCTTTCAGCATGCTGCCAGAACTGTACAATTTTCTTGGCATTGATCCTGGATTCAGGCCCACCGACCTTTGGCCACGCAAACCTGGGCATTACGGGGAGGCTGACCAGGGAATACGCAACGAATTACTACAATACTACCAACCACTGAATGAAAAACTGTTCCGATTGATTGACCAGCGTTTTGACTGGTCCTGAAGCATCCAGACTGTAACGGAAATCCCAATGAAAAAACTCCAAGACAAGATCGCTATTATTACCGGTGCTGGTGGTGGCATCGGCGCTGCAACAGCACGACTGTTTGCGCAAGAAGGAGCGAAGCTGGTACTGACCGACATCAATGCCAGCGCCGTATCCGAGGTTGCAGCAGACATTGGCGCAGACAGCATAGCGCTACAGCACGATGTCACCAGTGAACCGGGCTGGCAGGCGATTATGGATGCCACTATCCGGCAATTTGGCCGGTTGGATGTGTTGGTCAACAATGCCGGCATTCTGCTCGTCGGCGATGTAGTACACACATCACTCGAAGACTGGAAACGCGTGCAGGCAGTGAACGGCGACGGCGTCTTTCTTGGCTGCAAACTGGCTATTCCATTAATGGAAAAAAGCGGCGGCGGTTCGATCATCAATATTTCATCCAATTCTGCCAACATGGCTATTTCCACTTTTTGCGCTTACAGCGCCAGCAAGGGCTTGGTGCGCTCACTTACCAAAAGCACCGCTGCCTACTGCCGCGAACGGGGTAAGAGTGTGCGCTGCAATTCTGTACACCCGAAAGGTGTTGCTACGCGCATGATCACCAGCATGTTTGATGGCATTGATGACGAAAAAATACGCGGCCAGCTAATGAGCAAACTGTGTGGCCCTGAAGATATCGCACCGATGCTGTTGTTTCTGGCATCGGATGACAGCAAACTCGCCAATGGCGCTGAATTCACTATTGATGAAGCAGAAGGCATACACTTCAAACCATGATTCTCAGTTAAATAACCCTTAGGAAGGAGACCACCATGAGCAGCGGATTGATTTTCCTGATTATCGTCGCCGTGATCGGCGTGTATACCATCAGTCTTTACAACAGGTTGGTCAGCCTGAAAAATCGCCACCAGAACGCCTTTGCACAGATTGATGTGCAACTGAAGCGCCGCTATGACCTGATTCCCAATCTTATTGAAACCGCCAAAGCCTATATGGCACACGAAAGCCAGACACTGGAAGCGGTGATCGCGGCACGCAATGCGGCACAAACACAATTACAGAAAGCCGCTGCCAACCCATCCAGCGCAGATGCCATTGAAGGACTGGCGCGCGCCGAAAACCAGCTCGGCGGTGCACTCGGCAAACTGAATGTCACGATGGAAGCCTATCCTGACCTGAAGGCGAACCAGAACATGATGCAATTGTCGGAAGAACTGACCAGCACCGAGAATAAGGTTTCCTTTGCCCGGCAAGCACTCAACGATGCGGCTACCGAATACAACACCGCGCGGCAATCTTTTCCTGCCAATATCCTGTCCGGTTTTTTTGGTCATTCAAAAGATGTCACGCTGCTGGAATTTGAAGACCACAAGGAAATACAGGCAGCGCCGAAAGTCAGTTTCTGAGCACGCGACTTTCACTGACAAGCCCGTTAGCTGATGAATTTTTTTCAGTCACAGGATAATGCACGCCGCCGGACCAGTTGGCTGGTCTTGTTGTTTGGCATAGCTGTACTGTGCCTGATTGGCCTGACGCAACTGCTGGTGATGGTGGCTTTGCATTATGGCAGCAATACAGCGCTGACTTTGCGCGGCGATATATGGTCCGCATTTTCATGGGATACGCTGGCCTATATCGCTATGGGTATCACCCTTGTTGTAACACTCGCTTCTTTGTACAAAATGCAGCAATTACGCGCAGGCGGCGCTGCTGTGGCGGAATTGCTTGGCGGTCAGTTACTCGACCGGGCCAGCATACAAACGGATGAGCGCAAGATTCTCAACGTGGTGGAAGAGATGGCAATTGCTTCCGGGGTGCCTGTTCCTCCTGTGTATTTACTGGAAGATGCTTCTATCAATGCTTTTGCGGCAGGACACAACAGCCATGATGTTGCAATAGGCATCACACGCGGCGCTATTGCATTGTTAAACCGCGATGAATTGCAGGGGGTCATCGCGCATGAGTTCAGCCATATTTTCAACGGCGACATGAAAATCAACCTGCAGTTGATTGGCTGGCTACACGGCATTCTGTTTATTGGTTTGATGGGGCGTTTGCTACTGGATAGCCAGAACCACAGAAGCAGCCGTAACAGCCGCAGTGCCGGGCCGTTAATATTTCTCGGCATTGGGCTGGTCATCATAGGTTATTGCGGCACGTTTTTTGGCAAGCTGATCAAGGCGGGCATAAGTCGCCAGCGTGAATTTCTGGCCGACGCATCTGCCGTGCAATTTACGCGCAATCCCGATGGCATTGCAGGCGCACTGAAAAAAATAGGCGGCAACCCACTGGGATCAGGCATAACACACCCCAACGCTGCACAAATCAGCCACCTTTTTTTTGGTGAAGGACTCCATAGCCACTTTTCATGGTTCAACACCCATCCACCACTGGAGGAACGCATCCAGGCAATAGATCCGCACTGGGATGGCGACTTCCCGGCCATTGACACTTCAAGTGTCAATGTGCAAAAAATCCAGATTGATCCGGCGCACGTCAATATTGTCAACGGCGAAATCCAGTACATCGCACCATCGCGCCATAGTATTAACGCGGGTATTGCCGCAACCACTATTGCAGCGACAGGCGTGGCAGCTGCGCTGGATGCCATCGGTTCACCCACCAGTGAACATATTGTGCAGGCTCGCAAAACGATTGACAGCATCCCTGATAACCTGCAGAAACTGGCGCGGGAAAGCTGGGGAGCCAGTGCGATCGTGCACAGCCTGCTTGCAGCACAACAGGCCGGTGATCTTGCAAGGCATCTCGCCCTGATTCAGCAATCAACAACCGGCAGCACTCACTCATTGTGCGAGAAAATCATCCCCGACATACAACAACTGCCAGTAACACTGAGACTCCCGCTGATTGACTTGTGTATGCCCGGCCTGAAGCAACTGAGCACAGTCCAGCGCCACCAGTTTTTTCAGTCAGTCATAGCACAAATCCAGATCGATAAAAAAATCTCATTATTTGAATGGGCACTGTATCGCCTGCTACGGCAGCATCTGGGTGATAAAAAACAAATCGGCAATGCACTGTCATTGGCTGCTGCAGAAAAAAGCTGTGTCACTGTACTGTCCGCCCTGGCATTGGCTACACAAAGCGATACAACTGAAGCAAAGCAACACTTTGAAGCAGGCTGGACAATTCTCGGCTTGCCGCCCGCTGCATTTGATACAAGCGTACTGGATAACATGACAGCACTGGATCAGGCCGTGCGCGGATTACATCGCGTACAGGCACTATCAAAGCCCCGTCTTCTGAAAGCCTGTTGCGCTACCATTGAAACAGACGGGCATTACACAGCAGAATCCGTGGAGTTATTGCGTGCCATTGCTGACACAATTGACACGCCCATCCCTCCCGTAATTACCCCCATGAAGAATGCTGTATGAAGCAGCGTTTTATCCAGCATCTTGCTGACCAACCCCTGTGCATTGCTGAAAGAAACCTGCGCGATATTCTTGACGATGAAGTTCTGGTTGAAGTGGCGGCTTTTGGCATTAACCGCCCTGATTTGTTGCAAAGTGCCGGCCTTTATCCAGCTCCACCAGGCGATTCACCCGTTCTCGGTCTGGAAATCGCCGGCACCATCATCCGGTGCGGCAAAAACGTGCAGGGATGGTACGAGGGCGATCGCGTTTGTGCATTAACAAATGGTGGGGGATACAGCGACTTCTGCTTTGCACCCGCCGCACAATGTTTGCCGTGGCCACAACATTACAATGCAGCTGAAGCCGCCTGCCTGCCCGAGACGCTGTTTACCGTCTGGCATAATCTTTTCCAGAGAGGAAGACTGCAATCCGGCGAGACCGTGCTGATTCAGGCCGGCAGCAGCGGCATAGGGAGCACTGCTATACAGATGGCATCATTGGCTGGCGCCAGGGTTTTTACAACAGCAGGCAGCGTTGAAAAATGCAGGCGATGCATTGCACTGGGTGCAGAAATTGCCATCAACTACCACGAGGAAGATTTTGTTGAGGCACTGTTAATCGCTACACAACAACAGGGTGTTGATGTTGTGCTGGATATTCTCGGTGGGGATGCAGTAAACAAACACATCAAACTGGCTGCAACAGATGGCCGTATTGTGAATATTGCCGTGCTGAATGGGTCAAGGGCAGAAATAAGCATAGCCACACTGATGATGAAACGCCTGACACTGACCGGCTCCACACTGCGTTCACAGCGTATTGACCAGAAAGCAGCCATTGCTGCAGATATTCGCCAGCATGCCTGGCAATGGGTAGAGAGCGCAGAATTCCGTCCGGTTATCGATTCAGTGTTTCACTTCGATGAGGTGGAACAGGCGCACAAACACATGCAAAGCCGCACCCATTTCGGCAAAATTGCTGTTGTGCTGGAAGGATAACTATCATGGGCAAGAAAGATAGCAAGCTGGTTTATTCAACTGAAACAGGCAAGATCAAGTCGATTGACCCGTTACCATCCATGCCCCCCAAGGGTGATGGCTTTATCCGTATTCGCCGTGAAACAGCCGGGCGCAATGGCAAAGGCGTGACAACAATAGGCGGTTTCGAGTTGCCGGACGCAGAACTGCAGGCATTGGCCAAGCAGTTGAAACAATTATGCGGCACGGGCGGCACCGTCAAGAACTGGATAATCGAAATCCAGGGAGACCAGCGTGACCGATTGAAAACCGAACTGGAGAAGCGTGGCTTTAAAGTCAAACTGGCCGGAGGTTAGTGAAACAATCCCTTGAGAGCATCCTTGAGCTTCTCACCATCCTTACCCATTTTTTCCTTGAGTTTTTCACCCAGCTTCTGTTCGGCAGCCTGCAACACCAGTTTATCCAGACGCGACTGGTCAATACTGCAAAGCTCCTTGCCGCTTTGCGTAGAAAAATTTCCACGACAACGCAAAGGCCAGCTAATTGCTGCGAGACGTGGATTCATTATCTCGCAAGCATTGACAGCCTGCCGGTCATCAACCGCTTTCAGATCCAGCTTCAAATCCATCGTATTATCGAGCAAATTTACCGGACCGACACCATTAAGATCCAGCGTGTCCAGCTTCGCCGCCAGTGGCGACAAAAACATTATCCCGTTCTGGAGTTGTGCCGTACCGCGCGTGTCACGCAATTCTGTTTTTTCAGACCATTGCTTTGCCGACAATGACTTTCCATCCAGTTGGGCAGCAGCTTCACAGACACGTTTTTCAATATTAATTTCATCAATGACCATCCCGCTCACAGAGAATTGCAGATTGCCAGACAAGGTTTTGAGTATGCCAGCCCGACTCAATGGCATGGCGGTCAGACGGGAATCCAGCTGCAAGCTGCCGGCCAGTATCCTGGAGGGCTTTTGCTGCCAGTCCGCCAGCAATGGCGCCAGCCGGACACCCTTGATTTCTGTATCTAGCCGCAGCTGGGCCACTTTTTCATCTGAAAGATCAATCGAACCGTTGTTGCGAACCCGGCCTTCATAAGCATCGGCCTGCAATGTTTGCAGCGTGACTTTTTTTCCATCCATCGTTGCATCCAGCTGCACATTGGCCAGTGTCAAATGTTGCACAAGCAAGGTGTCACTTTTCAAATGAATGGCCAAGTGATCTGGTGTGCCTTTCTGCCATTGAATACTGCCATTGATAATATTTTTATCCACGGTAATGTCGAGTGGATCAAGTACAACACGAACAGATTGCTTGTCTGCCAGATTGACAGCGGCTTCTGTTTTTAACTGGATGGGCACTTGCAATGCATCATGCACATACACCAGGGATAACGACACAGGAAACGGCCGGCCACTGCTGTTGAGGTCCTCAATGAGAAGATCAATATCGTTCAGGCTCTGCGACTGGCTTCCGGTTTTACCCAACTGTGCATTCGCATCTTTAATCTCCACACTGCGAAACTCGATTTTTCTGTCCATCAACGGCGCCATCAAGAGTGTCATCGTGAGTTGGCCAATGTGCAGGGCTGGCCGATTGTCGCCCACCGGCACTGCTGCATCCACGTCATCCATCGTGAATGCCAGTGCCGGGAAAAATGACCAGTGAATATTCCCCTTTATTGCCAGCTCGATACCCTGTTCCGCAGCCCGTTGCCTGATCGATTCTTTATAATCATTCGGATCAATCAAGACCTGCAAAACAATAACGCCCACTACCAGCAGTACCATTAGCGCCAGCATGCCAAACCCGATTTTCTTGATTGCATTCATAGCGGCTATTCCTTATCCCTTCAATCTTGGAAGACGATCTGTTTGCTATGATAGGCCAGATGAGCCGTTACCGCCCTCCCCAACCCCGAAGTTCTGCCTACATCACCGCCGATGGAGCGGAAAGACTGCGTGCAGAATTACACCAACTGTGGAAGGTGGAAAGACCACAAGTCACAGCCGCCGTGCATGAAGCGGCCAAGAACGGGGATCGCTCGGAGAACGGTGACTATATTTATGGAAAACGGCGCATGCGGGAAATCGACAGCCGTGTGCGTTACCTGAGTAAACGGCTTGAGAGTCTCACTGTTGTTGATCGCATTCCTGACCAGACAGACAAGGTATTTTTTGGTGCATGGGTCACGCTGGAAGATGAAGATGGTAACGAGAAGTGCTACCGGATCGTCGGCCCGGATGAACTCGACCCGGCAAAAAACTGGATCAGCATGGATTCACCCCTGGCTCGTGCCGCCATTGGAAAACTGCTGGACGACGAATTTGAATTCCAGTCTCCGCAGGGATTGCAGCGGTTGTGCATTACAAAAATTGCCTATCAGGCGAATTGATTATCCCTCCAGCAACTCGATACGGTAACCATCCGGATCTTCCAGAAACGCCAGGACGGTAGTCCCCGCTTTCATCGGGCCGGGCTCACGCAAAATGTTTGCACCTTTGCTTCGCATGATGTCCACGGCAACTTGCACATCATCTACGGCAATGGCGATATGGCCGTAACCATTTCCCATCTCGTATTGGCTCACACCCCAGTTATACGTCAATTCAATAACGGTATTTTCTGATTCAGCACCATAACCAAGAAACGCAAGCGTGAACTGCCCTTCCGGGTAATCCTGCTGCCTTAACAGTGTCATACCAAGTACATCGGTGTAGAACGCAATCGAGCGTGGCAGATCTGTCACGCGCAACATGGTGTGCAGCAAACGCATATCAGGACCCCGACATTTTTTTACGAACCAGATACCGGAACACTTCCCCATCCTGCGTCTGTTCAATCAACTCATGGCTGAGGAAATGGCAGAACTTCGGTACATCGCGCTGTGTGGACGGGTCAGTCGCAACCAGTTCAATCAGCTGCCCTTCTCCCACCTCACGCACTGCCTTGTGCAGCAACATTACCGGCTCTGGGCAATAGAGACCCCGGGCATCAACGTGATGATCTGTTGCAGGCATTGTCGGCATAACGGCAGGTTGTTGACTCATCACAGCATTCTGCCCGAATCAGGGCGCTCGTGTACAATGCTGGCTCTGTTTTGATCTGTTGTTTGCCAGCCCGGAGCCGTTCATGTTCAGCAAAGATATCACCATCGCCTCGTTTGACCCTGCCCTGTGGGCCGCTATCCAGAGCGAGCAAAAACGCCAGGAAGACCACATTGAGCTGATCGCCTCCGAGAATTATGCGAGCCCCGCTGTGATGGCCGCACAGGGTTCCGAGCTGACTAACAAATACGCTGAAGGTTATCCCGGCAAGCGCTACTACGGCGGCTGCGAATACGTTGACGTGGTCGAGCAGCTGGCCATCGACCGCGCCAGACAACTGTTTGGCGCAGATTACGCCAACGTGCAGCCACACTCCGGTTCACAGGCCAACGCCGCCGTGTACATGGCCCTGTGCGCACCGGGCGACACGGTGCTCGGCATGTCACTGGCCCATGGCGGTCACCTTACCCACGGCGCCAGCGTCAACTTCTCCGGCAAGCTGTATAAATCTGTACAGTACGGCCTGAACCCCGACACGGGCCTGATCGACTATGACGAAGTCGAAAGGCTTGCCATTGAGCACAAACCCAAAATGATCGTGGCTGGCTTCTCGGCCTATTCCGGCGTGCTGGATTTCCCACGTTTCCGCGCTATTGCCGATAAGGTCGGTGCATTCCTGTTTGTGGACATGGCACACGTTGCCGGTCTGGTCGCTGCCGGCATCTACCCCAACCCGGTGCCATTTGCTGATGTGGTCACCACCACCACGCACAAGACTTTGCGTGGTCCGCGCGGTGGCTTGATTCTGGCACGTGCCAACGAAGCTCTGGAAAAGAAACTGAATTCTGCAGTATTTCCCGGCAACCAGGGCGGCCCGCTGATGCACGTTATTGCCGCAAAGGCAGTGTGCTTCCTGGAGGCGTTGCAACCATCGTTTACCGACTACCAGAAACAGGTATTGGCCAATGCAAAGGCAATGGCGGCGACAGTCATGGCGCGCGGCTACCAGGTGGTATCCGGCGGCACTGAAAACCACTTGTTTTTACTGTCACTCATCGACAAGAGCATCAATGGAAAAGAAGCAGATGCTGCACTGGGTCGTGCGCATATCACCGTGAATAAAAATGCTGTGCCGAATGATCCACGTCCGCCGATGGTGACGTCCGGCATCCGTATCGGTACGCCGGCCTGTACTACGCGAGGTTTCGGTGAAGCAGAGTGCCGCGAGCTGGCACACTGGATCTGCGATATCTTTGATGCCATGGACGCTCAATCACAGGGGCATGGTGATGCAGAAACTGTCATCACAGCCGTACGCGAGAAAGTGGCAGCACTGTGTGCCAGGCATCCGGTTTACCGCTAACAAATAACTGAATCTATAGCGCGCAGGCGACATTGCTGACGCGGGTGGCACAAAACGGGGCGGGGGGTTAAAGTGGCAGAAGTACTGCTGCATTAACCCGCACAAAGTGAAGTGAATTATGCCGCCCAATAAAAAATTACAGGCAGGTCAAGATTAATGGCACGCGCACTACTCATTAACCCTTCTTACGTACCTAGCTACAGCGGCAGCAAGGGTGCCATTACCAATCCTGTGTTTCCAACACTCGGGCTGGCCACCATTGCTGCCAGTGCAATGCAACGCGGCCATACCGTGGAAATACTGGATCTTTCCTATACGCCTTACAACTCTGAAGATGTAACAACACGCATTCTGGAATATCAACCGGACGTGATCGGCATCACTGCCACAACACCCCTTATGAACCAGTTGCGCGACATCAGCGTGCTCGCCAAAGATATTTGTCCTTCCGTGCGTGTAATTGGTGGCGGCGCCCATGTTTCTTCATTGCCGAGAGAATCTTTGCTGGAATCCTGCCTGGATGCCGTGCTGGTGGGTGAAGCTGACATATCCTTTGCTGAATACTGTGATGAAAAACCACCTAAAGACATCAAGGGGCTTTACTACCGGGACGGCGAGCAAATTCTGTCCACTGAGTTACAAACACCCATCGCCAATCTGGATGATTTGCCGCTCCCTGCATGGGAATTGTATGACAAGGAAATCTACCGCAAACATGGATCACGCTTGTTTGCACGACACCAACCTGTGGCCAGCGTCGAGTTTTCAAGGGGCTGCGTTTACAAATGTGACTATTGCGCCAGCAAAATGACGATGGCGTTGGGTTATCGAAAAAAATCGCCCGCGCGTTGCGCTGCAGAACTCAAAAAACTTGAATCTCTTGGTTTCCGCGAAGCCGTGCTTGTGGATGATATCTTCACGTCTGATCAGGAATGGGCATCGCGTGTTTGTGATGCCATCATAGATGCAGGCGTAAAGATTGCCTGGACCTGCACCAATGGTATACGCGTTGAAAGTGCCGACGAGGGCCTTTTCGAGAAAATGTACAAGGCTGGCTGTTACCGCGTATCGTTTGGCTTCGAGTCGGGGAATGACGCCATCCTGAAGTCATTTGGGAAAGGCGGCAAAGCAAGTATAGAACAAGGCAAACAAGCCGCAAGGATTGCACGCAAAGCAAAACTGGAGACCAGCGGATTTTTCATGCTGGGGCTTGCGGCGGACACGGAAGAAACGATGATGGACACCATCCGGTTTGCCAGCGAACTCCCCCTTGAAATGATAAAATTCGGCAGGACGGTGGCATTTCCCGGCACTGAAATGTTTAACCGTTACCACGAAAAAAACATAATCAACTCCTACAACTGGGATGACTACTATACATATTCAAATGAATCCCTTTTTACACACGATCACCTCAGCAAAGAAATTGTCGCCAAATACACACAAATTGCTTACAAGCGCGCTGTATTATTCAATCCAGGATTTATCTGGCGAAGGCTGGTGTACGGATTAAGGACAGGTGCAATTTTCTGGGATATGTTTTACGTAATAAAATTTTTCCTGATGCCTTCTCTCTCGACAAATGTCCCTTCGCGCTATTACGCAAAAGGACGCTGGCCTCACTACGATTTCAGAGGAAACGCCCCCTCCAGAATTGATTATCAGGTAGTGCGGAAAACACCCAAAGATACCAGCAACCTGATACCCGCAAAACAAGCGTCATGATCAGGAGTTTCCAGCGTAAAATTGGCAAACTTGTCATGTTTATTGGCATGTATCGCCGCAAACCTGCTTTGCGAGTACCCTTGCCGGATTATATTGAACTGGAACCCACTACACGCTGCAATGCAACCTGCGGCACTTGTTCACGCAGCAGCCTTGCTGGCGATAATTTAAAAAATGACTTGTCTCTTGAGACCATGCACAAGGTTCTGGATACCCTTCCCGATCTAACAGCGATAAGACTTATCGGTTTAGGCGAGACCTTCCTCAATCCGCATATTGAAGACATCCTCAAATTAGCCCGTGCAAAGTCTATCAAGATATGGATTATCACCAACGGCAGCCTGCTACTGGACCAGCGTATACGCAACCTGATTCATGATTATGTTTATGATGTCGGTATCAGCATTGACTCAACAGACCCTGATGAATTTTCCCGCCTTCGCCCTATGGGAAAAATAGGGCTAACAGAAGTGATTGCTGGCACCAGGCTCCTTATCCAGGAAAGGAATCAGGGGCGGTCTAATGTGATTATCGGTATCAACAGCACTGTCAGTCATGAAAATTATCAAAATCTTCCAGAAATCGGTTCTTTATGTATCGATCTATCCACTGACTATCTTGCTGTCAGTTTTGTGGAAAACTGGTTAATGAAAGGCGATACCGATTATCAGGCAACATCGATACGGATAAACCAATCATTACAATGCGTCAGCAAAATACACACTATTCTCAAAAAACAACAATTCCGTCTTGCATTGCGCGGCATACTGGTTGGTTACAAAATTCCCAAGAGGCGTATTGGTAACTGCCAGTGGCCTTACCGCTCTGTACACATTACTGCTGAGGGCAATGTCAATCCGTGCTGCACACGCACCCAGCCACATCACGGGCTGTTCAACATCCTGACGGACGATTTCGAGAAAAACTGGAACGGACCCGCCTATCAGGAGCTGCGCCTTGCCCACATGAGAAAAGATACGCTGAACCCCATATGCGGCAGCTGCCCACTCTAGGTATCTTTCAACAGGCAACCCTCTGTTAATGCGTATCGTGCTGCGGCCTGATCAATTCATCCAGCGTCAATTCAAAACTCGGCAAGAAAATCTCACAGAATTCACGCACTTCCGGCTGTTGCAGTTGCAACAGTTTATCTTCCATATCACGCATGGCTTTGCTGAACTCGGGATTGCCCGCGACGGTCTCCGCCTTGCATTTTGTGTAGGCAACAATCAGATCCGCCGCTTTCACCAATTGTTTTACAGCAGGATTAACCTGTTCTGACAACAGATACGGCGCGTAACTGGTTTGCAGGGTCGCTGGCAGCATGGCCAGCATTTCGCGCTCAGCCGCATGCTCGACCTCCTTGTAGGCATCCCTGATCTTGTCGTTGTGGTATTTGATCGGGGATGGCAGATCTCCCGTCAATACTTCTGACGCATCGTGATACAGGGCGGTCAATACCAGCAAGCCCAGATCAATCTTGTCTGCACTGTCACGGTTGTGGATTTCGCCCAGCGCATGCGCCACCACGGCAACCTCGAAACTGTGTTCCATCACGTTCTCGCGGATTGCATTGCGTTTCATACCCCACCGCTCGATCCAGCGCAGCTTGCTCAGATAGGCGAAAAAATGGCTTGTCTCACTCATGGCTGGCTCTCACAATTACAGTCGATTCACTAT
>ERZ724517.1010-NODE-1010-length-16118-cov-7.640229_pt1 | contig 16118 bp, 10 predicted proteins | sample MGYA00376050_ERZ724517 | MGnify/ENA primary metagenome ERZ724517 (study PRJEB28724, sample SAMN07190886) | activated sludge metagenome | isolation source: activated sludge of sewage treatment plant in Hong Hong | place: USA: Christiansburg, Virginia | collected... | reverse complement strand
AATATAGGGATTTGATTTTGGGTGGTTTGATGGCTATTTTGGCCTCTGGAATTGGCATTTTTATTTTTATTAAATTTTTCGCGGGTTTGAATTTTGTTGAGGGTTTTTTGTTTTATAAAGCGCATGGCATGTTGGGAAAAATCATCACTTTGGGTGCGATTGTCAACTTGGTTTTGTTCTTTATTTTACTAAAATTCAACAAGGAATTGATGGCGCGAGGCGTGGTTTTAGGAATGATTTTATTGACCGTGATTACGCTGATTGTTTAAACTATACTTAGTAAATGAAATACTATATTATTGCTGGAGAAGCTTCGGGCGATTTGCACGGGTCGAATTTGATGAAAGCGCTTTATGAAGAAGATGCGCAAGCGGACATCCGATTTTGGGGTGGCGACTTGATGCAAAAAACGGGTGGCACTTTGGTCAAACATTACCGGGAATTGGCTTTTATGGGATTCATTGAAGTGGTTTTTAATTTGAAAACCATTCTGAGCAATATCAAATTTTGCAAAAACGACATCGCTGAATTTCAGCCTGACGCGATTATTTTTATCGATTATCCGGGTTTTAATATGCGTATTGCGAAATGGGCAAAAGAGCGTGGGATTCCGACACATTATTATATTTCACCACAAATTTGGGCTTGGAAAGAAAACCGAATTGCAGCTGTCAAACGCGACTTTGATCATCTCTATGTGATATTGCCTTTTGAAAAAGAATTTTACGAAGACAAGCATCATTTTCCTGTGACTTTTGTCGGCCATCCATTGATTGATGCGATTCACAATCGAACAGTGACCAATCAAACCGATTTTATCCAAGAAAACCAACTCGATGACAAACCCATCATTGCGATACTTCCTGGAAGCAGAAAGCAAGAAATTACCAAAATGCTTTCGGTGATGCTCAGTGTTGTTGAAGATTTTCAAGATTATCAGTTTGTGATTGCAGGTGCTCCGAGTCAGGATCATGCTTTTTACCAGCCTTTTCTAAAAAACAAAAACGTGCATTTTATTGCCAATAAAACCTACGATTTGTTGAGTCATTCGACTGCCGCTTTGGTAACTTCGGGAACTGCAACATTAGAAACCGCCTTGTTTAAAGTACCTGAAGTGGTTTGCTATAAAGGCAGTTGGGCTTCGTATCAGATTGCGAAACGCATCATTACGTTGAAATATATTTCTCTTGTAAATTTAATCATGGATCAAGAAGTCGTTACCGAGTTGATTCAAGAGCAATGCAACACCAAAAACATCAAAGTAGAATTACAGAAAATATTGAATCCAGATTACAGAAAACAACTCATTAGTCAATATGAAATCTTAGAAGAAAAGCTTGGTGGTGTTGGCGCGAGTAAAAAAACAGCCCAGCATATTGTACGAAGTTTGCGATAGTGGCGTTTTAATTGGATTGAAAATAAAAACAGAACACAGATTACACGGATATTTAAATTTTGTTAGAAATGAATTCGTGTATTATTGCTTAAATTAAAAACAAAATCTTTTGAAACGAATACTTCCTTTACTCCTATTATTCCTTTTTGTCGTCGGTTGCAAACCTACATCGACCATCATTACTTCTAAAGAAGAAGCGATGAAAAAAGGCATATACAAAGCACCTGCCAACATAAAAATCGCTGCCAAAAACAATGCGACACCCAAAAGTGTTGCTGCGAAAGAAGTGCCTAAAAAAGCAACCGTAACTGGTAGTCGTATCAATGATAAAAATGATGATGATCTTGTGATTTCTGTTGATGATTCGAGTTATTTGGTAAAGCAACTGATCAATGCAGCTTCTGAAAATTTAGGCTCCAGATACCGAAGCGGCGGTACAACTCCAGAAGGTTTTGACTGTTCAGGTTTGATGTATAGCACCTTTAAAAAATTCGACATCACTTTGCCAAGATCTTCTGTTGATATGGCTAAAATCGGCCGTAAATTGGATGAAGATGATATCAGAAAAGGTGATTTGATTTTCTTCAAAACCAATGGCAGAAGCGTCATCAATCATGTGGGTATGGTGACCGAAATTAACGATGAGGAAATCAAATTCATCCATTCATCCACCCAAAAAGGGGTAATTATTTCTTCGACCAAAGAACCTTATTACGGCAGAACTTTCACGCAAGCCAATCGAATTTTAGAGTAATTTTTTTGGCTGATTCGCTAAAATTGAATACTTTAGAAGCATGAACGCCATGCAGTTTCCGTTAACCCGAATAACAATCGGGTTTGTATTCGGAATTTTATTCGCCAATTACTTCAAATTTCTCTCGCCAACTATCGGCTTTGTGCTGTTGTGTTTTGCCTTTTCGTTATTTACTATTGCTTTTTATCGTTCGAAAAAACAATTCCTTCCCAACAACTTTTTCGGAATAACAACTTATTTCTTGTCATTTTGTATCGGCGTTTCAACGTTGCTGATTCATACGGGTTGGCATCGGAAAGACAATTATATTCATCATATTAAAACCTCCGAAACGCAGCATACTATTGAAGTGGTGCTTCGAGAAAAATTAAAATCTACCACAAATTACCATCGATATATAGCACATGTGAAGCGCATTGATGGAAAATCTTGTACCGGAAAATTGATGGTCAATTTTAATATTTCCGCTTTTGAAAATGACTTTAAAATTGGAACGCAATTACAGATTACCAACCAACTCATACTTCCGAATCCATCGCTGAATCCGGATCAATTTGATTACGGGAAATATTTGCAACAGAAATCCATTTTAGCGCAAACTTTTGTGGATCATTCGCATGTAAAAACCAATGGCGGTTTGGTTCGCGATGCTTTTTATTACGCAGATTTAATTCGCGCTACGATACTCAACAATTTAAAGAAAAGTAATTTTAGTAGTACGGAATTAAACGTTCTTATGGCTTTACTTTTGGGCCAACAACAAGATATTGCGCCAGAAATTGTACACGATTATCAATATGCCGGCGCGATTCACATTTTATCTGTTTCGGGTTTGCATGTTGGATTTGTATTGCTTTTTTTGAATTTTTTACTGCAATGGATTCCCAATTCAAAACGAAATTCTTATTACAAACTTGCCTTTACACTAAGCGCCTTATGGGGATTTGCCGTTTTGGCTGGGCTTTCTCCATCTGTAATTCGATCTGTCACGATGTTTTCCTTTGTGGCAGTCGGTTTGCATTTGAAAAGACAATCGAATATTTTTCACACCTTGTTGGTTTCTTTATTTTTGATCTTACTTTTCGAACCTTCATTCCTTTTTGATGTTGGACTTCAACTGAGTTATGTCGCGCTGTTTTCGATATTGTGGATGCAACCTTTGTTCCAAGCGATTTGGCAACCTAAAAACAAAATCACAAATTACTTCTGGCAAATTTTGACGGTTTCATTCGCAGCACAAATCGGAACTTTGCCTTTGAGTTTGTATTATTTCCACCAGTTTTCGGGTTTGTTTTTTATAACCAATGTTATAGTGATTCCCTTTTTAAGTATCATTATGGCTTTAGGAATTGTCGTTATGCTATTAGCCTCTGTTGATTTTGTGCCTCAATTTCTAGCTGTTTCCTTAGAATGGTTGATTGCTATTTTAAATAAAATCATTGGTAGTATTGCTTCATTAGAACAATTCGTTTTGAAAGAAATTCCGCTAAACGGCTGGCTTTTATTAAGCATGTACTTTTTGATTACTGCCCTAGTTTTCTGTTATAAAAAGGCTTCTTTTCAAAGAATTGCCATCGTTTTAATCGCGATTCTGCTACTACAAACAAGTTATTTCGGTTCACGTTGGAGAGCACAACAACAAGAGGAATGGATTGTCTTTAATGTCAAACAAGCGACATTAATTGCAGCAAGAAATGGCAGCGATGTTACTGTATTCACCAATGCTGAATTAAAGAAAAACAATCCATTACAATCGTATTTGATTGCTAATTTTTGTGAAATCGATACCGTAAAGCCAATAGCGAATTTGGCTTCTTTTAAAAATAAAAAAATCTTGATTATAGATAGTTTGGGGAATTATCCTAGAGCCGTAAATCCGGATGTGATGTTGTTACGCGATTCCCCGAGAATCAATTTAGATCGTGTGTTCAAAACCTGCAAACCTAAAGTTATGGTTGCGGATGCAAGCAATTACAAATCGTATGTTGCACTTTGGAAAGCGACTTGCTTAAAAGAAAAAATCCCTTTCCATCATACCGATGAAAAGGGATTTTACAGTCTTACAGACTAATTATTTTTTGTTGGCTAAAATCTGATTGGCCGTTTCCAACCATTTTGCCGGACCGCCTGCAACGTAACCCGTACTTCCTAATTTATCTAAATTGATCTTACCATCAACCATTGTTGGCGTTGACAACCAAATCGTAGGATAACCTCTTACTTGGAAAATTTGCTGCAATTCAGCATTCTGTTGTTGGGTTTCTGGCAATTGCGGTGTTCTGCGTGGAAAATCCAATTCTACCAACACTACATTTTTCTTTGCCCAAGCAGCAAATTCTGGCGTTTTTAATACTTCATTTTGCAAACGAATACACCAACCGCACCAGTCGCTTCCTGTAAAAAACAACAACATTGGTTTTTTGGTTTTCATAGAAACTTCAGCTGCTTTTTTCAGATTGGTTTCCCATGTTAACTCTTGCGCTTGTACCGTTAAAGAACCCACGACAAGCAATAAGGTGATCAATATCTTTTTCATTTTTATAATTTTTATTTTCCGCTTTTTGACAATAATAGTGCCGAAATTACAAATTTTATTTTACTTCCTGCATTAGTTTTTTAATTAATGGTGTGAATACAATTAAGACCACGCCAGAAATTAAAGCATACACTGCCAATTGATAATACCCATCAGTATAGCCTTGCAATTTGGTAAGTAAAGAAGCATTTTCATCTGGCGACGACATACCTGCTCCTAATAATCCTGCGGCATATTGTCCGTAAGCACTAGCTAAAAACCACATTCCCATCATCATTCCAGAAAGGCGTTTTGGAGATAATTTTGTCATGATAGACAAACCAATTGGGGACAAACAAAGTTCTCCAAAAGTAATTATCAAGTATGCCAATGTGAATATATTTAAAGAAGTGATTCCGTTTACATCTGCAAAAAATCGGGTGTAATAAAAAACATAAAAAGCCGCGGCTAAAAACAAAAAGCCTAGACCAAATTTTACGACTGTATTCGGTTCGAGTTTTCGTTTCGCCATCGCCAACCAAAGCAATCCTAGAATTGGACTAAAAACAATCACAAACAAAGAATTGGCAGTGTTGTTTACGATATTCGGATTGATTTCGAAAAACAACAAATTTGAATGTAAATTGTCTTTCGCAAAAAGTGCTAATGAACCACCACTCTGCTCAAAGAAAGCCCAGAATATAATTGAGAAAATGATAAAAATAAAAGCCGCAATGAGTTTTTTCTGTGCTTTGATTTCTTGCTCTTTATAGGTCTCATATAAGAAATAGATAATCGCCAACGGCCCGATTGTATACATGAAATAATCGGTGTAATCGGTATTCTTAATCATCATAAAAATTAGTGGAATACTAATTAATGAACCCAAGTAAACCGCAATTTCTTTGGTTGTTCTTTTAGATTTTGGCAACGCAATTAAAGGAGAATCGCCAATCGGACCTAATGATTTTTTGGTCAGCATAAAAGTAACCAAACCTATAACCATGACGATGGCTGCTGATAAGAAAGAATAGCTCCACCCGAAATCTTCACTAGTACCTAAATACACACAAACGGCACCACCTAATAATGCGCCTATGTTGATTCCGGAATAAAACAGTCCAAAACCGGCATCGCGTCGGCTGTCACCTTCTTTATACAATTCACCAACCATGGATGAAATATTTGGTTTGAAAAAACCTGTTCCTATAATAGACAAAGTGATTCCTAAATAGAACATCTCTTGAGGCGAGAATGCGATTAGTAAATTCCCTAAAATCATCACGATGCCCCCAAAAACCAGCGATTTTTTGAATCCTAATATTTTGTCTGCGAAGATGCCTCCAATAAAAGTAAATGCATACACAAACGCTTGAATGGCGCCATATTTCAGATTCGCTTCTTTATCCGACAAGGACAAACCCAATACCTGGTCGGCCATAAAAATGGTCAATACACCACGCATACCGTAGAAACAAAAACGTTCCCACATTTCTACTAAAAACAAATACCAAAGTTGTTTTGGATATTTGCCTTCGAAGTTTTGAATTTGCTCTAAGGTCAGATTTTGTTCCATAGTTGTTTTTAATTAATTCCTTTTTCCTGCATGACTTTATTGAGTTGCTTTAACAAAACAAACATCAATACGGTGGCAAACATTAATAAGGAGAAGTTAATCCAAAAAAAATCGGTTTTGTCTTCGTAAGTATCCCACATGCTCGCAAGCACACCGCTTAATTTGTTTCCGATGGAAGTTGATAAAAACCAACCGCCCATCATGAGAGAAGTGATATTCGTTGGACTCAACTTCGAGACGACTGATAATCCCATTGGACTCAGGAACAGCTCACCGATGGTGATGATTCCGTAATTGGCTACTAGCCACCAAACACTTACTTTTTCAGAACCGTTACCGCCCATTTTAACCGCTGCTACCATAACCAATACCGACAATGCGGATATCAATAATCCGAAAGCAATTTTAGTTGGCGTGGAAGGTTCTTTTTTTCGACTGCGTAAAAACGTAAAGAAAGCAACCACCAAAGGCGTCAAAATAATAACCCAACCTGGATTGATGGATTGGCTTAAATTGGTGGCCCACAAACTGACTTTTGAATTTTCTTCAGGTAATTTTTCTTTGGCTACATTTCTAAAGTACACCGGATAATCGACTACTTTTTGAACAACACCATTTTCTTTTTGGAGTCGAAAACTAGCATCATATAATTCGACAGAATCTTTCTTAAAATCTACTTCTTTCGCCAATTTCAATCCATTAAAAACCTTTTCTGTAGTTCCTGTGATTTCTCTATCAGTATAACGATCTGCCCAAGTGGTTAGTGCCGAACCGTTGAGTTTGAACACCGCCCAAAACAATATGACTACTGCAAAAATCGAGAGCAATGCTCCGATTGGTCGCTTGTCGTCGGGTTTGGCTTTGAAATACAAACTGCCATAAAAGAAAATCACGGGAATACAAGCAAATATAAAAGCATCTGTACTATCCGATCCGAAAATATAACTGTTCGGATTTGATTCAGAAGTTACGCCTTTAAGCATCCAACCTATGATTCCAAAAACAACTGATGGCAATAAAATGAAAAGCACGATTTTATAAAAGGGCATATCGCCTTCTTGGGTTCCTTTTTTCTGATCGTAGCCCTGGTAATGTTTCGATCCTAAAATAAAGACCAAAACGCCTATAAACATTCCGATTCCTGCTGCCATAAAAGCATACTGCCAACCCAGAAGAATTTGCAAAGCAGCGCCGAAGAAATTACAGATAAAAGCACCTACGTTGATTCCCATATAGAAAATATTGTAGCCTTCGTCTTTCTTGTCTTTGTATTCTTGTTTGGTGTAGAAATTTCCTAGTAATGTAGAAATATTCGGTTTGAAAAAACCATTCCCTAGAATGACAAAAGTCATCGCAATATACAAGCTGGTGATGTTGTGAATGCCCATCATAAAATAGCCGATACCCATCAAGATGCCACCAAAAATAATTGATTTTTTGTAGCCTAAATAGCGGTCTGCAATCAATCCGCCGATGAATGGTGTTAGGAAAACCAAAGCGATAAAGGTACCGTATAAATCAGACGCTTCTTTTTCGGTCATGGCAAATCCAGCCTCGACATCTTTGAGATACAGCGTAAAAATACCGATCATTAAATAATATCCGAAACGTTCCCACATTTCGGATAAAAATAAGTACGGCAATGCTTTAGGGTGTTTATTCCACATACCTTATAGAGAATTAAATTCCGTTGATTGAATTTTTTTTTTTGGAGGATTATCTGTTCTCCACTGACAAATCCATTCCTTCTACATGGTCGTTGTGCATCATTTTTTGCAACCATGAACTCAAAATAAATAATATTCCTGCGGCAGCACCTGTCATGATGATAAACAACATAAAGAATTCGTACAGATTGGTAATTTCAAATCCAAGGAAAGATGGATTTACTACTGGCCCGGCAACAGCTTCAGCTCCGGCTGTTGGTGGAATTAAAGCACTTAATGTTCCCGCAAATTTGTTAGCAGCTGCATTGGCTAAAAACCAGGTTCCCATCATCAATGAAGACAAACGCAATGGCGCTAATTTAGAAACCATAGACAAACCTATTGGCGACAAACACAATTCTCCCATGGTGTGGATGATATACAAACCTATCAACCACCACATAGAAACTTTATCTTCAACGCCCAAACCTTTTACGGCAATTGCAATCACGACATAACCTAAGGCTACTAATGCCAAACCAATCGCCATCTTTTTAGGAGAAGACGGTTCTAATTTTCTGATGTATAAAAATCCCCAAACGATGGTGAATATTGGTGCTAATGCAATAACCGCTAATGGGTTTACCGATTGAAAGTAAGACGCTGGCATTTCCCAACCAAAAAGGGTACGCTCTGTTTGTCTGTCGGCAAATAATGTTAATGATGCTCCGGCTTGCTCGAAAGCACCCCAAAAGAAAATCACAAAAAAGGCTAAAATGAAAATTACGATGATGCGTTGGGTTTCAATTTTGGTCAAACTTTTATCGCTCAAAATTAGGATTGGCATTAATACCATCGCGCCATAAATAAAATAGCTAATGATATCCGAATCGCTGTTGAACATTTGTTTGAAGTTCAGCATGAAAAAGATAATGGCAATAGAACCTACAATCATCCCAATACTTTGGGTATCTAATTTTTTAACTGGCAAACCAATTTCTTTTCCTTCTTCAGAGATTAAGTATTTTTTCTGATAAACAATAAATGTTACCAAACCTAAAAGCATTCCAACGCAAGCCGCCAAGAATCCCCATTTGAAATCCATCGAGCCACAAACCAAAGGAGAAAAGAATGCTCCTAAATTGATTCCCATATAGAAAATCGTGAAAGCACTGTCAATTCTTCGGTCGTTGGCTGGATACAATTGACCAACCATCGTAGAAATATTCGGTTTAAAAAATCCGTTTCCAATAATGATTGCGGTTAATCCCATCCACATGATAGAAACGCCACCGTCGGCTCCGGCTGAAGCACTTAAAAACATACAAAACTGACCAATCGCCATCAGCAATCCACCGATGATAATACTGCGTCTGTTTCCTAAAAATTTATCACACAAATAACCTCCCAAAAGTGGTGTTAAATAAACCAACCCAGTATAGCTACCGTAAATTTGTGACGCATCAGCATCTTTCATCAACAATACTTTGGTCATAAAAAGAATAAAGATTGCTCTCATGCCGTAGTAACTAAATCGTTCCCACATTTCTGTAAAGAATAAGAAATAAAGTCCTTTTGGGTGTCCGGTTTTTACTTGAGTTTCTGCCATTTTAAGTTGGTTTTAGTTTTGTTTTGGTTAATGTTATTATAGGTTTTCTTTAATAAAATTCGTCATTTTATTGAACAATTGAATTCTGGTTTTACCACCGTAAATGCCGTGGTTCTTATCTGGATAAATTTGCGAATCAAATTGTTTGTTCGCCTGAATCAAAGCTTCCATCATTTGCATGGAGTTTTGTACGTGTACATTATCATCTGCAGAACCATGAATCAAAAGGAATTTTCCTTTCAATTTATCAACATGATTGATGGGTGAATTATCATCATAACCGCTAGCATTTTCTTGTGGCGTTTGCATATAACGTTCGGTGTAAATGCTGTCGTAGAATCTCCAGTTGGTTACCGGTGCCACTGCAATAGCCATTTTGAAAACATCTGCGCCTTTCATAATACAGTTCGAAGCCATGAATCCACCATAACTCCAACCCCAAATTCCCATACGTGAAGCATCAACGTACGAATAACTTCCAATTACTTTGGCGGCATCGATTTGATCTTCAACTTCAAATTTACCCAACTCTTTTTGAGTACATTTTTTAAATTCAGCACCTTTAAAACCCGTTCCGCGTCCGTCAACACAAGCTACAATATAACCTTGTTGTGCCAACATGGCGAACCAGAAATCATCTGCACTGTTCCAGTCATTATTCACTTGTTGCGAACCTGGTCCAGAATATTGGTACATAAAAACCGGATATTTTTTTGAAGCATCAAAATCTTTAGGCTTGATCATCCATGCGTTGAGCGAATGTCCTTTGGACGTTTTCAATACAAAAAACTCTTTGGTAGCGATATCATACGCTTTCAATTTTGTGGCTAATGCTTCGTTGTTTTCGATCACTTGAATCGATTTGCCTGATTTAGATTCGTTTAAAGAATACACAGGCGGTTGGGTTGCACTTGAAAAAGCATTGATAAAATACTGGTAATTCGGACTAAAAGTAGCCGTGTTGGTTCCGGTTTGTGAAGTCAATCTTGTTTTGTTTTTTCCGTCAATTCCGATGCGATACACATCGCGGTTGATAGAACCATTTTCAACCGATTGATAAAACACGGTATTTGACTTTTCATCAAAGCCATAATAATTTGTGATTTCCCAATTGCCTTTAGTGACTTGATTTTTTAGTTTTCCGGTTTTGTCGTAAAGATAAATATGATTGAAACCATCTTTCTCACTGGTCCAGATAAAACTGTTGTCTTTTAGAAACGTTAAATTGTCGGTCACATCAACATATGCTTTGTCTTTTTCGTTCAAAACCACTTTTGCAGTGGCAGCATTTCCATCTATAAACAACAAATCAAGGTTGTCTTGATGGCGGTTCAACACTTGCGCCGATAGGACATTTGCATCTTTAGTCCATTTCATTCTAGCAATATAAAAATCTGAATAATTGCTTAGATTAACATCCTTTTTCGAAGCTGTTGCCACATCATAAATATGCAAAGACACTGTCGAATTCTTCTCGCCCGCTTTCGGATATTTGAAGGTTTCTACGGTTGGATACAAATCTTTACGGAAAATCGACATCGAAAATTCAGGCACTTCACTTTCATCAAAACGAATAAAAGCCAATTTTTTGCTGTCGGCACTCCAATCGAAAGCCCTTACAAAAGCGAATTCTTCCTCATAAACCCAATCCGTAATTCCGTTGATGATGGCGTTTTTCTTTCCGTCATTGGTAATTTGTGTTGACTTTTTAGTGGCAATATCATAGACATACAAATTGTTTTCTTTGGCATAAGCAATCTTTTTTCCATCGGGTGAAAAAGTAGGCTCTTGCACTTGAAAATCGAATAATTTCGTTAAATTTTTGGTAGTCGTATCGTATAAAAAATAATCTGCTGTAAACGAATGTCTGAAAATTTGAATCGAACTGTTGGCGATTAAAATCATTTTCTCGTCGGCACTAAAAACATAACTATCTATGCCTTCTGCCAAATCTTTATGACTTTTAGAATCAATTAAAGTAGCTACTTTTTTCAAAGTTGCAAAATCGTAAAGATCGATTTGCATGCTTCGACTGGCGCGATCAAAATTGAGAACGGTGTATTGGTTGGTGTTTTTTAAAGACTGTAATTCGTCCATGCCTTTGGCACGAAATGCTCCTGAGTAAATAGATTCGACAGTGATTTTTTCTTGAGCAACGACAGAAAAACACAGAAAAAGAAAAGCGGCAATCAGTTGATTTGATTTCATAGATAAAATAGAATATAAAAACCGTCAATTTTAGTGAAAAAAATACAATTAATGGCATTTTTTTGTGTTAAATACAAATTACTTGCGGGATATTGCCGTTGGAAACAAAAAAAATATCTAGCAAATAAATCATCTAAACAGTATCTTTACAACCAACACGAACCAATCAACTGAGCATGAGTAACCCCGTTTCTGGATTTTCAAAATTATCGAAAGAAGAAAAAATCAATTGGATTGCTAAGGAATATTTTTCAAATCCCGATCAAGCCGAAACTTTACTTAAAAACTACTGGAACTCGGATGCAACCCTACAAAAATTGCACGATGAATTCATAGAAAACACCATTACCAACTTCTATTTGCCTTTGGGTGTAGCACCAAATTTTCTCATCAACGGAAAAAACTATACAATTCCTATGGCCATCGAAGAAAGTTCTGTCGTAGCCGCTGCTTCTAAATCGGCAAAATTCTGGGCCACGCGAGGCGGTTTCAAAGCCACGGTTTTGAACACTGAAAAAATAGGACAAGTGCACTTTATTTATTCAGGTGACGAAAAAAAATTAACCGATTTCTTTAATCAAGTCAAACCCAAATTGTTTTCCGAAACCGAAAACATCACGAAAAACATGCAACAACGCGGTGGCGGTATTTTGAATATTGAACTCAAAAACCAAACGCAAAAACTACCGGGTTACTTCCAATTGCACGCTACATTTGAAACCAAAGATTCGATGGGCGCCAATTTTATCAATTCGTGTTTGGAGCAATTTTCAAAAACATTTAAAGCGGAAGCACAACTATACAAACCCTTTTCAGACGAAGAAAAAGACATACAAATCGTCATGAGTATTTTGTCGAATTACGTTCCAAATTGCATCGTAAGGGCCGAAGTGTCTTGTCCGATAACCGATTTGGCTGAGAAGAAAATTGAAAACCCACAAGAGTTTGCCGAGAAGTTCATACGAGCCGTAAACATTGCTGAAGTCGAACCCTTTAGAGCTGTAACACACAATAAAGGTATCATGAATGGCGTTGATGCAGTCGTGTTGGCTACCGGAAATGATTTCAGAGCGGTAGAAGCTGGTGTGCATGCGTACGCTTCAAGAAACGGAACTTACAGCAGCTTATCACATGCCAAAATAGAAGACGGGATTTTCACGTTTTGGATTGAAATTCCACTAGCATTAGGCACCGTTGGTGGTTTAACCTCGTTGCATCCGTTGGTGAAATTTTCCCTAGAAATGCTCGAAAAACCATCGGCAAAAGAATTGATGCAAATTGTAGCTGTAGCTGGTTTGGCGCAGAATTTTGCCGCGTTGCGTTCGTTAACTACGACCGGAATTCAGGAAGGCCACATGAAAATGCATTTGAATAATATTTTAAATCAATTTGAAGCCACTACAGAAGAACGTCAATCGATTAAAAATCATTTCAAAGACCATGTCGTGTCGCATGCCGCAGTCGTTGATTATATTAAAAATTTGAGAATTAATAGTTAGTTTTTTTAGAAGCTATTCCCGCTATCCGTTCCCAATCTTTTGCGCCGAACACCGGCACAAAAGGATTTCCACTGCTATCGGGGCTAAAACACAATCGATTACCTAAAAACAAACCTCTAAACTATGCGCCTTAGCGTTTTTGAAGCCCAATGAAAAAAACATTCTACAGCAACGGAAAACTACTAATCACCAGCGAATATCTCGTTTTAGACGGTGCGAAAGCACTGGCTTTACCCACCAAATTCGGACAAGATTTAACGGTTGAACCCGGAACCCACGATACCATTTATTGGACCAGTTATGATTACGACGGTAGCTTTTGGTTTGATGATACGTTTGCCTTTTCTGAAATCACCCAAAAAACGCAATATGAAAACCAACCTGTCAAGAATATGCTTATTGCTATTTTGCATGAAGCCTTTCTTTTGAATCCAGATTTCCTAAAAGAATCTGAAGGTTATACCATTACAACCAAGCTTACTTTTCCAAAATTTTGGGGTTTGGGCACTTCATCAACGCTAATTAACAACATTGCGCAATGGCTCGAAATTGATGCTTATACGCTACTGCAAAACAGTTTTGGCGGCAGCGGTTACGACATTGCCTGTGCGCAAAACCATACACCAATACTTTACCAACGCATTAATGGGAAACCCAACGCAACACCTATCGTTTTTGAACCCGAATGTGCTGCGAATATCTATTTTGTTTATCTCAATCAAAAACAGGATAGCCGAGCAGCCATTGCTGCATACCGAAAAAAATCAAATACAATTGCCCAAATCATTCCCAAATTTGATGCAATTACAGCTTCGATACTACAAGAAAACAACTTCCATAGTTTGGCTTCCGCGTTGGCACAACATGAATCCGAAATGAGTCAAATTTTAGAACTTCCGAAAGTACATGAAGATTTATTCTCCGACTTTAAAGGTACCATTAAAAGTTTGGGCGCTTGGGGCGGCGATTTTGTTCTGGTGTTGTCTAAAGACAATCCGACCTCCTATTTTAGTAGAAAAGGATACAAAACGATTCTTTCTTATGCAGACATGATTTTATAAAAAAACCCGATTTGAATTTCAAATCGGGTTTTTATTTTTAGCGGTTCAATATTAATAATTGAATTTCGCTCTGTTATCTTCGATGTCGGCTTCTTCTTTCAAAGCTGGAATCACTCTTCCAGAATAACCAGCAACTTGCGCTTTTACTTTAGCTACATAATCAGCATGGCTTTTTAATACTGGTGCTTTAGTGATTACAGTTGGTTTCACAACATAAACACCTGCATTGCCTTCGATAGGTGCTGAAATTTTATTCAATCCGATTGCGAAAGCAGCTCCTACAACTTTTCTTTCAAAGCCAGCATTCGGAATACTTGCGTTTTCCACGGTTAAATCAACAGCTTGTTGTACTGCAACTCCAGATGCTGCTGCGATAGCTTGCATAGAGCTTCCTTTCATTTTAGCTTTGATTTTTTCTGCTTTTTTCTTGTTGATTAAAATCGATTGTACACCTGGTCTTGCGTCCTCGATAGCCATCAATCCTTTTTCGTTTACTTTTTTCAATTTGGCGATTACGTTACCTAAGTTTACAACTTCAAAACGTTTTACATCTCCTACATTGGTTTCTTTTTCGAAAGCCCAACGCACAATTTGTCTTTGGTTTCCTGTTCCTCCGAAAGATTCGTCCATTGCTTTTACTTTTACAGATGGATTCACAGTTAATCCAGCAGCTTTGGCTGTTTTTTCGAAATCATTACTGTTGGCATCCATTTCGAATTTAACAGCTTTGGTGTATAGTTTATCAGCAGTGGCTTCAGATGGTTCTATTTTCTGACCAATTGTTGCCAAACGAATGGCGTCTTGTTTCTCCGTTACATTAATAATGTGGAAACCAAAATCTGTTTCAACCAAACCAATAGTTCCTACTGGATTGTTGAATACGAAATCGTTGAATGGTTTTACCATTTGTCCAGGTCCGAAATAACCCAAATCACCACCTTGTTGTGACGAAGAATCATCAGAATTCATCATTGCCATCATAAAGAAATTACCTGGATTGGCTTTCACTTGTGCTAACAAAAGTTCCGCTTTGGCTTTGGCTTCTTCTTTGGTTCTCTTTTCTTTTTTGTTAGGTACTTGCGTTCCTTCGTAACTGATCAAGATGTGGCTTGCTTTGGCATTGGCACCAGCTTTTCTTCCCATTACTTTAGAAATACAATACATATTTCCTCTCATGTATGGACCGTAAACATCTCCTTGAGCCGTTGCAAATAAAGCATCTGCGTGTTCTGCTGGTAAATCTTTTTTAGCTACAAAAGTAGAATCGTAAGGCACATCTGAATTTTCATTTACAAAATCAACCACATTTGCTGCACCTTTAAATCCTGGCAAAGTATCGTTTTTACCTGAAGCTTGGTTGTATACCACTCTTTGGTTTAACAAACCGTTGATTGTCATTTTAACTTCATTTTCATCTTCTGGAGATGCTTTGTCTTCCACCAAAACATATTCTACTTCACGGGTTTCTTCCGCTTTATATTTTTTCTCGTTTTTCTTCATGTATTCTGTAATCTCAGCATCTGTGATTTTGAAATCAGTATCTTTCATAGAAGAAAACAAAACTGCTACATAATCGAAGCTCACTTTATTGGCTTCCATTTCATATTTCAATTTTCCTTCAGCTTCGGTCGTATACATTCCTGCTTTTACCAAAGTGTTGTAGATTTGGTATTTTGAGTTCAACTCCGCATCTTTCTCTCTGTCTTTTACGTATTGCGCTTGCTCAGGATTAGATTTGAAATACTCTTTGAATTTCGCCAAATCAAAAACACCATTGGTTTGAAACATTGGGTTTTGACCTATATTTTGATCCGCTTTGAACACTTCTAAAATGTGTTTTTCGGTAGCACGGAT
>ERZ724517.1009-NODE-1009-length-16127-cov-12.590281_pt1 | contig 16127 bp, 13 predicted proteins | sample MGYA00376050_ERZ724517 | MGnify/ENA primary metagenome ERZ724517 (study PRJEB28724, sample SAMN07190886) | activated sludge metagenome | isolation source: activated sludge of sewage treatment plant in Hong Hong | place: USA: Christiansburg, Virginia | collected... | reverse complement strand
CGGTGCCCGAGGAGGGGCTGGGCGCGATGGTATAGCGGGGCGACCACCTGCCTGAACACCACCTTGATTAGCACTTGGCGCCGTTGGTACCGGGCGGAATGCGAGCATACGCAGCAGCGTCATTTCAAAGCCGGAGCGCGGGTCGGCCGCCCAAGGCATATCGCGGCGACCATGAAGCGCAATCTGGTAATACAACTGCGTATCTTCAGCCGTCATTGCCTGAGCCAGTGTCAATACACGTTCGGCGTCGCCCAATGCATTATCAACAGCGCCGGGTAACATCTGCCCAAGTGCCACGCGGTGCAAAGTGGACACAATTTCGGCCAAGGCACCGGCAAAATCCACACTCTGCTCTGCCAACTGCGCACACACATCCAAAACGATGGCGGCATCGCCAGAATTGACCGCATCCATGACACGGAAGACGAGATCACGGTCAATCGAGCCCAACATACTGCGAACATCGACCGTACTCAGCCTGCCGTTGCCAAAGGCAACTGCCTGATCCGTCAGCGACAGTGCATCGCGCATGGAACCATTGGCAGCACGCCCCAGCTCCCACAACGCACCATCCTCAAACTCCACCATCTCTTTTTGCAGCACAACAGCAAGATGATCAACTACCCGCTCAGGCGACATGGCCTTGAGAGAAAACTGCAGGCAGCGCGACAGGATGGTGGCAGGCAGCTTCTGCGGATCGGTCGTGGCAAGCAGGAACTTTACATGCGGAGGCGGCTCTTCCAGCGTCTTCAGCAAGGCATTGAACGAGTGCCCGGACAGCATGTGCACTTCGTCAATGAGGTAGACCTTGTAGCGGCCTCGTGTCGGGGCATACTGCACATTATCGAGCAGCTCGCGGGTGTCTTCGACTTTAGTGCGAGAGGCAGCGTCAACCTCAATCAGGTCAATAAAGCGGCCTTCATCAATCTCGCGACAGGTCGGACAAACACCACAAGGCTCGGAGCTAATGCCCGTCTCGCAGTTCAGGCACTTGGCCAGAATACGAGCAATGGTGGTCTTGCCGACACCACGGGTACCAGTAAACAGATAAGCATGGTGCAGGCGATCCTGATCCAGCGCATTAATGAGCGCGCGCGCCACATGCTCTTGGCCGACCAGCTCGCGGAAGCTTCTGGGGCGGTACTTGCGCGCCAGCACTTGATAACTCATGCCAAAGTCCTTGCCCATTGGGGTGTATGCATCTGAGCCCCCTAATCAAAGGAACAAAATTCTAAAGGAGCCCTATGCTAGGGAACCTGCTGGAAATTATCCATGCCGGAATCGTCATTCCCTTTGGCGCACAACAACAAAAGACCTAAAGATGGCCTAAATTGCGCTTGCCTTGGTAGAGGGCTACTCCTTATCTTCACTCGACCAGACAGTCATTAGAATAGAAGTATTATGGAAAAGATTGCCCAGTATGTCTCCCGCGTGGCCAACGAAACCTACGGGCATTCTCGCCGCCTAATGCCTGAGCAGCCTTGGTGGGACAATCTGGACCCTGCCTTTCACAAGTTTCCCGACGACTTCTATCTTGATCTTAAATCCCAGGCCATGGTGGGAGCCACCGCCGCTGTAGACCTAAGCATGCGCACCGCACTAGCCGCCTTTACACTGGGCTTGGCATTGCCCTCAACGCTCCGCCCAGGCCAAATCAAGCAGGACGCGGCACAGTTCAGCTTCTACAAAGACATGGCCGACACGCACGACAGTGCCCATGTCTTTCAACGCCCACAGCAGAAAGTGCAGGTTCGACACCATCCGGCGGGTCGACTGTCTCACAAGCTTGATGATGGCCGGATAGAGGTGCTGTCGTTTGAAAGTAACTTCCGGGCCGTCAATCCGGCGATGCGTGAAAAATACGCCAAGCATCGCCGTAACCGCCTCGCGTGGGCCGAGCACTGGCGCCATGACGGCCCTGCCCGCCCAACTATCTGCATGATTCACGGCTTTGTTGCCGACCCTTACTGGATCAATAGCCGCTGGCTCGCCATGCCCTGGTTTTATAAGCAGGGTTATGACGTTCTGATGTATACCCTGCCCTTCCATGGCCGCCGCCAAGAGGCAATGTCTCCCTTCTCCGGACACGGCTACTTTTCGCACGGCTTCTCGCATATCAACGAAACGATTGCGCACTCTATCCATGATTTCCGGCTATACATGGATTATTTGGAGGGTCTTGGCGCACCGGGAATCGGTGTCACTGGCATCTCGCTTGGCGGCTTCACTACGTCGTTATTGGCCGCAGTAGAAGACCGATTGGCCTTCGCCATTCCGAATGTGCCACTCGCCAGCATTGTTGATCTGGTGCTGGAGTGGAGTCCTATTAGCGAGGTCGTAAAAACAGGCCTACGCCTAGCCGGCATGGATATCCGGGAGGCCCGCCATATCATGGCGGCAACTAACCCCCTAACTTATGCGCCGAAAATTCCCAAAGAACGACTGATGATTATCGCCGGTGCCGGTGATCGTTTTGCCCCGCCAAAGCACTCACGCCTGCTCTGGGATCATTGGGACCGCCCTGCCCTGCACTGGTTCCCCGGCAACCATCTTATTCATCTGGATCAGGGCAAGTATCTCAAGGAAATGGCTTCATTTATGCGCCATATTGGCTTTGATCGAAGCTAACACAGCCTTGCGATTTAACCTCTCTCATCGCATGATGACAGGAAATAAACACGGCAGTTTATCGCCGCACCTGCATTATGCCGTTTGCGAGGAAGCTCTGAATGTCCGTCCAGTATCCTGCAGTAGACCCCGAAGGCCTGCTGGAGTACTCGGTCGTTTTTACCGACCGTGCACTCAACCACATGTCCACCGTATTCCAGCAAGTAATGCGCGACATTTCTTCCACGCTAAAGCAGGTTTATAACGCCGATGCCGTAGCACTAATACCTGGCGGTGGTAGCTTTGGCATGGAAGCCGTCGCACGCCAACTGGCCACCGACCAAAAGTGTCTTGTGTTGCGTAACGGCTGGTTTAGTTACCGTTGGACGCAAATTTTTGACACTGGCCGCATTCCTTCCGCCAGTATCGTTCTGAAAGCACGTCAGATAAGCACTGGCAAACATGCCGCTTTTGCACCCGCTCCCATTGATGAAGTGGTTAAGACCATTCACGCAGAAAAGCCCACCATTGTGTTTGCTGCGCATGTTGAAACCGCTTCTGGCATCATTTTACCCGATGACTATCTGCGCGCCGTCGCTGAGGCTGTTCACGCTGTTGGTGGCTTGTTCGTGCTTGATTGCGTGGCTTCCGGAACAATCTGGGTAGACATGAAAGCTTGTGGCATTGATGTGCTGATCAGCGCACCGCAAAAAGGCTGGAGTGCCTCTCCTTCCTGCGCCCTCATCATGATGAGCACCGCCGCGCGTGAACGCGTTGAAGCCTCCACCAGCACAAGCTTTGCAGTCGATCTGAAGAAATGGCTGCAAATCATGCTTGCCTATGAAAACGGCGGGCATATGTATCATGCCACTCTGCCTACCGACGCCCTCGCCGCATTCCGTGATGCCATGCAAGAAACCGTCAACACCGGACTGACGCTCGTTAAAAGCCAGCAATGGGAACTGGGACGCCGGGTACGCGCCGTGCTAGCTCAAAAAGGCTTTCCCAGTGTTGCCGCCCCAGGTTTCGAAGCACCAGGCGTGGTCGTGAGCTACACGGATGACGACCAAATTCACAACGGTCGCAAGTTCATTGAACAAGGCATGCAAACGGCCGCGGGCGTACCATTAATGTGCGATGAGCCAGCAGACTACAAAACGTTTCGTCTTGGCCTTTTCGGGCTCGACAAACTGCAAAATATCGAACAAACAGTCAGTGACCTGGACAAGGCACTTACCGCCATCCAGTCTATTGCCAAAACAACGGCCTAATGGCATGAGCTCGTATCATGGGTGATGTTGTTCCATTCAAAAAGCCGGCTGCCAAACCGAAAGGGTTGTGCCAGCACGGCTTTCATCAATGGAAAATCTGGCAGGATAAACAGTTTGATGTGCAGCAGGGCAAGTTGGTGACGGTGTACCGCTGCTCACGCTGCGGCGAGCAAAAAGTAAAGGCACTCTAACTCCATGCCTTATTGTACAAGGGCTCAGAGGCAGTACTTTCTTTTTGCATAGCGGCCAAACATTCATATCTACTGCAAAAATTAAAAAAACAGGGTTATGCTTGGCTTTTTATAGCACTCTTTGACTGAGCCCCTGACCGACTATCTGAACGACCATCTGACTGAGTAGATACCGCATGAAGATAACTCTCCAGCAAGACTACCCCGCCAGCATAAAAACCCTCTGGCAAGTATTCGGTGATACTGAATACCCTCAAAAGAAGTATCAGGCATTAGGCATCACCGCCTACGAAGTCCATCAGTTCGATGTATCTGACAATCAGATAGACCTCGACATGACGCGAACGCTCAGCCTCCCTCCAGATCGAATCCCTACCATCGTGCAAAAATTCCTACACCCAGAACAGGATCTTCGTTATGTATCAAGTTGGCGAATGATCTCTCCAGAATCCGCCACATTTGATTTGAAAGTCATTCCACACGGCCTTCCTGTCAACATAGTCGCCACTGGCAGCCTTGCCCAGCAGAACGATCAATTCTCTACCATGACACTAACATTCGACATCACCGCGAATGTCCCATTATTGAGGGGGAAAATCGAAAGCATGATTGCGCAACAATTGGAAAAATCTTATCAATCAGATCATGCCTTTACCCTAAAATACCTCGCTGAAAATACCTAATCTGCCACTCCCGCGATAAAAAATTTAATAAATAAAAAAGGGTACGGAATTCGCACCCTTTCTTATTTCATTGAAAATCCAGATCAGATCAGGCGGTTGCTGCCGCCTTTTTCTTCTTATCCAGAAGTGGTGGCTTGGCATAGCCAAAGTCATAATCAGACTCTTTTACTTTTCGGGTTTCCAGCCAGAATTTCCAAGTTGAAAAAGGCCACAGTGCAAAATTTCCACCTTCTGCACTCTGATACCAACTCGTGCATCCTGTCGTCCACACAGTGTTCTTGAAGCCTTCCTGCACCTTCACATTGAAGCGATCCTGAGCCTCTGGCTTTACATCAATGAAGTCTGCCCCATTTTCACTTAGTACCTTCAGACAGGACAGGATGTAATCAACTTGAGCTTCGATCATAAAAATAATCGAGTTATGCCCCAGTCCTACGTTCGGCCCTACCAACTGATACATATTCGGGTAGCCTGTGGTTGTGGTACCCAGATAAGACTGGGCAATATCTTTCCAGTCCTGACTCAGCATATGACCATCGCGGCCTTCCAACGGAAAGTTTTTCATATAAACGCGTGGGTCTACAACAAATCCGGTGCCAAGAATTACACAGTCTACCGGGCGCTCAGCGCCATCCTTGGTCACAATGGAATGCTCACGGACTTCTTTGATACCGTCACTGACCAATTCAACATTCGAACGATTAAACATCGGGTACCATTTATTGGAAATCAAAATACGCTTACAACCAATGGTGTAATCCGGCGTTAACTTGCGCGCAATTTCCTTATCGTTAATCTTCATCTTGATAAATAACTTGGCAAGATTCTGCAGGCTCTTGGCAATTGATGGATTAATAATCGGCCAGACACGAGATTCATTGGTCCAGTACAAGCGGGCCCGATGCAGCTTGCGCAGCAAAGGAAACTTGGCAAACAGGCTCTTCTCTACGCCAAGGTAGCCGCGCTCATCCCGCGGAATTACCCACGCAGGGGTGCGCTGAAAAACGTAAAGCTGTTTTACCTTCGGGGCAATTTCCGGGCAATACTGAATGGCGCTACCGCCGGTGCCGATAGACACCACATTCTTGTCAGTCAGGTCGTAGTCACCATCCCACTGTGCAGAATGAAAGACCTTACCCTTGAAGTTTTCTAGCCCAGGAATCTTCGGGATTGATGGCACATGCAAAGGCCCCGAGGCCAATACAAAATGCTTGCAGATCACCGTATCGCCAGCCGCTGTCTCGATAGTCCAACGGGCCGTGTTTTCATCAAAACGAGCCGCGACAACTTCCTGATTGAAGCGCACAAAAGGGCGAATGCCGTACTTCTCCGTGGTATCGAGAATATACTGATGGATCTCTTGCTGCGGAGCGTAACGTTTGGTCCAGTCCGCCTTGCCAGCAAAAGAAAACGAATACATATGCGACTGCACGTCGCAGGCTGCACCGGGGTAACTATTGAAATACCAGGTGCCGCCAACGTCATCCCCCTTCTCTAGGATCACAAAGTTGTCATTGCCTGCCTCACGCAGCTTGATGGCCATGCACAGGCCACCAAAGCCCGCACCAAGAATGGCCACATCCACTTCCTGAACTCCAGGCTTAACCTTGGTGTTAATTGAAGCCTTGCTGGTCATATGACACCCCTTTGTTGTTCTGGCGCAAAAGTTTGCGCAATGTGGGCAATTTATCCCTTATGTCCATCCTCGAATATGCTAGCCTCTCACTGAAAATTGATATTTTCGGCCATCAAAATAATACCGCCCAGTGAGAGCCTTTAGGCCATGTCCAACCGATCCATTCTAGGGCTGCTGTATATTCTGCGAGGCCTACGCGAGCTGGGCGAAGACATTGCGCCAGTACTGGATCGCTATGGCATCGACTTGAATAAAGTCGACCCAACTGCCCGTATAGAGCGCTCACTAGAGCTCAAGATCTATGTTGAGGTGGCCTACCGGTTGAAAGACCCGTTGGCAGGGCTAAAGGTCGGCACTTTCTTCGGCTTCGCTGGATACGGCCCCCTCACCATGCTGCTGATGACCTGTGCTAACGCCTACGAAGCCCTGAAAATCGGTATTCGCTACCAACAGCTTACCTTTCTGTTCGGACACCTGAGCTTTGAGCCCGGCGAAAACCAGAGCGCCCTAGTAATAACCCCAATCGCCCTTCCGGATAAAGCCTATCGCTTTCGTGTGGATGGTGAGCTCTCAGGCACCTACAAATTACTGCGTGACATGCAATTGGCACTAGGGGTGAACATGCACGCTGTGCGCGTAGAAATCCCCTATGCACACCCAGATGATACGGACGCCTATGAGGCTCACTTCAATTGCCCCGTAGCGTTTGGTAGCAGCCCGAATATTCGCTTCTGGATCGACAACGCCACCTTGCAACTGCGCTTCCCGACAGCAGACCCTACCGCACACGCCATGTACAAAGCCCTCTGCGACCAGCAACTCGTCACACAACGGCAGGACATGACCCTGCTCACTGATAAGGTGCTGTCACATCTTGATCTATTTAGTGAGCGCTTTCCTCCGGCCGCCTCCGTTGCCTCTGTCTTTGACATTGCCGAGCGCACGCTCAGGCGTCAACTCAGTGAAGAGAACACCTCGTTCCGAGAGTTGCTGGATCAAGTTCGGTTTCGCAAGGCACAAATGCTACTCACTGACAGTGCCCTGCCCGTAGAATCCATTGCAGTGCAGCTCGGGTACGCAGAATCCGCCGCCTTCATTCATGCTTTCCAGCGCTGGTCCGGCACCACACCTGCCGCCTTCAGAAACAGCAAACGCAAGTAACGGAGCCCCCATGAAACCTTGGGCTATAACACTCGCCATTCTCACTTCCCTACTGGCTGCCTCCGGCCCTGATGCCCCAGCAGCACAAGCTGGTATGGCCATATTGGCTTTAGCAGGAGTGCTCTGGCTAACCGAGGCGATTCCCATCACCTTTACGGCCTTGCTAATCCCTCTTCTTGCCGTGGTGCTTGGATTAGCAGACATGAAGACTGCACTAATCAGCTTTGCACATCCGACCATTTTCCTTTTCCTCGGCGGTTTTGCGCTTGCCGCGGCAATGACTAAGCAAAGAATTGACCGCTGGCTAGCCAGTCGTGTCATGGCGCTGGCGCGTGGCCACGCCCTTAGGGCGGCATTTCTACTGATTATTGTCACTTCACTTTTGTCGATGTGGATCAGCAACACCGCCACCGCCGTCATGATGCTGCCAGTAGCAATAGGAATGCTGGCACCAATACAGGAACGCTTCCCTCGCTACGGCATTCTTGTCCTACTTGGCTTGGCTTGGGGAGCCAATATAGGCGGCATTGCCACACTCGTCGGCAGCCCTCCCAATGCCATTACTGCCGCCGCACTCGGATGGGGCTTCAGTGACTGGATGCGTATCGGCATACCCGCTTACCTAGTCCTTATGCCGGTCGGCATGGCGCTGCTGTGGCTGCTATTACGCCCCGAAACTAATCTGCCAGCCGTCTCAACTGTCGTTATGCCATTTCCATCAGGGCGCGATGCCAAACTAACAATTGCCATTTTTCTGCTGACTGTGGTGCTCTGGGTATTCGGTGCATCAGCCTCGGAAATGATGGGCATCAAGGGAGACTTTGATACTTGGGTAGCACTACTGGCTATCGCCTTGCTCGGGTTTTCACGGGTCATTTCTTGGGGAGACATTGAACGGCAAAGCAATTGGGGTGTTCTGCTGCTGTTTGGTGGTGGTATCACGCTATCGGTATTGATAGAGTCATCTGGCGCAGGCGGCTGGATAGCCAACATCGTACTAGCGTGGGTTCCTAGCAATTATCCTTGGCTGCTTTATTTAGCGATCGCTCTGTTCGTGATTTTTCTGTCTGAACTGGTCAGTAATACGGCCTGTGCCGCACTACTGGTTCCCTTAGTGATGACGATGGCATCCGTGACCGGACTAAACCCCGTCACCATGGCCGTGTTGACCGGGCTGACCGCCAGCTGCGCCTTCATGCTGCCGGTAGGCACGCCTCCCAATGCACTGGTATACGGCACCGGAAGAATTCCACAAAGAACGATGATACGGGCTGGACTCGTTATGAACTTGGCAGCTGCGCCCTTGTTGGTGGCAGTAATCGGCTTCATGACCTGAAGCATTGGCTTTTTTGCCTCGCCCCCTGATATGCTGCTAGCAACGCCCTGCTTTGCAGGGTTTTTTATTTTCCAGCCATGTTCACATTTTGGGACATAACATCTGTTACACCGAGGAGCTATACATGTCATCCCTGCCCCCTGTCATCATGAGTTCGCTGGATGTGGAACGACTGGAGCACCTGCTGGAAACGCATGCACTGGCGGGCACACCCAATGCAACTGCATTGCAAAAAGAATTGGACAGAGCTGATATTCTCGAGCCATCCGAGATGCCTAAAGACGTTGTCACCATGAACAGCCGTCTCTGCTGCCGCATACAAGAAGACGGAACAGAGCGTGAGCTGACGTTGGTGTACCCGGATCAGGCAGACATGGACACAGGCCGAATTTCCATCATGGCCCCTGTCGGCATGGCTCTACTGGGTCTGCGTATCGGCCAGACTATTCAGTGGCCCGGTCCTGGCGGCAAAGCACTGACACTGGAAGTATCCAGCATCAGCTATCAACCCGAATCCGCTGGCGATCTGCATCGTTGAAATAGCAGACACCAACAAAAAAGCCCCGGATAATCGGGGCTTTTTTGTTGGTGTCTAATTAGCTGCATCAACCCGCTACAGGAACAGGTAGCGTAACAAATCCAATCTTTCCCAAACCGGCACTGGCAGCTGCCGACATAATCTCAGCAATCACCTCATACCGAGCATTACGATCGATACGTAAATGAATTTCCGTATTAGGGGCACTCAACCCCGTCTCTTCAAGATGCTTCAACAACTCTGCCTTGCTAACAGGGGTCGCATTCCAGAACCACTGTCCACTTCCATTGATTGAGACATCAATTTTTTCTGATGCAGCCGCCGGCTTCGCCGCAGCACTGGGCAAGTCCACCTTTACGGCGTGCGTCAGCAATGGCGCTGTCACCATGAAAATCACCAACAACACCAGCATCACATCAATCAACGGCACCATGTTGATTTCAGACAGTGGCGTCTGATTGGACTGCTGATTAAATCCACCGAATGCCATATCAGTGACCTACCGTATCGTTACTTGGGCGGAGTGGCGTCACATTGGTAGCCTTACCCGTGGTATGCACTTGTTCACCTGTCGTCAAGAAAGCAAACAAATCATACGCAAACGCATCCAATCTTCCCTGCAACACACGATTGCTGCGCACCAGTGCGTTGTAGCCAAGCACGGCCGGAATGGCGACCGCCAAACCCAGCCCCGTCATAATTAATGCCTCACCAACTGGGCCGGCAATCTTGTCCAGTGATGCGGTTCCAGACGTCCCGATAGCAACGAGCGCGTGATAGACCCCCCATACCGTACCAAATAAACCTACGAACGGCGCAGTAGAACCAACAGATGCCAGCACCGTAAGGCCACTTTCCATCTGTGTAGTTTCTTCATCAATCACCTTGCGCATGGTACGGGTGAGAAACTCAGAAACTGTTCCTGCCTCACCCAGCTTGGCCGCTCCTACCCGCGCATGATGTTCACGAGCAAACAATGCATCGCTGGTGAGATGAGAAAATGGATCCGTAATACCGTGCGTAGTAATTTCGTGCTTAACCGCATCAAATGATGTCGCATTCCAGAAAAAATCCATGAACTTCTGGCTGCGTTTTTTGGTTAAATACTGTGAAATATTCTTGGTGATGATGTAGTACCAAGACACCGCCGACATCAACATCAAGAACAAAAAAAGACTTTTCCCAACAAAATCGGACTGCGCCATAAAATGGGCAAAACCGGTTGCTTCATTCATCTCAATTATCCAGTTTCCAGTTAATCGGAACATTCACCCAGCCTGCTACGGCCATACTACCCTCTCGTGCTGGCACAAACCGCCAGTCACGTACCGCTTTCTGTGCCGCTATATCCAGTCGCGATGAGCCGCTGGAGCGTTCAACTTGAATCTGTTGTGGAATTCCTTCCGCTGACACATGCACCCGTAGCATCGTGATGCCTTCCTCGCCTAAACGACGAGAGGCCAGTGGGTAGAATGGCTTGGGATTGTTCAAGTAAGACGCCCCGAAGGAAGGAGGCGTGACTGCTGATACTAACGACGGCTCGGCAGATACAGATACGCTTGCTGAAGAGCTCAATTCGGTAGCAGTGGAGCTAGCGACTGATGGGGTAGCAGGAGTTGCTATTGGAGTAGAAACAGAAGTAACGCTGGGAATGGCAACAGGTGTTGGCACGGGTGCTGATGCCACAGGCGTCTGTCGTGCGGTGGCAATGATCGGAGCGGGCTCCAGCACTGCAACTGGGGGCGGCGACGATACGGCCGTATTTTCCTGAGCGTCACCCACAAAGCTCACCATCACCGTCTGGCCCGATGCCTCAACCACTGGTACAGCTCGTGACCACCAGATTGTTAGGATAATTAGGGCATGCAATAACACCACAGCAATGGCTACGCCACGTCGAATACCAACGGAGGCTGAATGATCGATGGGGAAATGCAGTGCATTAGCCGTCATGAGGGGGGTATTCGCATATTTAAGCAAAAGATAATCATTTGCATTTAAAAAGCAAGCAGGGGAACACAGACGTGCAGATGATAGCGCGAGTTGCAGACAAGGGAATGACCTGCGGCAATCTGTTGCAGATCAAAAAGCAGAATAACGAGGGAGGAGCAGCAATTAGAGAGGCCCCCCTGCCAGCCCTACCCCGGCACACGCATCACGACTACCGTTGCTTCCTTCCGGACCTGGCGGAGTTTGTCGCTTAGCATTGCGGGGGAACCGACAGGGTTGCCACAACGACATCATGCCAAAGCACAATGAGCGCGGAGTATAAGATGCTCCGCGATGCATCACAAGGCGCGACATTGAAAGCGGACATTGGAAATGTGGGAATCAGAAAGTAAGGCTTAAAAAGCAGGCGTCACCTGGCGTCGATACTGTTGTGGCGTAATACCAGTCCAACGCTTGAAGGCGCGATAAAATGTACTGAGTTCGGAAAATCCCAGCATAAAAGCTACATCCACCATAGAACGCTCAGGCTCACTGACATACTGCAACGCTAGACGATGACGCAGGCTGTCGCACACACCCTGATAATGCGTGGATTGCTCACTGAGGCGACGCTTGAGTGTGCTGACACTGACACCAAGTTGCGCAGAAATATCTTTCAGTTCAGGCAAGCCATAAGGCAAGCGCGGCATTACCAGTTTTTCGATCTTCTGCACCAGCGGCGATACTGGGCGAGTATCACGCGCAAGGCGCTCCTCAACATATTCACGAAGGCGAATCAGCAGCGCAGGGTCGGCCGATGACAGTCGCATTGACAAAACTTCCTGCGGCAGAATGATCTCGTTGTGATCCGCGCCAAATACGACAGGACAAGAAAAATAATCCTCGTAAAAACGTACCGGCCCTGCTGCTTGATGCCGGAAATGCACCCGAACGGCACCTAATGTTGTCTGTTGCGCACTGCGCATCAAGAAATGCCCAAAACTGACTTGTGCCGAAAAATCAAACTCGACTACCGGACGTAGCAACTCAACGGGTATAGGGGGCATTTCAAGCCGATTACACAGATGCCCATCCAGCGGAAAAAGCGACGACCCAAAGCTCTGATTAACCAGACGCTCATAGCGTACGCCCAGCTCCAGCGCCTCCCCCAATGTGCTTGCACTCTGAGCCAGCGTACCCAGAATACCAAAGTCGGCCGGATGACTGCGCTCGCCCAAGCGAATGGGCAGTAACGGGTCATTGCAAAGGCTAATGGCCGATTGCCATGCCTTAACCAAGCTATCAAAAGGCAGCAGACGCTCCGAATCCTGCACATCCTCCTCCGACAGGCCAGCAGACAACAGCAGGGCAGCTGTTGAGCCCGTGGTGCGTTGTACAGCATGCAGCAACGGCAAAAAGAACTGCACGGCAACTGTACGAGGCTTGATAAAGGCAGCGGAGACGGTAGTAGACATGCCAACCTCATGTAATCAGGGAGCCAAGAGTCTGCAGGCCGCCAGAGCTCGAGGCAAGCCCCTATTTTTGATGCAGTTCACTGTGCATCTCCTGTATCTCTCTCAGAGAACAAATATATAAAAACCATGACAATGCACTGCATTAGGTCGCATAAATGCACCGGAATGATGCTTTTTGTGATAAAAAGCCCCTCCCAAGGTATCCGTCATAGCCCCCACCACCCAGTTGGTGCCAGGCTGTGACCCTGCGATACCCGCTTGCTTCCACACACATAAGACCGTTGAACCATGCAAAACACACTCTCGCAACTCTTAGAACGTACCCGTCTCCGCGACCCAGAACAGCCTGAGTTCCACCAGGCCGTAGAAGAGGTATTAGAAAGCCTTGAGCCCTTTCTGAAGGATAATCCCAAGTATCTCGAACAAGGACTTCTCGAACGCCTTCTAGAGCCTGAGCGCATTATTCAGTTCCGCGTTTCATGGGTTGATGACAAGGGGCAAGTACAGGTAAATCGTGGCTACCGTGTACAGATGAGCAGCGCTATCGGCCCCTACAAGGGCGGCATGCGCTTCCATCCTTCGGTCAACCTCGGTATTTTGAAATTTCTAGCCTTTGAGCAGACTTTCAAGAATGCACTGACCACCCTTCCTATGGGTGGCGGCAAGGGCGGCTCGGACTTTGATCCGAAAGGCCGTAGCGACAATGAAGTGATGCGTTTCTGTCAGGCACTGATGACCGAGCTGTATCGTCATATCGGTCCAAACATTGATGTTCCCGCTGGCGATATTGGTGTAGGCGGCCGTGAAGTTGCCTACATGTACGGCATGTACCGCAAGCTGGCCAACGAAGTCACCGGCACATTTACCGGTAAGGGCCTAACCTTTGGTGGTAGCTTGATTCGTCCGGAAGCGACCGGCTACGGCCTCATCTATTTTGTGCAGGAAATGCTGAAAACGCGTGGCCGTACTCTGGATGGTATGCGCTGCGCGATTTCAGGCTCTGGCAACGTTGCTCAGTATGCCGCGCAAAAAGTCTTGGATTTGGGCGGCATCGTTGTAACTTTCTCTGACTCCGAAGGCACCGTCTACAACCCCGATGGCTTCACCGTCGAACAGTGGTCTGCCTTGATGGTGCTGAAGAATGAGAAACGCGGCCGTATTCGTGAATTAGCTGAGCAGTTTGGGCTCAACTTTTCTAAAGGCGCACTTCCGTGGCAGTTCCCATGCGATATCGCTCTGCCCTGCGCAACCCAGAATGAATTGGGCGAAGAAGATGCACTGACGTTGCTGGGTAACGGCTGCTTCTGTGTCGCGGAAGGTGCCAATATGCCTAGCACCTTGGGTGCTGTGCATGCCTTCCAGAAGGCAGGCATTCTCTATGCACCAGGCAAAGCCTCCAATGCCGGCGGCGTTGCTTGCAGCGGCCTAGAGATGAGCCAGAACTCCATGCGTCAGCACTGGACCGCTAATGAAGTGGATGCTCGTCTGCACAGCATTATGATCAATATCCACCATGCCTGCTCCATCTACGGCAAAAAGGGTGATGCTATCGACTACGTTTCCGGCGCCAATATCGCTGGCTTCGTTAAAGTCGCTGATGCAATGCTCGCCCAAGGCGTGTTGTAAGCCTCTGCAACGCCAACATCATGCTGCCATGTGTCGATAAGACATCATGGCAGCATGATGTACTGCCCCATCATAAAACATCGTACTCAGTGACTACTGTCACCAGATGTCACAAAGCAAAACGGCTCGCACATGGCGAGCCGTTTTGCTTTTAATTTGGCGGTGAGAGAGGGATTCGAACCCTCGGTACGCTATTAACGTACACACGCTTTCCAGGCGTGCGCCTTCAACCGCTCGGCCACCTCACCAATCCCGCAACAACAGTCCGTCACGAGGCGCGCAATCATATACGACTAAGCACAAAAGGCAAAGCAACTACAATAATTTATCAGACCCATCAGGGGTGTTGCCTGTAGAGGGGCAGGTGTAAGATGCGCGCTTTGCCACGGCCTGACACCAGCGTACCTCTCCGCCCACATCGCCTCCGAACCTCGGACATGGCCGTCGGCAGAGTAAGGTGACGAGGAAGCCCTCCATGCAGCAAGCCCGCTCACACAATGCCCAAACACCCGGCATCGCAATTGCCCTCGGCGCCCTCGGTGTTGTCTTCGGGGACATCGGTACCAGCCCGCTCTACGCATTGAAAGAGTGCTTTCACGCAGCCCATGGCATTCCGATCAATTTTGAGAACGTGGTCGGTATCTTGTCGCTAATTTTCTGGGCGCTGGTTACCGTGGTATCGCTCAAGTACGTCGCCTTTATCATGCGCGCGGACAACAATGGCGAAGGCGGCATCCTCTCACTGCTCGCACTAACCCTGCGCAGTGAGCACAAGAGTAACTGGCGTCGCTCAATACTGGTGTCTATTGGCCTCTTTGGTGCTGCACTGTTTTTCGGCGATGGCATAATCACACCGGCAATTTCTGTTCTATCTGCCGTGGAGGGCCTAAGAGTTGCCACGCCGGTGTTGGAGCCTTACGTCTTACCTATCACGATTACAGTTCTGGGCAGTCTTTTTTTCATTCAGCGTCATGGCACAGCATCAGTCGGCACCCTTTTCGGGCCAATCATGCTGCTCTGGTTTTTGACCTTGGCTTGGCTTGGCATAATTAATATCAGCCGCCACCCTGATGTTTTGCATCTGATTAACCCACTCTGGGCCATCCGCTTTATTGTAGAGCACCAAGTTATCGCCTTTGTCGTGTTGGGCGCGGTTGTACTCACCGTTACCGGCGGCGAAGCACTGTATGCCGATATGGGCCACTTCGGTCGCAAGCCCATCTATAGGGCATGGTTCTTTGTCGTATTTCCAGCGCTCGTACTCAACTACTGCGGTCAAGGCGCGCTGATACTCTCTGACCCCTCTGCAGTGGAAAACCCTTTCTATTTGCTGGCACCTAAGTGGGCCCTCTACCCCATGATCGGTCTGTCTACAGTAGCCGCCGTGATTGCCTCACAGGCTGTGATTTCAGGCGTCTTCTCCGTCACTCGCCAAGCCGTACAACTAGGGTACCTACCGCGTTTTGAAATCCAGCACACCTCCAGCAAAACAATCGGCCAAATCTACATTCCATCCGTAAACTGGTCCTTGTTTGCCGCCATCATCTTGCTGGTACTCACCTTCCGCTCCTCCAGCAACTTGGCATCAGCTTATGGTATTGCCGTCACCATGACCATGATCTGCGACACCATTCTTGCCATGGTGGTGGCGTACAAATTGTGGAAGTGGAAACC